>Ga0164242_10001888_pt1 | contig 24533 bp, 26 predicted proteins | sample OricomgcompostMG_FD_108783 | JGI IMG/M metagenome (GOLD analysis project Ga0164242, IMG submission 108783) | Miracle-Growth compost microbial communities from Emeryville, California, USA - Original compost - Miracle growth compost (MG) ...
CCTTGGCCAACCCGAACGAGATCTCGGGCCATTCGATGCAGTTGCGGGCGATGACCATCACCCGGTCTCCGGGTTCCAGCCCCTGTCCGGCCAGGTAGCCGGCCAGGCGCCGAGCTCGTTCGTCGACCTGGGTCCAGGTGTGCACCCGGTCGGCGTCGACGAGGGCGCGCTTGTCCGGGTAGCGACGTGCGTTGTTGGTGGCGATGTCTCCGATGAGCATCAGATCAGGAATGCCAGGGTGTCGACCGGACCGCCCGCGTCAATCAGGTTCACGATCTTGCGGACGAGTCGCGGGCCCTCCGCCGTCCGACAAATGGTGTGGCTCACCCGACCGGCCCAGAAGCGTTGCCGGATACGGTATTCGAACAACGCGAAGTTGGACTCGATGGTGACCAGACCGTCAATGTCCTCGACCACTTCGCTGTTGGAGACCACGCGCCGCATCACCGACGGCGGGGTCTGAGAGTGCCGGTTACCCGTGTTCAACTGAGCCACCCGACTCTTGATTCGCCGCCGATTGTCGTTGATGTAGGCCAGCGAGGTCCGCGGGTCGTCGTCGGGATGCATGGGCACGCGGTACACGACCGTGTCGTCGTCAGCCCAGAGCGCCTCCCACTCCGAGTAGCGGCCCTCGTCGGCCAACCGCGCCTCCAGGTACAGGAACGAGAGGATCTCGGCGTCCGGCAACGGCCGCAGCACAGGACGCATCTGTGACTCGGTGTCAAGGGTCATTTCACGCCCTCCCGCCGACCACGGCTGCCCACTGCGAGTAGAACCCGCGCTGCGGTGTCTCAGCGCTCTTGTCCCGGTTGATGATTCCGGTGTCGTCGGTGATGTCATGCTCTACACCGCGTGCCAGCACCAGCCACTCGGGTAACTCGGCGGCGAGGCCGGCCTGGTTGCGCATGCCGATTTCGCCGTCGTCGGCGATCAGGAACCCCGCCGGACCCATCGCCCCTTCAGAGCGCCTCAGCGTGCGGTCGTTCAGTGCGTCCTGACCCGGGATCAACACGGCCGTGGTGTAGGCGACGGTGCGGTCGGGGGCCTGCGGCTCGACGAACATGACGTTCATCTCGGCCAGGAACAGATTGGGCCAGATCAGGGTGTGCGGGGGGCCCACCACCAGAGCATCGTGCGCCTGCTCGGGTCCGTATGCCTGCTCCAGTGCGTCGACGTAACCGCCGAGCTTCGCCCGCGGGATTCGGCCGTACCAGATGAATTCCTCGTCCAGCTTGCGGTATTCGTCGGTGTAATCGATCTCGGAGTGTCCGTCGCCGAGGTCGCGGACCAGGACGTCGACCTTCGTCGGGACGTGGGACACCTTGGCCGGCTTGATCGCGTCATATACCGAGGCGTGCGTGAACAGCGCGTGGTAGCCGTCGACGTTGTTCTCCACAACCATCTTCCAGTTGGCGTGGTGCAGATGCTTCATCCAGCCGGCCCGTAGGTCGATTTCGCGGGTGGGGGACAGGTTGAGCAGTCGGTCGATGGCGCCCGTCGCCTTGCCGAGGTGTTCGCGCAGGGAGACGCCGTCGGGCGCCAGCGACGCGAAGACGAAGCCGCCGTAACTGTCGACCCGGGGCGCCTGCGCCAGGCTCAGTTCGGAGCGCACCTGGTTGAAGGCCTCGCCGTAGCCCTCCCGCATCGGAACACCTTGTAGCGCACCGGTGTTGGTAAAGGTCCAGCCGTGGTAGGGGCAGCGGAACGAGTTGGCATTGCCTTTCTCGGCGTTGCACAACTTGTTGGCGCGGTGTGTGCAGCGGTTGAGCGCCACGCGCACCACGCCGTCCTTGCCGCGCACCACCACGACTGGCTCGTGGCCGATGAGCCGGGTGAGGTAGTCGCCAGGCTCGCTTACCTCGCTTTCGTGCGCGACGTAGACCCAGCCGGTCTTGAAGATGGTCGCCATTTCGCGGCGAAAGATCTCGGCCGAGGTGTAGACCGACCCGTGCACCCGGTCATCACGGACGACGCTATTGACATCGAAATCGTCAGTGGCAGTGGCTGATTCGAGCGTTGTCACTCGTCCTCCAAGGTGTCGATGGCTGGGATTGCGACGCCGCCGAGGCGGCGGAAGCCGATGCGCACTGTTCCGCCGATGGCCGGCACGCCGTCCGCGGGCTGCGCGGACGTCATCAGCAAGCGGTGTCCGCTGGCCAGTTCGACGTCGACGATGGGGTAGGGGGCCTGCGCATGGACCAGCCCGGGTTCGCGTCGGTGCATCAGAGTTGCGGCGTGGACGGTCCCGCGTAGTTCGACTGTGCGCCAGTCGGGTTCGGTGCCCCCGCAGTAGTCGCAGACTTCCTGGTCGAGTTCCAGTGGATTCTCGCACGCCGCGCAGAACGGCAGTGCCAGCTCGTGCCGTTCCGCCGCCCGGTACAGCGGCGCCAGGACATCGAGCTCAGCATCGGGTGCCAGTGCTGGATCCAGCAACCAGTCCTCGAGCAGCCGCTTGTCCACGGTGGTCACGCCACACGCTCCAACACCAGCGCAGCATGGTGGTCAAGCCGACCTCCGATGCCGCCGACCAAGGCCACGGTGGCGTCGGGAACCTGACGATCCCGGCCCGCGCCGCGGAGCTGGATCACGGCCTCGGCCAGGGGCGTCATGCCTTGCAGGTAGAACCCGGACAGTTGGCCGCCGCCGGTGTTGGTCGGCAGCGTGCCGCCCGGTCCGGTGTGACCCTCCCCGACGAAGGCGCCCACCGGGACGTCACCGGTGAGCCGGTATTCCTCGAGCAGCACCAGCGTGACGATGGAGAACGGGTCATAGAGCTCGGCGACATCGAGGTCCGAGCGTGTCATGCCGGCCTGTTCCAACGCGTCGTCCACCGCTCTCGCCCCGCCGCCGAACCACGATTCGGCGCCTGCGCGTCGGCGTCGGACCGGATGCTCCCGGCCGGTGCCGAGCACCCGCAGTCGGGTATCGCCGATCGAGGCCGAACCGGTGAGCACCACGGCGACCGCCCCGTTTACCGGCCGCGCACAGTCCAACAACCGCAGTGGTTCGGCGATCATCGGGCTGGCGTTGTAGCCGGCATCGTCGAGCGGTTCGCGGTTTACAGCGTCGGGATTGCCGCGCGCCCACGCTCGTGCGGTGACGGCCACCGCGCGTAATGCGTCGGCATCGGTTTCGGTGACGTGCAGCCACCGCTGGGCCAGCAGCGCGTATGTCGGCACCGATCCGAGCAGTCCTGAGGCCCGCTCCAACCCGCGGACCCCGACGTTGCCGCCGCTGTGCGCGTACGACGAGCCCGCGCCGCGACCTGCAACCAGCGGCGCGTCGGCGAACACGCACACCACGGTCGTCGCCTCGCCGGTGGTGATCGCGTGGCGCGCGCGCTGGATCATGGCAATCGTGGTGGCGCCCTTGATCTCGACGTGTTCGAGGAGGCGTAGGTCCGAGAAGCCGCCTCGTGCGGCGAAGCCGACGCCCAGTCGGTCCGGCCGCACGCCCTGCGACGAGCCGACCAGGAGGCCGTCGATGTCTGCGCGCCCGAGTCCGGCGTCGGCCAGCGCGATGCCAGTTGCCTCGGCGGCCAGTTCGAGCGGTGTGGCACCCGGCCTCAGCGACATCGCCGTCATGCCCAGTCCGACCAGGTCGACGTCGGGCGTGCTCACGAACGCTTCCCGGGTCGACGTTCTCCGCGGTAGTTGCCCACTCGCAGCCAGTCCTCGCGGTCCTCGGGGGTGGCCTCGGTGAAGCTCGCCAACTCCAGCGGGCAAAGGAAGACGTGTTCGCCACTCTCGAGGTCTTCGACAAGCAGGCGGGGGCCGTTGCCGCTGACGTCCAACGACAAACGCACCGCTGCGAACTCGTTGGCGAGTTCGGCGAGGACGCGGCGTCCGGCCGGGGTGTTCACTCGCTCAGTTCTACCGCATACAACTGTCAGAAGCAATGGAAGTATGTGCAATGGCCGTACGCGCCGAGGACGTCGGCTGGGTGGTGTGAGTTGTTGTCTACATGCGAACATATCGTCTGTGCGACGATGGTCAGACAAGCGCCGTGACGCCGGCAGTAGATGACAGTGATGTCAGATAGCGAAACTGAGAAGGTGAGATGAGCCAAGCGCAAGTACCTGCCACCACCGCCCCGGCTGCTGTCGGGGCCGTTGTGGACACCGACGACTACCGCAGCATCTGGATGTACCTGAAGGAATTGGACTTCCGTCAGGGCTTCGTCGAGATCTCGGTCAACGGCGCGGCCGTGAGTACGCGATACGCCGAGGCCGGCAGCCCGGACAAGCCGCACCTCATCCTGCTGCACGGCACCGGCGGGCACTGGGAGACGTTCGCCCCGAATCTGGCTGCGTTGAGCGAGCACTTCCACTGCGTGGCCATCGACATGGTGGGCAACGGGTTCTCGGACAAGCCGGACTACGACTACGAGATCGCGATCTATGTCGAGCACGTGCTGGGGGTGATGGACCACTTCGGGATGACGTCGGCCCACTTAGTCGCCATGTCGCTCGGCGCCTTCGTCGCATCCGCGATTGCGGTCGGTCATCCCGACCGGGTGGACAGGGTGGTCCTGATGTCGCCGGCCGGGCGGGAGGCGTCGGCGGCGAACATGGCGCGTATCCGCGCGGAGCGCACCAAGGCGGTGAATGAGCCGACATGGGAGTCGTTACATGCCGTATTCGCCCATCTGATCGCCGACGAGGGCAACCGGCTGCCCGATCTGATCGGGCTGCGCCAGGCGGTTTACCGGCGCGAAGACACCCGCAACACCATCGACCGGCTGCTGATCCTGCAGGACGAGAAGGTGCGCGAGCGCAACCTGATTCCCGACGACGGGTGGCGCGGCATCACTGCCCCCGTGATGATCGTGGCGTCGGGCAAGGATCACGGCGTGTACCAGGACACCGCGCGTACGATCGCCGGCTTGATCCCGAACTCCGAGGTCTTCGAGATGGCGTCGGTGCGGCACTGGCCGCACTTCGAGGACCCCGAGTCGTTCAACGCGGCGGCTGTGGATTTTCTGACTCGATGATGAGCGCCTGCGCGAAGAGCATCAGATCATGACGAGACCCGCTGGCACCGAGCTCGACGCAATCGCGCGCCGGTTGTACGAGGCTGAGCAGACACGCACGCCGATTCGGCAGCTGTCCCTCGACTACCCCGACATGACCATCGAGGACGCCTATGCCGTCCAGCGGGCGCTCGTCGCGCTGAAGGTCGCCGACGGCCTGCACGTCAAGGGCCGCAAGATCGGCCTGACGTCGAAGGTGATGCAGCGCGCGGTGTCGATCGACGAACCGGACTACGGCGCTCTCTTCGACGACATGTTCGTCGAGGACGGCGGCCGGGTTCCGCTCGGCCGTTTCATCCGGCCGCGTGTCGAGGTCGAGTTGGCCTTCGTGTTGGGCGAGCAGCTGCGCGGTCCGGGCGTCACGCTGTTCGACGTCCTCCGGGCATGCGAGTTCGTCACGCCCGCATTGGAGATTCTCGACGCCAGGGTGCAGATGTCGGATCCCGAGACCGGTCACCTGCGCACCATCGTCGACACCATCGCCGACAACGCGGCCGACGCGGGGCTCGTGCTCGGTGGGCGGGTGGTGCGGCCGCTGGACATCGACCTGCGCTGGGTCGCGGCTCTGCTGCTGCGCAACGGCACCATCGAGGAGTCCGGGGTGGCCGCCGCGGTGCTCAACCACCCCGGCAACGGCGTCGCGTGGTTGGCGAACCGGCTTGCACCGCATGGTGTTTCGTTGGAGCCAGGCGAGGTGATCCTGTCCGGGTCGTTCACCAAGCCGGTTTTCGCCGAACCGGGGGACAGCTTCGTCGCCGACTACGGTCCACTGGGCACGGTGTCGGTCTCGTTCGACGGGCCGGAATCGTGACGAATCGGTGGACGCAGCGCATCGGCGACGGCGACCCGCGGTTCGGCATGTGGCTGGCCTCAGGAAGCGGTTACGTGACCGAGATCTGCGCGGGATCGGGAATCGACTGGGTATTGCTGGATCAGGAACACGCGCCCAACGACCTCCGTACCACGCTCGAACAGCTGCAGGTGCTCGCCGGCTATCCGGACGTCGACGTGCTGGTTCGTCCGCCGTCCGCCGACCCGGTCTTCATCAAGCAACTCCTCGACATCGGCGTACAGAACATCATCGTCCCGATGATCGACGATGCCCGCGAGGCTGCTGCCGCCGTCGCCGCCACCCGTTACCCGCCCGCAGGCATCCGGGGAGTGGGCAGCGCACTGGCGCGCGCATCCCGGTGGAACCGCATATCTGACTACCTTGTCACCGCCGATGCCACGGTGTCCCTGACCGTGCAGGTGGAGAGCGTCGCCGGCTTGGCGCACCTTGGTGACATTGCCGACGTAGACGGCGTGGATGCGGTGTTCATCGGACCGGCCGACCTCGCGGCTTCGATGGGTAAGCTCGGCCAACCGGAGCATCCAGATGTGTTGCGCGCCATCGAGAAAGCGCTGGAGACGATCCTCGAACACGGCAAGAGTGCCGGGGTGAACGCGTTCAAAGAGTCGGTGGCGCGCCGCTACGTGGGGGCAGGCGCGTCCTTTGTGCTCGTGGGGGCGGACGTGGCACTGCTGGCGCGCGGTGCCGAGGAACTGACGGCCAAATACCGCCGACCGTAATCAACGCATTGTTTCTGACTATCGTGTCACCTACACTTTCGAATCATGGACCTCGATTTCACGCCTGACCAACTCGAGTTCCGCGACCAGGTCAGCACGTGGCTCGATGAGAACCGACCGAGCGAGCCACGGCCGCGCGACGACGCGGGCATCCGCGAGTACGACCTCGCCTGGCAGCGCACCCAATGGGATGGTGGCTGGGCGGGTATCGCGTGGCCGCAGGAGTACGGCGGCAAAGGGCTGACGTTGCTTCAGCAGTTGATCTGGTACGAGGAATACGCGGCGCGGGGGTTCCCCGGCATCGACGCGTGCTTCGTCGGCAACTCGCACGCCGGGCCCACGCTGATCACCAGGGCCACCGAGGAGCAGAAATCCTTCCACTTGCCGAAGATCCTTCGCGGTGAGGTGATCTGGTGTCAGGGCTTCTCCGAGCCCGGCGCCGGTTCGGACCTGGCAGCATTGCGCACCAAGGCGGTCATCGACGGGGAGCACCTGGTGGTGTCCGGCCAGAAGTTGTGGACCAGTTTCGCCACCGTCGCGGACTACCAGGAACTGCTGGTCCGCACTGACACCACCGGCAGCAAGCACAAGGGCATCACCTGGGTCATCTGCGACATGAACACCCCGGGCATCGATGTGCGCCCGATCGAGACCATCGAGGGCGGCTCGGAGTTCTGCGAGGTGTTCTATGACGACGTCCGCATCCCGCTGTCCGACGTGGTCGGCGACGTGGGGGAAGGCTGGTCGGTCGCGATGGCGACGCTGTCCTTCGAGCGCGGCACCGCGTTCACTGCCAACCAGGTGAGGTTGGCCAAGATCATCGAGGACCTCATCGACTATGCCCGCGACCACGTCGGCCCCGACGGACGCAGGCCCGCCATCGCTGACGACGAGATCGCGCGGCGGCTGGCCACGGCCCGCGCCTCGGTGGCGTCGCTGCGCGCCCTCACCTATACCAACATCTGCGAGGCCATGAAGACCGAAACGCCCGGTCCGCGCGGCTCGATCGTCAAGTTGATGTACTCCGAACTGGCCAAAGAGATCGGCAAGCTGGCGATGGACATTGTGGGGTCGGGGGCGATCCGCCACACGTCGCGGTGGGACGACGACGGTTGGGTCGGTTACTACTACTACAGCTTTTCCCAGGCCATTGGTGGCGGTACGTCGGAGATTCAGCGCAACATCGTCGGCGAACGCGTGCTCGGATTGCCCCGTTGAATTCGATGAGGAGATCGTCGTGAATCTGCTGCCTGGACCCGAGCAGCTCGAAATCATCGAGACTGCAGGAGAATTCCTCGCCGAGCGGATGCCCATCGAAAGCATTCGCGCCCACCGCCATGCGGAAGCGGCGGTGCCTGAAGGCCTTTGGCGGGAGTGCGCCGAACTCGGTCTGCTCACACTCGGACTCGACGAGGAGGCAGGCGGGTCGGGGCGCACGTTCGACGACGAAGCGCTGCTGTTCATCGAGCTCGGCAAGCGCCTTTCGCCGGGTCCGTTTCTCGCGTGCACCCTGGCCGCGCGGGTGGCCGCCCGCTGCGGCGATGTGGCGCTTGCCGAGCGCATTGGCTCCGGGACAGCCCTGGTGGCGCTCGCAGTGCTGCGGGGCGACGGCGACGTGCGGCCGGTCAAGGGCACCTTCGATCTGTTCGAGCCGGCGGGCGCGTCGCACGCCCTGGTGGTGGGCCGCGTCGGCGCCGCGCTGGTCGACATCGAGTCACTCGGTCCGCTGACCCCCGTGAGTGCTGCCGACCCGGGCACCCGGATGTCCTCGGCCACAGTCGAGTCCGTGGAGGCGTCGCACTGGCTGTCAAGCGAAGACGACTGGGTCTGGGGGCGCGCCGTGGTGCTTGCCGCCGCCTACCTCACAGGCCTGGCGTCGGCTGCTGCAGCGCTGGCGACCGAACACGCCAAGACCCGGGAGCAATTCGGGAAGCCGATCGGCGTTCATCAAGCCATCAAGCACGCCTGTGTGAACATGGAGATCGCCGCCGAGGCCGCACAGGCCCAGACCCTGTTCGCCGCAATCGCTTTGGCGAGTGAACGCCCGGATGCGCTGCTGCAGGTGCTCTCGGCAGCCACGGTGGCCGGCTCGGCAGCCGTCGACAATGCTGCCGCGGGCATCCAGGTCTTCGGCGGAATGGGCTACACATTCGAGAACGACATGCATCTGTACCTCAAGCGTGCCCACGTGTTTCGGCACCTCTTCGCTGAGCCGGCCGACGTGCTCGCCGAGTTGCTCGCCCAGGACCGCGCCCAGTGAGCCGCGCCGTCGCGATCGCCGGCGTCGCCCTCTCCGACGTGGGGCGCGTCGACCACAAAGGGGCCTATGAGCTGATCGCCCAGGCCAGTAGGCGCGCCCTGGCCGATGCAGGACTGACACCCGCAGACATCGACGGACTGGCCTCCACCGGTCAGGGCACCTTGCCGCCGGTCGACGTCGGCGAATACCTCGGGCTGCGGCCGCGCTGGATCGACTCGACCGCCGTCGGTGGCGCGTCGTGGGAAGTGATGGCGGCGCACGCGGTGGACGCGATCGCTGCCGGGCACGCCGACGTGGTGCTGCTGACCTACGGTTCCACCGCTCGGTCGGATCTCCGCAAAGGTTTACGCGGCGCCAACATAAACTGGGGTGTCCGCGGCCCCCTGCAATGGGAAGCGCCTTACGGCCACACGCTGATCTCCAAGTACGCCATGGCGGCTCGGCGCCACATGTTCACCTACGGAACCACAATCGAGCAGCTGGCCGAGGTGGCGGTGTCGGCTCGGTTCAACGCCGCCGACAACCCTGAGGCTTACTACCGCGACCCGATCACTGTGGACGACGTGCTGGCCGGGCCGATGATCGCCGATCCCTTCACCAAGCTGCATTGCTGCATTCGCAGTGATGGCGGCGCGGCCGTCGTGCTGGTCAGCGCCGAGCGTGCCAAGGACCTGCCGACCAAACCGGTCTGGGTGCTCGGTTCCGGCGAGACCACCTCGCACATGCTCACGTCTCAGTGGGACGACCTGACCGTCGGTCCGGCTTCGGTCAGCGGCCCGCTGGCCTTCGCGCGCGCCGGGGTCGCCCCGTCCGACGTCGACGTCGCCGAGATCTACGACGCATTCACCTACATGCTGCTGCTCACCCTCGAGGACCTCGGCTTCTGTCCGAAGGGGGAGGGCGGCGCGTTCGTCGAAGAGGGCTCGCTGCGACTGGGCGGCAAGCTGCCCACGAACACCGACGGTGGTGGGCTGTCTGCTTGCCATCCCGGCCAACGGGGATTGTTCCTGTTGGTTGAAGCGGCCCGTCAGCTGCGCGGCGAATGCGGCCCGCGGCAGGTGCCCGACGCGCGAATCGCCTGCGTCAGCGGCACCGGCGGCTGGTTCTGTTCCAGCGGGACCGTTATTCTCGGCGCCGAGGAGCCGTAGATGTCGCGCGCGCCGGTGAGTTCCGACGTCGAGGACACCCGGTCGATGCTGGAGTCCGCGGCCGCCGCCCACGGTGATGTCGAGGCCTACGTCGAGCCGGGCGCGCGGATCACATTCGCCGAGTGGGTTGGCCGGGCCCGTTGCGTGGCAGCGCAATTCGCCGATCTCGGAGTCGGCAAAGGCGACGTGGTCCTGCTGTGGCTGCCCTCGGGCATCGACTATGCGACGTGCTACGCCGCGGCGGCCATGATCGGCGCGATCACCGCCGGGGTGAACCCGCGGCTTGGGCGTAGCGAGATGGAGTCGATCCTGCAGCAGGCCACCCCAGCCTTGATCGTCGCCGACGAGCAACTCGGCGCACTGCCGGACACCGGATGCCGGGTGCTGCAGCGAGATGCGCTGACCACTGATGTCTCGGCATCGGGACCGCCTCGCGTGGAGCTGACCCGGTGGGACTCGGTCGCACTGATCTTCACCAGCGGGACCACGGGAAGGCCCAAGGGTGCGGTGTTCGACGCTCATCGGCTGGCGGCCGGGGCTGCGGCGGCGGGTGTCATGAGCGCCCCTTACGACCGGCGCCTCACGTCGACGCCGTTCGCCCACGCCGGCTACATGTTCAAGCTCTGGGATCAGTTGATGTGGGGCAGCACGCTGGTGGTGCCGCCGGCACCGTGGTCGGCACAGGGCATGTTCGATGTGCTGCGCGATGAGCGGATCACGGTGGCCGGTGCCGTGCCGACCCAGTGGGCCAAGCTGCTCGAGGTCGAGGGTGTGAGTCGGAAAGCGTTGCCGCATCTGCGGATCGGTATCGTGGCCACCGCGCCGGCGCCGCCCGAACTGGTGTATCGGGTCGCCGAGCGGATCGGGGTTCCGCTGGTTGTGCGGTACGCGATGACCGAGTGTCCGACCATCTGCGGCACCGAACCCACCGACCCCGCCGAGATTGCGTTCCGAACTGTCGGCCGGCCCGCCGCGGGGATGGAGGTGCGCGTAGCTCCCGACGGGGTCGTCGAGGTGAGCGGCCCCTGTGTGATGCGTGGATACTGGCGCAACCCCGAACTCACCGCCGAGGTGCTGCGCGACGGCTGGCTGCGTACCGGAGATATCGGCACACTCGACGCGGACGGCAACCTGGTGCTCGTCGGACGTAGCGGCGACATGTACATCCGAGGTGGATACAACGTCCATCCCGGGGAGGTCGAGAGAGCGCTCACCGGACACCCAGGGGTGAAACAGGCTGCGGTGGTTGGCCGTCCCGCCCCGGTGATCGGAGAGATCGGCGTCGCCGTCGTGGTCCCGGCAAAAAGTGCCGAACCACCGACATTGGCCGAGTTACGTTCACACGTGACGGGTCAACTGGCCGACTACAAGGCCCCCGACGAATTGCTCATCGTTGACGAGCTGCCCCTGACGGCGATGCTCAAGCCGGACCGACTTGCGCTACGCGATCTGATCACCCTGCACGACAGGGATATTCAGCGTCGCCAACCAGCGCGGGGTTAGCGCGGACGTGCGTGTGGTTAGGCCGGCGAGGAACCCGACTTCACGCACGCTCGCGACCTAATCCAGACGGATCATGGTTGGCCGGGCCGTAGCTCGATGAACAGTCCCTCGGCTTCGGCGCACAGCGTCTCACCGTGCATGAGCTCAGCGCGAAGGATCCGTTTGCGTCCCTGCTCGCTGACGAACCAGGCCCGTACCACGAGCTCCTCGCCGACGGGTGTGATGGACCGGAAGTCCGTGTGCAGATACGCGGTTCGAGCCGGTGTCCGATCCCCGCTGCTGGCCAGCCGGCCGAGTACCTCGTCGAAGAGCAACGGGATGGCCCCGCCGTGCACCGCCCCACCCCCGCCGAGGAAGTACCGGCCGAACGTGACGGTGCCCGCGACCCGCTGCCGGTCGCCCGCGACGGGAATGAAGTTAGGGCACATGGTCTGCCCACGGCCCGGTAGGTCGAGCCTCCTCGCGAAGATCTGCCTGCGCTCTCCGACTGCGACCTCGGCTAGTCGGGCGGCCCACTCCGTCAGGGCCTCCGTCAGGGCCACCGTCGTCGCGGTGTCCGGAGCGGCGGCAGCGACGTCGTCGAGGAAGCCCCGCAGCGCGGCGATCATGTCGCCGTATTCGGCGCCGCCGCCCGGGCTGCGCACGGTTGGCTCCTGCCATGTCCGCATGGGAGGGAACCCGCTCGACGTCACCATCTCCTCGGTCACTTCGGCCGCCCTTTCGACATCGCCCAAGAATAATGCATTGACATTAATCTTTGCCGCTGGAATGCTTGCGTGGCGCGCGTCACAAAGTGTCGCGACGAGGTTTGCGAGCAGGCGGTGAGGAGCGGATATGCCGGAAGTCGGGTCCGCATCGGATGGTCCACTGGCCGGACTCGTCGTGGTCGATCTGTCCACGACGCTGCCCGGAGCGCAGGCGACGCAGTTCCTCGCCGACTGCGGCGCCGACGTGATCATGGTGGAGCCCCCCGACGGCAGTCCGCTGCGCGAGCACGCCAGCTGGCCTGCCCTGCTGCGAGGCAAGCGCAGCGTCACCCTGGACTTGCACGACGACGTGGATCTCGTGCGCTTACGGATACTCCTGCGCAGCGCCGACGTCATGGTCAACACCATGCGGCCGACCACCGCCGAGCGCATCGGCCTCACCAACGGCGCGTTGTCGACGGCCTACCCGCAACTCGTGGTGGCGACGATCACCGGCTGGGGCTCGACCGGGCCGTTCCGGGACTACAAGGGCTGGGAGGCGCTGGTGATGGCGAAGACCGGCGTCATGCACGAAAAGCGCGGACTCGCGCCGCGGCCGGGTCCGGCTTTCATCACATTCGCGTACGCGTCGTGGGGAGCGGCTCACGCCGCGGTGCAGGGGGTGCTCGCCGCACTGCTCGAGCGGGAGACCAGCGGGCGAGGCCAGGTCGTCGAGACCAATCTGGTGACCGGTATGGGTTCGATGGATCCCTACAACTGGTTCTACGAGATGGTCCTGGAACGGTATCCCGGTGCGTTCGAGCCGATGGATGCTGCCTATGACGATCAGGGCAGGCCACAGGCGTATCTCATCTTCGCGTTGCTCGTGTGCCCGACCAAGGACGGCCGCTGGCTGCAGTTCGCCCAGGTGTCGCCCAAGTTGATCGGAGCCTGGCTCGCCGAACTGGACCTGCTCGAGGAGCTTGCCAAACCGAAGTGGCAGGGCTTCCCGATGCTGCCGACCGCCGAACTGCGCACCGAGTGGTGGGACATGATGATCGAACGGGTGGGCGCCCGCACACTCGCCGAATGGCAGCAGGCGATGGAGGAGAACCCCGACCTCAGCGGCGAGCTGTTCCGGACCCCGGAGGACTCGCTGGACCATCCCCAGACCTCACACGAGCGCCGTGCCATCACCGTAATCGACCCTGATCTCGGGCCGGTGCGGCAACCGTCGACCCTCATTCACGTCGACGGCAACCCGTTGACCGAGGTGCGCCCCGCGCCCCGGATCGGCGAGCACAACAGCGCGTTGTCCGTAGCGGAGCTGGTCGACCGGCCGACCACCCCTGATGGCGTCGTCCCCGACTACCCTCCGCTCAAGGGCGTCTCGGTGCTCGAGTTCGGCAGCATGTTCGCCGGCCCGTATGGTGCCACCCTGCTGGCCGACCTGGGCGCCCGCGTGATCAAGGTCGAGCCGCTCGCGGGTGACAACATGCGCAACCTCGTCGCGTTCCCCGAGGCTGGTGGCGCAAAGGTGTTGCAGGGCAAGGAAAGCGTCGCCATCGACTTCACCAAGCCCGAGGGGCTGGAGCTGGTGTACGAATTGGCGAAGCGATGCGACATCGTGCTGCAGTGCTTCCGGGGTAAGGCGGCCGAGCGGTCGAGGATCGACGAAGCCTCGCTCAGGGCGGTCAACCCGGACCTGGCCTTCGTCACGACTTCCGGTTACGGGGTCGACGGCCCGTTCGCACACCGCGCGGCCTACGCGCCGTCCGTCGGCGCGGCCTCCGGTCTGGCGCTGGTCGACAGCCACGACACGGGCGAGGCACCCGTCGACCTCGACGACCTCCACAGCAGGGCGGTCAGACTCCACGCCGGCGGGGCCGTCCCCGCTGTGCAGTCCGACGGGATCGCAGCCCACGGCGTCGGCTCGGCACTTCTGGTCGCCCTGTACGCCAAGCGGCACGGACGGACGCTGACGAATGCGGTCACCACCATGCTGGGCACGGTGCAGCAGGCGATGATCCCGTACAACACGAGTTATGCGACGCGTCCGCCGCATATGGCCGCCGACGATCAGTTCTTCGGGATGAACGCGCTCTACCGGATGTACCGCGCGTCCGACGGGTACATCTTCCTCGCCGCGCCGCTACCGCGGGAATGGCCCGCACTGGCAAAGGCGTTGTCGCCCTACGTCGATCTGCACGCCGACGAACGCTTTGTCGATGCCCAGTCCCGCGCCGCCCACGACGGCGAGCTGACCGCCGCGTTGACGCCCGTGTTCGCGACCAAGACCAAACTGGAGTGGGAGCACGAACTTTCCGACCAGGACGTCGGTTGCGTCGAGGTAGTCGAGGCCAACTCCGAATTGGTGCTGCAGACCGACCCGTACTTCGAGGCGGGTTACGCGGTCGAGGCGGTCAGCCCGATCTTCGAGCAGCACCGTCGGCTTGCGCCCCTGTGCCGGTTCTCGCGATCGCGGACCAGGGCCGACGCTGGCTGCACGGTCGGCCAGCACACCGACGCCGTCCTGCGGGAGCTGGGGCTTTCCGGTGACAGGATCGCCGAGCTCCGATCCAAGCAGATCGTCGGCGGGAACTGACGGGTTCAGCGAGTGCGCGGTTCGATACGGCACGCACGTGGCGTCCGTATGAACTGCACAGTTCGGAGGATGCAGTCAGTCGCCGCGTTCGGCCATCAGCGCGCGGGTTTCATACGACACCGGCGCGGTCAGCATGCCGACCCAGGCGTCCACGTAGTTATGCAGCTGCGCTTCGCTGAGTCCGTGCCCGGAGCGGGCCGCGGCGGCAAGCACATTGATCAGGCTGACGTACAACTGGAACGTGCGGCCGCGACGGATCCGCTCGGGCAAATCCTGTAATGCGGCGTCGACGAGTTCCTCGAGCTTCTCCTGGGTCCACTCGTCATCGATGTGATCCGGCCAGTAGGCGCTGCGCGCCCGCGGATCTTCGACGAGCCGGGCAAGGAACGGGGCGAACATCTCGCCGGCGGCGATGCTGTTGGCCAGCGGACGCGCCAGCAACCACACCACGGCGCGGGGATCCGCTTCCTTGCCCTGCTCGCGCATGGTCGCCAGCATCTCCTGGCGATCAGCCCCGAGGGACGCCTGACGGTATGAGATCAGTGCGCGGATCAAGCCGTCGCGCGAGCCGAAGTGGTAGCGGATGACCGAGGTGTTCGACTGTCCGGCGGCCTGCTGGATCTCTCGCAGCGTCACGGCATCGATGCCGCGGGTGGCGAACAGTCGTTCGGCGACCTCCATCAGCATCACCCGGGTCGATTCTCCCGAGGAGTTGCGCCTCCGCGTGCCAGCGGCGGACTCGGTTCCCAGCTCAGTCATCCGTTCTCCCGTCTGTCTCAGTCTGACCGGCGTGGCCGCCATTGAACATAATAATGCTGCTGTATTAAAAATGCTGGACTTGCTTTTGATCACCTGGCATCATTCGAATGAGCAACCAGACCCGTGGAGGACCAATGAGCATGATCTGGACGAATTCGGGCGACTCCCACTTCCTGGAGCCCGAGGACCTCTGGCAGTCCCGGTTGCCAAAGGCGCTCGCCGACCTGACGCCGCGCGCGGAGAAAGACCCGGACGGCGAGTACGAAACCGTCTCCGTGGACGGGCAGATCTTCCGGCGCAAGCTGCCGTCGTCCGCGATGACGGCTTTCATCGAGGAGAGCATGAAGCCGCAGGGCATTCGCGACGCGAAGGTCCGGCTCGGCGACCTGGACAAGGAGGGCGTGTGGGGTGAGGTGATCTTCCCGTCGCTCGGTATGTGGGGGTCGACCTTCCGCACTCCCGAACTGCTGAAGGCGTGCATGCGCGCCAGCAACGAGTGGGCACTCGAGGAAATCTGCGCGGTGTCGCCGCGGTACGTGGTGACCGCGCAGGTGTCGACCCTGGTGGTCGAGGATGCGGTCGAGGAGTTGCGCTGGGCCGCCGAACAGGGCTTCAAGGCGGTCTTCCTGCCGACCACCCCGCATCCCAGCGCCCCTGATTGGCACCGCAAGGAATGGGAGCCGTTCTGGGCGGCTGCCGAGGACGCCGGCATGGTGATCGCGTTCCACATCGGCACCGACCCGGTCGACATGACAGTGGGCGGCGCATCGGGCGGCGCGGGGCAGGTGTACCGCGGGCCGGGCGGCGCAACCATGAACTACGCGGAGACGACGTTCTCGGGTCAGCGGGCGGCGATGAAGATGGTCGCTTCCGGTGCGCTGGACCGGCACCCCGACCTCAAGGTACTGATCTCCGAGGGAGGTGCGACCTGGGTGCCGTTCCTGGGCGACCGCCTGCTGGAGGGCTACCGCCAGCACCACATGGCCGTGCGGCCGAAGCTCACCCGCAATCCCAAGGAGATCTTGTTCAGCCAGGTCTACGCGTCCTTCCAGCACGACGAGACCGCGGTCGCCGCCTACGAACATATGGGCTACAGGAACGTGATGTTCGGCAGCGACTACCCGCACATGGAGGGCACCTTCGGTCACACGCAGGACACCCTCAAGGGGCTGTTCGACGGTGTGAGCGATGAGACCCGGCTGCGCATCACCCAGGGCACGTTCTACGAACTGTTCCCCAGCGTGCCGCCTATCCCGACCGAAAAGTTCTGAGCCCGTGTCTAATTCGTCTGGCCTGCGCGACGTTGCGATCGTCGGCGTCGGCGCCACACCGTACTACAAGCGCGGCGGATCGCTACCGAAGTCGATCACCGAATTGGCCGGCGACGCAATCCTGGCGGCCTGTGAGGACGCCGGCATACCGGTCACCGACATCGATGGGTTCGCCTACTACTCCGGTGCCAGCGCGGGTTACACCGAGAAGATGGACTCCGCCGACTTCATGGAAACCCTGGGGATTCCGGAGATCCGTTTCACCGCGGCGTTGACCTCCGGTGGCGGTGGTTCGGCGGGTGCGATCGGGCTGGCTCGAGCCGCCATCGTGGCCGGCGACGCCTCGGTGGTGGTCACGGTGATGGCGCTGCAGCAGGCCAAGCAGCGGTTGGGTTCGGTCTTCTCGGCGTTGGAGCCGGATCCGATCAACTCGTTCCTGCAGCCATCCGGCCTCTTCGGTCCTGGACACCTGATGTCGGTCATGGCCCGGCGGCACATGCACTTGTACGGTACCCGTCGCGAAGCGTTCGCCGAGATTGCCCTTTCGACGCGGGCGAACGCGGCGAATCGACCGAAGGCCATGCACCCCGAGCCATTGACGCTCGAGGACTACTTCAACGCACGGATGATCGCAGAACCCCTGTGCCTCTACGACTTCTGCCAGGAGACCGATGGCGCGGTGGCGGTGATCACCACCAGCGCCGACCGAGCGAAGGATTGCAAGCAGCCGCCGGTCCCCGTGGTTGCCGCCGCCCACGGTGGCGTCCGCGACTGGGGGAGGGCATTCGCCTGGATGGGTATGCCCGACGAATACTTCGCCTCGTCGGGCAATGCACCCATCGCCAAGCGGCTTTACGAGCAGGCCGGCATCAGCGCGGGCGATATCGACGTGGCCCTGCTGTACGACCACTTCAGCCCGATGGTGCTGATGCAGCTCGAGGACTACGGGTTCTGCGGCAAGGGCGAGGGTGGCGCATTCGTCGAGAGCGGAGCGATCCGCTACGAAGGTGGTTCCATTCCGGTCAACACCCACGGCGGTCAGCTGTCCGAGGCGTACATCATCGGGATGACCCACATCATGGAAGGAGTCGAGCAGATGCGTGGCACCGCCATCAACCAGGTTCTCGACGCTGAACTCGCCCTGGTCACCGGTGGCCCGGCGAGCCTGCCCGTGAGCGGGCTGATCCTGGGTCGTGCCGCATGAGCACCGCTGCGGTCACCCTGGCCGCCACCATCCCCGGCGAGCACGTGCGGATCGCCGTCAACAAGGACACAGAACCGTTCTGGCAGGCCGCGAAGGAGCGTCGGCTGGTCGCGCCGCAATGCGCTGACTGCCAGACGTTCCGGCTGCCGCCGACTCCGTTCTGTCCCACTTGCCAATCAAAGGCGGTGCACTGGGTCGAGCTGAGCGGCCGGGCCACCGTCTACAGTTTCGCCGTGGTGCACGGCTTCCCTGGCATGCCCGAGCTCGTCCTAGTGCCTGCGGTGCTGGACCTTCCCGACGCCCCTGGTGCCCGACTGGTGTCGAACGTCGTCGATGTCGCGCCTAGTGACGTCACGATCGGAATGTCGGTGCGCGTAGATTTTTCACCGATTACTGACGGATGGCTGCTCCCAGTTTTCCGAGTCGACGGCGAGGAGTGAGGGCCATGTCCGACGACAGTGCTCTGCACGAGAAGCCTCTGGAGTTCCTCACCAGCATTGCGAATACCGGCGGGTCGTGTGACGGTCAAGCGATCCTGCCCGAGAACGGGCACTATCGGTGCACGTGCTCATGCGACAACTGGGACATCGAGGTCGATGATCCGCAGGAAGGCTTGCGGCTGGCCCGCATTCACACCGGAAGTACGTCACGCTGAATAGGAGCCCGCGCGTGGGGAATTTGAACGGCGAAGTCGCCGTCATCACCTGAGCCGCAGGCGGGCAGGATACCCCGGCCATGAAGCGTGGCCTGGTCGGGTCGATGCAGGCGCTTGCAAATCAACTGGCGCAGTACTGCAATGGGTCAATACGATTCACCCGACCGGCGTGGCGACCGGGATGGTCATGAACGACGCCATGGCCACAATGGTTGAAGCCAACGACCCCGGACTGTCCTCGATGCAGCATGCGCTGCCCATCCAGATCCTCATGCCGGCGGACATCACGAACGCAGTGGCCTTCCTGGTGTCCGACGAGGCCAAGTTCATCACCGGCATCACCCGGGCGCTGAATGCCGGCTTCCCCGTTCGCTGACAATCCTGAGGAGCGCGAGCAGTATCGCACTCGCCCAACACGTAGTTAACCTAGTTGGATGAGTGGAGTGTGATCGGCTGCCCGGTTTCGATCAACTATGACAGTGGACTGTCGTAGCATGACAAGACGCTGCTGATTCGAGTACGTGCTCGGTCGCCGTCAACCGGAAGGATCTCATGAGCGAGAGTCAGGCAGGCGCAACATGTCCCGTCAAGGACCTGGAGTCGAACACGCCAGACTCGCCCGCGCTGACGCACTTCCGCCTGCCGGACGAGTGCCAGGATGACGCGCGGCCGGCCTTCCGGAACCGGGAGGCCGGCGTCGAGTATTGGGTATTCACCGACAACGCGGTGATCCTCGATGGTTTGCAGCACCCGGACAAGTGGTCGAGCAGCTTCATCGTGCCGACCGACCCGGAGCGGCCGTACAAGTGGATTCCGATCATGATCGACCCGCCCGACCATGCCAAGTGGGGGCAGGTACTGGCGGAATACTTCTCGCCCGGCCGCGTCAAGGGCCTCCGCGAGGCGCAGCAGAAGCTGGCGGCGGAATTCGTCGACCAGCTCGTCAGCGACGGCGGGTGCGACTTCGTCGAACGGACTCGCGCGTGTTCCCGTCGACAGTCTTCCTCACGATAATGGGCGTGCCCGTCGAGGATCTCGAGCAGTTCATGGCCTGGGAGGACAAGATCCTGCATCAAACGGGCGTGGGAGGGGAAGCCAACGCCGCGCGGCTCGAGGACATGACGCACGTGATGGGTTACTTCTCCGGCCTCATTCGACAGCGCCGCGAGAACCGCGACCCGGATGCCGTCGCTGCCGCTGACGTGGCTGACGTGAGCGGGCCGCGCACGGAGCGCACAGGGAGCGCCTGATGGCCGGAACTGTGGGGTTTCTCGGGGCCGGCCAACTCGGCGAACCCATGGTGGCGCGCCTGCTCGCGGCGGACCACGACGTGCTGGTGTACGCCCGGCGCGACGACGTGCGGAGCCGGCTGGTGGACCGGGGCGCCACGCCGGCAGGCTCCGTGGCAGAGTTGGCGCGCGGCAGCGACATCCTCATCGCCTGCCTGTACGCTGACGCGCAACTGCGCGAAACGGGCCTCGGCCCGGAAGGTTTCATCGCCAACGCGAAGCCAGGATCGGTGTTCGTGTCCCACACCACCGGCACGATGGCCACCTTGCAGGCCTTGCAGGAGTCCTCCCCGGCTGGGCCGGTGATCCTCGATGGGCCGGTCAGTGGGACCGTCGAGAACATCGATGCGGGCACGTTGACCGTGCTCCTCGGTGGACCTGCCGACGCCGTTGCCAGGGTGACACCCGTGCTGTCCGCCTACGCCGAACCTGTGGTGCCCACCGGGGAACTCGGCAGTGCGTTGGCCATCAAGCTCGTCAACAATCTGTTGTTCGCGGCGAACGCTCAACTGCTCGCAGCAGCAACGGAACTGGGCGGCCAGCTGGGTGTCGAACCGACCGCGTTGTTGTCGACGTTGCAGGTGTGCAGCGCCCGCAGCCATGTGGCGGCTCACGCACACCGCATCGGTGGGATGGAACGCTTCGAGGAAATGGCCGGTCACTTCCTGCGTAAAGACGTTGCCGCGTGCCGTGAGGCCGCCATCGAAGCGGGGGTCGACCTCGGGCTTCTGGGGATGGCCGTACGGGAAGGGCCGTTATCACTCGATGCGGTCGACACGACGCGGGAGGGAACACGTTGACGACGGGACGGCTGGCGGGCAAGGTCGCGTTCATCACCGGTGCTGCCAGGGGGCAGGGACGTGCCCATGCGGTCCGGATGGCACACGAAGGGGCCGATGTCATCGCCGTCGACATCGCAGGCCCGCTTCCCGAATGGGTGCGCTACCCGTCGGCCACACCGGACGATCTCGACGAGACGGTGCGGGCAGTCAAGGCTGCGGGGGGCCGAATAACGGCCACGGCGGCCGACATCCGCGATCTCGACGGACTGCGGACGGCCGTCGATCAGGGAGTCGACGCCTTCGGGCGGCTGGACATCATCGTTGCCAATGCGGGAATTTGCGTCCCTGCGCCATGGAACGAGATCACCCCGGAGTCGTTCCGCGACATCATTGACGTCAACGTGACGGGCACCTGGAACACGGTGATGGCGGGTGCTCACCGCATCATCGAAGGGGGCCGCGGCGGCTCGATCATTCTGATCAGCTCCTACGCAGGCGTCAAGGTGCAGCCGTACATGGTGCATTACACGGCCAGCAAGCACGCGGTGACGGGAATGGCCAGGGCTTTCGCCGCCGAGCTGGGCAAGCACGAAATCAGGGTCAACAGTGTCCATCCCGGACCGGTCAACACCCCGATGGGTGGCGGTGACATGATCGCCGCGTTGTTCTCCGCGATTGAGAGCAACCCCACGCTGAACAACATGGGTACGCCGTTCCTGCCGCAGTGGGCGTGCGAACCGGAGGACGTCGCGGCCGCGGTGTGTTGGTTGGCGTCCGACGAGTCACGCTTCGTGACGGCAACGCGGCTGTCGGTCGACCAGGGCATGGCGCAGTTCTAGCGCACCAGGGTCACGTCGTGGTCGGGGCGGCGCCACCCGCGGCTAGTGAACTGGCCTGACCAAGGTTCAGAGCCGGTCGAGATAGTGCTCGACCAGTCCGACCGACATGCGGGGATAACTTTGAGCCGTCACCACATCTAAGCCGTCACGCTCTAGCAGGCGGGCGAGCCGATTGTTGATCAGCGACAGAACAAAGGCGGCTATCAGCTGGTAGTAGGCGATGTCGCCGGTGAGGGTCCCACCGAATTCGAGCTAGCGCCTGACGATCTCGTCGTCGTCCGGAATACCGGGCAGGCGGGTGAACCCCAGTGCTTCGCACAGAAAGCGCTCGAACATCAGCCACCAACCGACGTCGATGTCCGGTGGCCCGGTGCCCGCGGTCTCCCAGTCGAACAACGCGACGACCGAGAGGTCATCACCGAAGCTGATGTTCCCCACCCGCGCGTCGCCCCAGACCACAGTCTCCGCGTCTGTGTCGGGTGCCGCATCCACGATGACGCGCAGCGCCTCGGCCAATGTGGCGCCGCCTACCTGCATATCAGCACGGCACCACTCGTACCAGCCGCGCAGTTTGTCGAGGTAGCGCTGCAGCGCTGTCCTACTCGGATCGGTCCCGCCACGGAAGAACGCCAGCGTGTCGGGGTCGTCGATGCGGTGAAGCGACACCAGCGCCTGCAACCCGTTGTCGCACAGCAGCCCTCGCTCGACGGGGGACAGTTCGACGGTCCAGCCTCGCTTGTGCCAACTGGGAACGTCGGACGGCGTTCGACCTCGCACCCGTCGCATCAGATAGAACGGCGATCCCAGAATCGAAGCGTCGCGTTCGATACCGACGACGTCCGGCACTGGAATTCCATGTGCGGCGAGACGTTTCATCACCTCGGCCCGGCGCGGTGCGTCGGGCGTCGTGAACAGCTGGTGGTCGTCAGCCTGTGCGCGCAGCACCAGATCAGCGCTGTGACTTTCGCCGTCCGGGTCCTTCCACGAGGCAGTGAAGAACGCTGTCTTCCCTGAGTAGCCGGCCGGTGGGGCGGTGAACTCGGAGATCTCGAAGTCGGTTGTGCCATCGGGCGCGATGCTCGGCGGCAGCCAGGTCCGCAGAATGTCGCTCGTCCGACTACCGAATTGGCCGCGCGAAGATGTGTAAGCCATCGTCCCCCTTCGCGGAACTGAACACTACTGTCAGAATAGCGGGATGAACGGCAGACAGCTCAGCGGCATAGCGCTCGGCGCTTACGTGCTCCCCGGACGCGTCGCCGACCCCGCGGTCGTCGTCAACCAGGCGAAGGCCGCCGAGCGTCTCGATCTGCACACCGTATGGCTCAGCGAGCGATGGGGGACCAAGGATCTCGGGGTGATCGCAGGCGCGGTCAGCCAAGCCACCTCGAGGATCCGGATCGCCTCGGGCATCACCCATCTCCAGTCCCGGCATCCCGCACTGCTGGCGTCGCTGGCGATGACGGCTCAGGCGCTGTCGGGCGGACGATTCATGCTCGGCGTCGGACGCTCGGTCGACGCGATGTGGGAGGCGGTGGGGCTACCTCGTTCCACGAACGCGTCGATCGTCGACCACGCTGACATCTTCCGCCGGCTGTGCCGGGGTGAGAAGGTCAGCTACGACGGACCCGCGGGCAGGTACCCGTCGTTGCGGCTCAATGACATACCGGATCAGCCGGTCCCTCCTGTGGTCTTCGCGGCGATCGGACCCAAGGGCCTGGGGCTCGCGGGTCGCCACTTCGACGGGGTGCTGCTGCATCCGTTCCTGACCCCCGCCGCCGTCGAGCGTTCGGTACGGCGCGTCCGGGACGCCGAGCGCGCAGCGGGCCGCCCGGTGGGCAGTGTGCGGGTGTACGCCACCGTCGTGGTCGCGTGCGAGCTGCCGGCCGAGGAGGAGCTCGCTGTAGTGGACGCTCGGGCGGTGACGTACTACCAGATTCCCGGATTCGGCGAGCGGTTGGCGGCAGTCAACGGGTGGGATCCGGAACCATTGAGCAGGTTGCGAAGTCACCCGCTACTCGCCGGTGTCAGGGGTTCCGCGGACTCGGTGCTCACTCGCGAGAAACTCGTCGAGGCCGCCTCCGCCTTACCGAGGCCGTGGACGGCGGAGGCGGCGGCGGTCGGGTCGGCGCGATCCTGCCATCTGATGTTCGAACGCTTCCGCGAGGCCGGTGCCGACGAATTGGTACTGCACGGCAGCACGCCCGACCGATTCGACGCCCTGCTCAACGGCGCCGACGCCAGATCATCAAACTAGTTAAACATTGAGCGGATTAGATCTACACTTCGCCCGTGGACTTGAAACTCCAACGCATCGCCGCGTGGGGCGGGGTCGTCATGCTCGCGCTGTTCTTCGTCTTCTTCATGCTCATCGCCAAGCTCATCCCGCCGCTCTCGCCGACCGCGAGCGCCCAGCCCATCGCCGACTTTCTGGTTGCCAACAAGCTCCGGGTGCGAGTCGGCCTGGCGTTCAGCCTGCTCGCTGCATGCCTCGCGCTGCCGTGGTTGGCCACGATCTGCCTGCGGGTGCGACGGGTCGAAGGCAAGTGGGGTGTGCTGTCGGTGACCCAGATCTTCGGTGGCGTCATCTTCGTGCCGGGCTTTCTGTTCCCGATGATGGTGATGGCCACCGCAGCGTTTCGGCCCGAAGAGCGTGATCCCCAGATCACGCAGGCGCTCAACGACGTCTTCTGGTTGATGTTCGTCGGCATCGTGGGAACCCTCGTCGTGCAGGCCGTGGTGCTCACGACCGCGTCGTTCGTCGACCGCACGACACCGGGGACGTTCCCGCGGTGGTTCGGCTACCTCAACGCCTGGTACGCCCTGCTCGCGCTGCCCGGCGGCGCGGTGATGGTCTTCAACAGCGGGCCGCTGGCGTGGAACGGCGTCTTCGCGTTCTGGATTCCGTTGGTGGCGTTCAGTGTCTGGATGA
>Ga0164242_10001889_pt1 | contig 24531 bp, 16 predicted proteins | sample OricomgcompostMG_FD_108783 | JGI IMG/M metagenome (GOLD analysis project Ga0164242, IMG submission 108783) | Miracle-Growth compost microbial communities from Emeryville, California, USA - Original compost - Miracle growth compost (MG) ...
ATCGCGGAGTGGGTCGCCTCATGGGCGAAACCTACCTCGAGTGGGCACCCAAGCTTGGCTACACATACTCCGTCTTCAACTTAGTCTACGAGACCAATGTGGCGTCGTGTAAGATTTGGGACGCGCTCGGGTTCAAGCGCATCGGCCGCGTCAAGGGGTGCGGCAACCTGAAAAGCTACCCGGACCGGCTCATCGACGCCATCATCTACGGCCGGGACTTGGGCGACGACAACGGCAGCAACGAGGAACTCGTGAGTGAAGAGCGTTTCGACAAGATCAAATTTTACCTCAAATACGGGCGATACCCGAACGGCGCTGACCGGGCGGAGAAAAGCAGGCTGCGCAGCGCGGCGACGCACTATAAGCTGCTTGACAACGACGTCCTGATGCTCAAGGATAAGGAGGTCATCTCGGACCCCCAGCGCCAGTACGACATCGCCAGGAGCGTGCACAACCAGACGCATGCCGGCATCAACAAGACTACCGCGACTATTGCTGAGCGGTATCACTGGAGCCGGATCAAAGAGACCGTCTCGGACGTAATCAGGAACTGCGTTGAGTGTAAGGAACTAGGAAAGGCTCAGCTGCCCTTGCCTGGCGCAAATAACGGTAGCCAAACACGCCGTTCGGCCCTAAGTGCGCCACCCAGCGCTACCATACCGTCCAAGAGATCATCCCCTAGTCCTTCCGCCACCGGCCCCAGAGACATTTCTGTTACCGGTCAAAGGGGTTTGACAATCCCTGATCATAACCACATACCTTCTTTCGCTATTTCATCCCATGCGTATGCCCATCCAAATGATATGGCGATGGTGGCCCCTTCGCATACACTCCAGGCGACTGCGGCCGCAACCATTGCAGGCCATGGCGGTAGCCTCCCTCGGCACAATCCCATGTTGCAAGACCAGTCGCACGGCTTACATTCCTCCCACCACGCCACGAATACCTCTTTACCACTACAAAGTCCGCATAGCGTCTCAGATTTCCAACCCATAGATCCGCAAATCATCAGCCAGCCGTCTTCGCATGCACACCACCACTCCCTGCACCATTATTCCTTCCACCATAACCCTCACTCCCACGACCCAGACGCCGATACCTTCCAGGCCCTCCTCAACGGGACAAGCGACGTCGACCCGGACTTGGATCACCATCATCACCACCACCACCACCATCACGGCGGTGGCAGCTCCCACCACGTGCCGAGTCACGAGGAAGACGAAGCCGACCAGGCCGCCGTTGATCGCGATCTAGAGATGCTGATCGAGCCGCAGGAGGACGACGATGAAGACGAGGACGCAGCCGCGGTGATGGCCGTTGATATTGCTATGGACAACGCCGTGGGGAGCGACGAGGCGTCGAGGACAGGAAATGCCAAGATGGACGTCAACCACCTGCTCTCGCCCCATGTGGATGTTAGAGATTCGTCGGGCAGGGATGGGGAACCCGGTAGGGGGAGGGGTGTCTACGATGTTAGCTTTGAGGGGGAAGGATAATAGAGAGCTGACGGATCATGCCTCATTATTCTTGTATGGGAAGGAGCCAGCCTGATTTTGATTAGACACGGCACAGCATTGTTTTGTTTTGGAGAGCAGTCATCGTGCTAGCGTTCTGGTTTGAGCAACGTTCTTTGGAAGGAGACCTTCCACATGATATCATCTCTGAATTGAGTCCCTCTTTCTATCTGATGACGCCTTTTGGTTTTAAGTATCATTACAGCCGAATAGAACGAACGAGATGTCATTCTACCCCTAACTCAATTCCATGATCCTTTTTGCACCGTTTACCGCCTAGGCATACCTCTACCCCGCCCCCTCAGGGCCCGCTGTGCGGCTCCAGGCGGGAGCTGCTGGCCGGGCGCCTGCGGCGCGGCGCTCTCCTCGTTCCTGATGGTCTCGTCGACGCCGAGGATCAGGCAGCTGGCCTCGGTGGCGGCCTGGATGGCGTTGACCTTGACGAGGGCGGGCTCCCAGACGAAGCGCTCCATCATGTCGGCGACGCCCTCGTTCTCGAAGTCGACGCCGGCCCAGGTCTTGCCGCGGACGTGCTCGACGCGCAGCTGGTTGAGGATGTCGGTGGCGTCGAAGCCGGCGTTGTCGCACAGCTGGCGCGGGATGACCTCGAGGGCGCGGGCGAAGCTCTTGATGATGGCCTGCTGCTTGTGCGGGATCTTCTGGTCGGCGAAGCGGTGCAGGTACACGGACACCTCCATCTCGCAGGCGCCGCCGCCGCCGACGATGGTGCGGTTGCGGATGGCGCGCTTGACGATCATGATGGCGTCGTGTAGCGAGCGCTCGACCTCGGCGATGAACTGCTCAGCACCGCCGCGGAGGACGAGCGTGCACGTCTCGGCCTCGGGGCAGTCCTCGAAGAAGTTGAACCGCTCCCCGCCGATCTGCCGCTCCTCAAAGGTGCCGCATGTACCGAGATGCTCGGCCTGGATATCGGAGCACGTCGACTGCACCGTCGCGCCCGTCGCCTGCACCACACGTTCCATATCCTCACCGGCGACCCGCCCGGCGCAGAAGATGTCGTGGTCGGCAAAGTACTGGGTGGCCAGGTCGCCGATCGGCAGCTTAGACAGCACCACCTTAGCCCCGGTCTTGTACAGGGCCTCCAGCTTCTTGAAGATGATCTGCCACTCTGCGTCCACGATCGCCTGGTACTCGGACACCTGCTCGACGCGGACCTCGGCGTTGTCCTTCTCGGCCTTGAGCTCGAGCTCCACGTTGAGGCAGACGATCTTGGGCTTCTTGAAGGATTTCGGCTGCTGCTCGAAGCCAGCGTACGAGAAGGTCTTCTTGAAAGCGACACCATTTACGAAGAGGGACTCCGTTAGCGAACCGCCGGGGATCTTCTTGATGCCTATTAACTTCTCGTCAAGGTCGTCCTGGTCGAGCGAGAGGACGGCGTCAACGACCACTGGTGGATTCTTGTCAGCAAGGTTTCCAGCGGGTACTCCCCAAGCGTGTAGGTTCCGTGCTCACTCTTTGTAAAGAACTCAGTGTTACGCTTGATCAGCTTGCTAGTCATGGCGGTCCCCGCGAGCTTCGTCAAGGTTTCTCTCCGGTTCGCCTCGTTGGTGCTGACGGCAATCTCCTTGATCTTATTAATAGCCATGGCCGAGGCCCTCCGTAGTCCCTTGATAATGGTCTGGGAGCTGACACCCTGTTCCACATGCTCCTTCACCTCCCTCAGGATTTCACCAGCAATCACTACGACTGATGTTGTGCCGTCCCCAACTTCGGCATCTTGTGATCGTGCGATGTCGACAAGGATTCGTGCGGCGGGGTGGACGATGTCTAGGAGCTAGGGTGGCGTCAATACAGTGATCAGGTCCTCGGCCCAGCGGGCAAGAAGGCCATCGTACCTTCATAACAGTCGCGCCATCATTGGTGATCGTTTGCCTGCCGTTGGCATCCACCATTAAGAGGTCACCTCCATACGGTCCTAGAGTCGGTTTTATTGTCGCCTGAACTCCCATGCATGCATTTATATTGGAAACGATCTGGCCCTTGCCCTGAGAGGAGTCCGTCCCTACGGTAAACTGGTCAGTGGGAGCTTGCGAAAACAGGCATGGCGGGGTTGCTAACCCTCCTTCAGGACAATAATGGTCGGGGTTTGTCCACCGAAAGACATTTTCGCTTCGGTTCTTAGGATGAAACACAGACGTAGACCCTGGTAGGAGCTCGTACGGAGAAAAGCAGCTGCAGACCTCAAGGTGGAGTGGATGTGGTGGTGGGGGAAGTAATCGAGGTTGCCTCTATCAATACCTAAGCTCCAAAAATTATCGAAGCCTTCACCGGAGCCTGCGCACGGACCAATATGCAATCTTCTAGCTTACCTAAACCTTCGACATGTGTCATGTGATTAGTCCCGCTCAGGCTTATCTGTTATCGAAGATGGTTTAGCATCTTCGGTGCCTGTACGGATTAGGCGACTATAGGGCCTGAGAAGTAACAGGCAAACTGAAAATCATCCTCACCGTCACTACAGTTACACCATGGAGATGTAAAAGTCTGACGGTTCGTTTTAAGTTGACTAAAGAATCTTTGAGCAGGGTTGAAGTTTAGCAATATCGCATTACTCCCATGACAGTCTCCCTTTTGGTCGTGACCACAGCTAGCCAATCAGATGCCGTAATTCACCACCGCCCCTGAACCGTCCTCTTCGGTTGTAAGCTCCAAGGTTCAAGGATTCTAGCTAATATGGGTTCATAAGTGGTGTTGTTTCATTATGTGCATGGGCAATTATTCTCCGCCCATTCGTATTATTTCACGGATTGTCTGTGTGGGACGGAATTAAGCCGTCCTTGGGATCTCGTCAGGCGGCGCTCCGCCATCTGAAGGGAAGGCGATTGTCTAGATCTGCGTCTCGTTCCCTCGCACTCACTTACAGTCAGTAGTAATTACGAAGTAAGACCCAGACCCCAAAACCGTTACATGTTTTATCAAACACGCACGCTAATCAGCTTGATCGTCGTGTTCATCCCTACCTTGGTCCTACGTTCACTCGGCATCTCACTACACGTACAGATAACTATCGAAAGGGAATGAATTATAACACCTAATAAGATCCTGCTACTACGTAGAGGCACGTTCTAACAAGTGCCGAGATGGGCGTTCCTCGGTGTGACCCCCAAGTCCCCATTCTAATAACACCCTTGACTTCCCTGGATTTGCCATTCCGCCTGGTTTAGTGGAGGCAGTACCTTCAGGGCCACGCTGGCTCACCACGACCAATCAGGGTGAGCAAGGAGAGCTGCGCCGCTCCAAGTTTTCCCCGGTTCCGCAGGCCTGGGTGAGTGATCTCAATGACCCAGTGAGCCGGGGTATCCAGGCAACGGTCTGTTCCTACCTGAAGTGGTAGGGTGAGCCCGCATGCTGCATGGCTTGTCACATTGCCTGATGCAATGCATTTGTTCGAGAATCTCATACCTCCCATTCTCAACGGCTGTACCCCACAGCTCAGCGTAGCTCCTCATGTTACACGGCCTCCACTACAATGTCAACTACATCGTCATCGCCAAATGAGTTGTACGCCATTAAACGCAAAATTGGGAATAGGGACAGGAGTTCTATATTGCACTACTGAAGAGTTTGCCACTTCCGCGCAAGACTTATGACGGGCCGTAAATTAAAGTATTATCAGATAGAATGTAATTACTCTGCGGCTGTTCAGCACTGCGTTGCATCTAGTCTGCGAAGCCATCGATTGCACTCAGGCATTGTTAGCGTGTTCCTCAGGCTCGTAATCTTTCCAAATCAGCCCCTCGGGAACATTCTTCCACTGCAGCTCGCCGTCAAGCAGTTCTTCCATCTTGGCCCATTCCTCTCGAACACGTGCAGCCTTGGCCGCGTCTCGGGGTACAATGTTTGCCTTGAATGGTTTCGGCAGCACGAAGAGCCCCTCCGTGATATCATCCATGTCCGGAACAATCTCCTTTCCGGTCGCCTCGTCGACTGCCCTGCGGAAATCGAAACCCCAGAGCAGCCGCGAGATGGCGAGGAAGAGAGAACGATCGGCGATATGCATTCCTTGGCAGAGTCGGCGTCCAGCTCCAAAGACGAAGTGATCACGCTTCGTTTCATCCGCATTGGTTGCAGCCTCAGCCGAGGTCTGTGTATCATGGGCCCATCGCGTTGGGTCAAACTTCCGAGGGTTGGGGTGGCGTTCCGGATCGTTTGCAACAGCCCTGTAGGGGGATTAGATTGTTTGTCTTGGTGAATTTCAAGTTGTTTTTTTTTTGTCACTCACCAGACGTTCCACATCACGCCGGCGCCTTTCGGGATCTTGTAGCCCATATACTCATCATCGCGGATCACGGCATGGGGCACGCCCAAGATGTCCGTGGGCATCCATCGCAAGCTCTCTTTCATACAGCCACGGATGTACGGCAGATCACGGAGATCATTGAGATCGGGAAGGCGGTCTCCGCAAACGCGGTCAAGTTCCTCTTGCGCCGCCTTGACAACCTCGGGGAAGATCAACATGGCTTGCACAAAGCCGACAAGAGTGGCAGATGTGGTGTCTGAGCCGGCCTCAAGAAGGGAACCACTGGTGTAGCCGGCAATGCCATCGGAGAAGCCCTCTTGCTCTTGAGCGCGGACTAGGTCGACGCAGAAACATGGCTTGAAAAGTGTTAGATACTTTTTGTTGCTCATAGTCAACCGAACTTGGATTCTCGTACCTTTGCCGTGCCTTCCTTTAGCTTTTTCTTGGTATTCAGGTAATGTCCAATGTATAAGTCGTATTCCTTTCGGTGCAACTCCTTGGCATATTTTCTGAGAGGTAGGAAAACGTCTGGGAGAGATCGGAGTATGGGAAAGACATCGAGAAGAGCAGCTGTCTGGGTTCCAGTAACCTGGCAAAATTGTTCGAAGCCCTGGGTGGCCGTCAGTACGGGAACTCACACGGGGCGAAGGTGTCCGTAGACTCACGTGGTACAGCTGTTTAAGCTTAGGATCCTCGGTACTGGTGGTACGGAACCCGAAGACCATCTGGGTGGTCAACGAGTTCGTATATCTCCGGATGTGGTCGACAAATTGGTTGGGCCGGTCGAGGAAACCAAGAAGCATGGCCTTGTTTTCTAGGTCTTGGTAGGGGACATATGTACGGGCGGCTTTGATATTTAGGTTGTTGTGCACGAGCTTGCGGATCATACGCCATGTCTCGCCGTATTCCTGGGGTTGACGACAATAAGCTTGTGCTGTGCCGTGTCATTGCAGGGGCTTTTGAGACACTCACCATGAGGAGAACACGGAAACCTCCGCTGATGACTTGTCCGAGATACATCTCCGGTCTCGAGGAATAAATTCCACTCCTCCTATCCAAGAGGTCCTTGATCGCCTTGTCGGAGGACAGCACGATCATCACATTGGTCCCTAGGATTAGAGAGTAAACCGGTCCATATTCTTCCGCCCATTTCTGAAACTGAAGATGACCCTTCTCCGTGGGCATCTGATGCAGGTTGCCAATGATTGGGAGAGTTGGCGGACCAGGAGGGTAGTCCTTTGGTCTGCGTCCGACCTTGCTGAGCCGATGAAGGAGCAGCCCAATGGTGGCGAGGGTAACAACAAAAATCGCAGAGAGCGCCATGGTTGCGTCTGTCTGAAGATTCAGCGCAATGCTTCCTTTCTCTGAGCAGGTTTGCCGGCCTGCAGGTTCTCAAAAGGAAAGTCGCACAAGTTATTTCCTGGAAAGTTTGAAGACCGCCACCAAACGAATGAAGTGGACGGGCCGTTACCAGAAACTCGAGCACCAATGCAGTCGAGGGGGATTTCAGGGTTCATCCATTACTGGGGATGTTACTGGTCAATAGGTAATCTGCATTACCGAACCCCTCACTACACCAGCCTGTGGAGGCTATGGTGGCTTAAAAGTATGACCTGTCATACATGCGGATACGTATAAAAACTACGTTCCTTTGCTTCTTTTTCGATAATTAGCAAGCCTGCCAAGAACAGGTATTTCCATCTTGCTGTGGGGGGCAATATCCCGTTTGGATACTACCTACCCAGCGTTGCGAACATATTAACTGGCCCAGAGGAATAATAGACCTCTACTATACAGGCAGCAGAAGATCGCACGCTCCCTTTTCCTCTTGGCTTCCGGTTCTCGGTCGCTCTTCCACCGAGATGGTGTAACTTCCCACCAAGTTGATACAATAGCAAGGATGAATTAGGGAGGGTACACTAGGGAAGATACAATAACGTTATTGTTTCCTCGAGGGTACAGGAATTACCAGGAACACAGAGGTGAGAATTTAGTTGGGAACTTAGTACCAAGTGACCAAAATGGGGTGGGCTTGGCAGACCAGGGTTCTGCCACCCAACAGCACGTTTGCCAATAGGATGGTAACCCGCTCATGCACTCTGTACGCGGTCGAGTACAGAATTGGGCATGATTGGCTGATGATCTTTAGCTAGCAAACAACGGGAGAAACTACGGGACTGCCCGCTACCCGGGACTGAGCAATGCATCTGCAGATCGCAACTCAAGCTGAACCCGACGGTAGGGATAAAAGTTGACAGAACCGGTTGTGGAGCATCCTTCCCCTAACTTCTGCATGATTCCCTGGTTCGGAAGCATTCCCATCTTAGGTGCAAGGCGCTTTTGGCGCTCATGAAAACCCCCACCGGACACACGTTGAGGGGTCGTTCGTGAGTAAGGTCCAGGCCTTTGATAGTGAGGCGTCGAAAAAAGAAATGTCCTCCCGCGCCGCACCGCACCTATGGGCTAGACCGGGAGTCGCTCATTCGTCCCCGGCTCCCCGTTCAAGTCCTGGAGGGGAACCCCAGTCTGCAACAAGCATTAAGCGGGACTCGAGACGACCCCCTGGGCCTCGAGAGAAGACTCATTATCAGCCCCTTGGGACTTCTTGAAAAAGAAATCTGGGACGGAGATCTCTCCGAGGGGATTTCTTCAAGGCGACATGTCAGTTGAACACGCAAAGGGGTAGGCCTGCGATAAACAATATTAACCCCCCAACGCATCTGTGGAAGCTCTCGTTCTCGCCCAGATGATGACATTCTTTTTCACAACATCACTTTGAAGTTGCTCACTTTGGGGGAAATTGTGCGTCAATATCCATCCATTGCGCTACAATGGCGACCGACTTTGTTGCTGAGGCGTTTTCGTACCTCGCCATCTCCATTGTTTTCATATTCCTTCGTTTGTATTTCCAATACCTAAAGCGTGGTGGCATCAAAGGCCTTGGTCTCGATGATCTATTCATGATAGGCGCTGGGGTATGTACCGTCGACAGAACCCATCCATTGGAGGCGTCCCAAACTAATCCTTGGGCTCCCCAGCTTTTCTACGCTGCAGAAACGGCGGCAGCGTACGTTATCGCTGTTTATTTCTTGGGGTTCGCAAACAACAATATCTCGCCTGAAGACCGAGCCAACCTGAGGCCCGACTCGGAGGAGTGGAAGCTACGCGAATATGGCTCCAAAACCCACGTAATTGGGTGGTTTACCTACACAGGTACGAAAAGAAAACCCTTCGACGAGAGGGTTTCGGCTAATCTTGACCTTTTCAGGTGTTATGTGGTGCTTGAAGGCTTGCTGGATCATTTACTACGCTCGCATGACGTACGTCGCCCAACAATTATCTACTGTGTTCCCCGTAACGGTGACCTAACTGTAGTGTAGCGAAGGCATCGACGGAATGCGAATTCGAATTCGGCTGGGATACGGACTGATCGGCGTCACATACATCGCCTCTATCTGCATGATTTTGTTCAAGTGTTGGCCTCTGCATCGACAATGGCAGATTCTCCCAGATCCCGGAAGTATGAACGCGCCGCCATCCAAAACCCGGGGACTTTAGCAACTAACTTATTAACAGACAATTGCCAACCCGGGTTTTCGAAGCTTCAAGTGTCGTTTGTTATGGTTCTCAATACGATTACTGATCTCTATCTCATGGCCATCCCATTACCCGTTAGTCCCCATCTTGCACCTTGTCGCGCTACCATGCTGAAACCCCGCTTGCCAGGTTATTTACAAGTCTCGGCTGAACACGAGCAAAAAGATCTTCCTGATCGCGCTCTTTAGCGGTGGATTTCTCACCATGGCCTTCGGTATTCTCCGCTGCGTCACGCTTGTGACGGTATGTGCCTACTCGGAGCAAAACTTGCTTCGATCCTGCTAACATATAGTGCAGGTCGGGGCTACGGAACCTTCCGAGTCGGGGCAATGGAGCGTCAGAGAAACGTTCGTTGCAGTCATCGTTTCGAACGCGCCTCACGTTGTCCCTCTCTTCAAGATCTGGTTCGGCAAGGTCACAGGTTACGTATCGGAGGGTAGCGGGGGTAAAAGCAGCAAAAACAATAACACCCCGGGTTCATATGAGCTTGAGAACTCGAAAAAGTCTACTCGTCGGGGCAAGAAGTTCAACCATCCCCTGTCAATCCCGAACGAAACAGCATGGCACAGTGATGGTTAGTGTGGCGATACATGAACTCATCTACCCAACCTTGCATATACCTGTCTAACAACCAACCAGAAGCTATTATCACTGTTAACAACGACGGCAAGGGTCTATCTGCTTCCCGGGACAATGGCTCCTCTGCGGCAACGGCCGTGTCTCACACTGACAGCAACGACAGTCTCCCTAACAAAGACGCAAAGGAAACAACTCTGGGCAAGCAACAACCAACAATTTGGTCACCGGAGAAAAGACAGTCAGCCACGGCCCCCCCCGACCATATCGTCGTGCAAAGAGAATGGACAGTCAGCAAAGGGTCGCGCAAATCGGATGGTCGCTCAAACCACCCCTGGGACCGACTTCCGGAGCAAACGGAACAGCCATTTTAGAAGTTCTGCCTCGAGGTCGGTAATGTACCTCCAATCCAGGATCCCGTACCACGTGCCCAGGCCAGCTGGCGGGTGGTCGTCCAACGAAACTGGCTCTTGCGGAGGAGTACCTAAAATGACGACCACCGTGTATTCTACTGTAAATATTATGGCTCATTTAGACATTATAACCCTTTCAGCCGTACACATCCTCAATGCTCTCTGTCTAAACAATGGTATTTCGATTCCCCCCCACCGTAGTCCAACGAGGCTAGCAAAACACTGCGGTTGTTGAGAAGGGGCTTCCACACGTGTAACTATCAAAGATATTCGTCATACGTTGGAATAAAGCGCTTATCGAGTCGCCATGCGGCTCAGCTACAAATCAACGGGCCATCCACATCGCGTCGACGCTGAAGATACGCGCCCAACAGGCCGCCGCATGGCGAAGCTGAAAATCGTGGGGAACTACTGGATCGGTTGTCTGTCGCAATGCGAATTAATTGGGGGGTGAGTGCCCAGGCGACCCGGCGACAGAACGCCAAGAACGCCACAATCTGTCATCGACTGGCGATTGATCGCTTGTGCAACACTGCCTCCATCCACTCCCTCGGTGTCGAGGGACGGAAAATCGAACGTTCTCTGGTAGGGCTCAGCCTGGGCCATGCTATTCGCCACGGACTACCCTAAAACAGTGGGAAATGCAGGATGAGGCTTAAACTGACACAACGTCAGTTAATGGAAGGGCGAGAATACACGCTCGACCGTATGCCCGGCCGCGTTAATGGCCGCTTCAGATCCCCTTTCCCCTGACGAAAATGCCTAACAGTTCGCCAGCGCCTGGCGGCGGTTGTCTTTTGCTAAAAGTCCCTGGAGCTGCCCCTTATTTTACACTCCTTCTTTTCTCTCCTTTCGTTTTACCGGTCACTTCGCTCCTTATCGCCACCGGCTTCCTCGCACGTTCCCTAACAACATTGTCGTTAAAGAACGTTCGCTCCTTTCGTTCCAAGCAGCATGTTGTGCGCTCTTGTATTTCTTTCCTTGATTGGGACGCTCACTGCCTCCCCCATTCGTTTTGCTCCTGCAGCCTTCCATCTCGATCGAACCGTCGGCGCTCCGCATCTCACTGACGGCCATGTACCGCCGAGCCTCGCTGAGCGGCAGTCAAAGCTCACCGGTGACCCAGACCCTGACCTCTGGTACACCTTGTCAACCACAGAAACAGGCGACAGCAATTGCCTCTTTTCTATTCTCGGCGTCGATGGATCCGTGCCCTACCCCGTCAGATTCGAGCCCTGTGATCCGCTGAAAGACGATGCTCTCTGGAGATTTGTTCCAGACGGGCAGGGCCGTTACTTCGTATACAACAAGGCCTGGAAAGGCACAGGTCAACGGCTGGATATTTACTGCTCTGATTCCTCACTTTGTGTCATGTGGATGGGCCCATCTGGTGACATATATAATAACCAACGATGGTTTCTGGTGGGTCGATTATCTAGCCATATTGGTGGGGATAGAGCACATGATTAACGCACTTATATAGGATGTCAGCGCTGGATCGGCTGGGATCAGCAGTCTGGGGCTACCAGGTTCCGTCATGAGCTCGAAGAAGCTCGACGGTGGCTATGTGGCCTTCATGGAAGACGCCACCGCCGCTAATGTCGATGGCTCAGCGTGGGAACTTGCCAATGGCGATTCGAAGTCGCCTCCAACTACCTCGACCCCCATTTTGGCCCCAACGTCGGCGCCACCCGAACGATCTAGCTCGACGTCTCCCACTGCTGCGACCAAATCGACCGAAGGGAGCCAGACCACATCCTCGCCAACCGTCTCTCAAACAACAATCCACGCCCAGAGTGACGGTCATACACCGTCACCATCCGCATCTATATCCTCAGGGAGCACGTTCACCACAACCTCTGGCTCGCCCTCCTCAACTTCAACTTCCTCCTCTCCTCCCCCGGCTAGTAGCGGCAATTCATCCTACGATAGAGGCACGATAGCCGGAATCATCACGGGATCCATCAGTGGCCTTGCTGCCGTCATCGCAGTGTTCTTCGCCCCAGCTACTATGCTACGTTTTGTTACCTGTGGGCGTAGACCAGCCAAGATTACTAACAAGGAGATGCGCGGGCAGATGACCCAAACTGTAACAGAGACTGTCACCAAAACCTTCCGAACCTCGCTTCTCCTTGTTAACTGGCCTAGCCGAGGTACTACCAGGGGCTGAGGTTCGAATTTTCTAACCTTGGAGGGAAGAGGACGAAGCAATGGGTGAGAGTGTGGTGGCTTTTGGGTGTTTTTTTTCGGCCCTGTACTTGTACGATTTTCGCCTTCATCTACGTAAATTACTGTATTATTATGCCCATGTTCGACGCTTCTGATACCCGTACTTGGCACCGTCCGCTGTATGCCTTACGTAGTGTGCACCTGGAGATTGACATGATCACAATAGGTGATGCATCACTGATCCTAGCAATACTTGGAGGCAGTTAGAGCATACTATGCGAGGACTTACTAGAACAAGATCCACCTTCCCTGCGACCGGAAAAGCTTACTTCATTGCCTTCCCCTTATTCTCTCCCGCTTGAACTGCGAATAGTATCGTCTCAACTCCAAGCGTCGAGGCTGGGAGGTCGCTCCGTGGAGGAATCGGAGTACGACGTAGGAAAGACCTGACTTGTCACTCACCCAAACGAGCAAGTCGCTGTCTCCAAACCCCACAATACATGAGCCGAGGGCGAGGCGAGCCTACCTACCTACCTAGGTGGGCACTTAGAGTAAAGGAGCAAAGCTGACTGAACAACCAGGGATGCACGAGGGAGAAGTATCGTGGCAACTTAGGTACCCATGTACAGCACATACCTACGAGGTTGAACCGGTCGTCGATCTCGGCTTGGTTGAATTGGGACCCCAACAAACAACTCAACCAGGCGCTCGACAAGTATCCCCTCAGCGGCTTCAACCGCGGCGAACTCCACAGCCTCCTCGAAGGCAAATTCGAAAGTTTCATAAACAAAACGTCTAATTCATCACCGTGGAGAAAATTTAGTACTTCGGTCAGTTAGGGAGGTACGGTAGCTACCTAACTAGATATTTCGCCCGGCGGGCCTACCAATCTTACGCTTTGCAACGCTTCCTTCTTACTGTACCCACTTCGACGTAGAAAGGGAGGAACACCTAGCCCACGCTCGCCCGCCCAGGAGGCCAAAATGGACTACCCGAAAGTTCCATGTAAGTCCGGACAGTCCCTACCTTCAGTCGCTAACTAATCTTGTCCTAGGAAAGTCGCTTCTGTAACGTCCGTAGACCCTTTCCGGGCCTTTACGTCCACGCCACTGTGTCTACACTCTATGTTTCCGCAAGGCACCCAAAAAAAATCATTGTCCAAAACTCTCTTCTAAAATTTAAGTTCCTCCCATGGGTATCTCCCTATTCGTGCACGGACGAGGCAGCCCTCTGAAAGCAAACCGTATAAGCTGGCCTTTGCAGGCGACCATCGCCGTTGTCATATATCCTGCACCGATATGCGTCACTGGGCGATGAGTAGTAGGTACTTCAATAGAGATATTAGCCCGGGACTTTAGATAGTCTAAGGATAGACTTTCTCGGATGAATTTGCCAGAGGTCTTGGGTAGCGAGGAAGGAACAATGCCTGACGGCGCCACCTGTGGGTGTATGGCACCGGGATAGAGCAACTCTGCACCTCCCCCGGGGACTCGGGAGGTCCTGGTAACTCATTCCATGTATTTGCTAGTAGTTCTTCGACCGGAAAGCGCAGCTCCTCGACTGTTAGGACGGACGGTAAGGAGCTGCGAACAGATGTAGACCGGACGTTAATAGTCGACTCCTTCGCCATCCGCCAATTTTCGTGTCCCCCAACTCTCTCGCTCCCATCTGTCTGCCTTCCAACTAGGCCTCTCTTCGCCATGTGCAATCGCTTCTTTGCTGGGCTACCCGCCCTCTCTACTGTCCTCCTTGCTCACCAAATGTTTGGTGGCCAGCCTTCAACACATCTATCATCCGCCTATTGTAATCCTTCTCGCCACCGGCGTACCTCTTCGGCGTCCCGCTTCGAGACCCCTTTCCATTTTGACTCCTAGGGCGTCTATGTCGGTTGTTCGTACCAGATGTGAATTATCCACGTCCGATTGGGCTCCGGTTCCAGCGGACATGTACGCAGTACGGGTTAGTTTCTCATTGACCGAAAACACTCGCCCCTTGACCATTCGTGGGGTAGGCCAATGGCCTTCTCTGGTGGTACTACCACGCTTCCCCCTTGATTCTTGCAGCCTCAGTGTCATCCACACAGCCTTCTGGCGGGGTGTGGTAGCTTGCAGAGAACTGGCATTCATCATGGGCTGAACCATGGTGAGGAAACCCGGATGATTAGATTTGAGTTACGACTTGCTGAGCCCCAGGGCTATGAAGAGAACCCCAGTGTATGAGTGGAGAAATCACAATGTCAGCTTCGGCTGACGCCTCTCTCGCCTTTTCGGAATGGTAGCGGATTGCGGGTCAAACAGCCTCAGTTCCCGACGTGGAGTCGAGTGCAACACCACCCCAGGTGGGCGCCAGCGCTATTGCACCTTCATCGCTGGCCACAGAACCATCGCTTGTGTTGCCGGTAGCTCATTGCAGGCAGCTACCCGCCCTTTTAACACCTGTCCAGGATTCCTGACACTTGCCAACCGCTCACACGCACTTGCATTCGAACTTGGGAGTGGCAGTAATCTGGGTTTGCTCATCACCCATCAGGTGACCGATAAAAAAGAAACTCGTCTACGCGCTGGGGATGGTGGGTTTTCGGGCAAGGGGTGATCGCTAGGGTGTAGTAGGGTGTAGTAGGGTGTAGAAGTCTTGAGCCGTAGCAAGTGACAAGATATAAATCGTCTCTTACCTCGTTCGTTTCGGTGGTGAATTTCCCAGCGCGTTATCCTTTGAGAAACGGACGTGAAGTCATAGGCTCATGCAGCTCATCCTTGGAGTTGGCAAAGCATCGTTATGTGCATCTCCGCCTAGAGGGTATTCACTGCGATGGATAACGATCATCGACAACGTCTCCGAGGCGTTAGGTGGATCGACGTTCAGGACTGCGAAGAAGTTCTCAGGTGCTGGCGCCCAAGAAGGAACGAACGGAAAAGGAAAAACAAAGAGGAGAGAGAAGAGTTTTGCGCGCGCCTCATATGTAGCGGGTCTAAGTTAAGGTTTGTCAGTTTCGCTGTATTGCGCTGCACTCGCCTACGAGGAAAATAGGTAGGTAAAAAGTTTGGTATGTACGAGCAGTGGGGATACGGTCGCCAGGCACCTAAAGTCCCACATTACCTAACATCTACATTCATCAAGGATCTTAACTTCAATTACTGAAACCATGTCCTTGACGCAGGACTCATCTATATATGTGGAGCCACGAGGAAGAGCTGAGCGGCGACCGCGATTGATCCCGGACAAGAAATACGAGACAAAGTTTTGGTATAGCTGTGCTCTCACTTTTACAACCCCTTTTCACCCATCTGTCCGCCTGCCGTGTTTTCTACCTGCGTAATGGAAGATGATCTTTTTGTTTATATTTGTTGATAACTTCATCTCACAAAATTCGTTTGTGTCTTCGAGCCCATGTTATGATGCAATTCCAGGACCCCGATGGATGGTTAGCTCATATCAAGCAACGTTGGTCACCCGGCTCGCTTTGTAAGGTGGATATGTGAAGGTTCGGTCAGCCGCTGTGATCTCTCTAGCCACTGAAGCTTCCCAATGCAGTGATCCAAAAAGTCCATGATTTGCACTGGGTTACTGTTGCTTCAACGAGCAGGCCTAGGGCTTGGGATCGGACTAGGTCCGTGCCAAGCCCGAGAGTGTCTGTAGACGCCGGTGCCGGTCGGCCAAAGTCCTCGGGCTCGGGCCATATGAGTTCCCGTCACAGACTATATGTGTACTTATAGGTAGGTGCTGTAAGTGTAATAAAGGCGGCCCCCATCCATACATGCAGTTAGCCAAACAGGTGCAGCTACGACGCGCCTGGATAATTGTCTGCCCGGATAAGCAGTGCCGTTCTAGTTTGACTACCCCTATACAATTGTAAGCATCTGTCATGACGAATTATCGCGCTAATACGTTGCCTGTTATCTGTTGTAAATCGGCCAGAATTTTGGGGAAAGGGGGGGTTCTCCGCATGTACCTGGATTTGTGGGTGTATTGCGTGGTGTCCGGCCATCATGTGCCGTGAGGGGTCCGACCGTGGTGAAAGCTGCCGAGGAGGGTGAAACTCCCTCCGGGATTACTTACAGCCGCCGTGTTAATCAACCGCGATGCAACCCCTCCTCCGGCCGAGACTAAAAAGGGAGTTAATGGACACAATATTAGAGACCGTCATTCACTTCTACCACCCAGAGCTCTCCAACACAGCCCGTGAAAACAGTGACCAAAATGGAGGCCGAATTCGCAGAGATCAAGAAGCAGGTTGCGGCCTTGCAGAAGGAACTCTCTCGCGTCTCTGGTGAGTGTCCCTCCCAAGCTTTATGTCCGTACTACATTTACTGAGATGGTTTGAACAGACGAGGCCGAGGTTCGCAAAACGCACTTCAAATATGGCTACTACCTCGACAAGTGCCTATACAATGAGGTAGGGAACCAATCTATGTACCCACCTAAGCAGCGGGCTCACTATCGTTGCACCCATGACCTAACTCGTGCCATCTGTATAGGTCGTGGACATGTTCGCCGACCACCCCGACGCCTACGTCGAGTTCCTTGGCTCCCGATACCGCGGAAAGGCAGGAATCAAGAGGCTCTACCAGGGCAGGTTCCAGAACACCTTCGTCAAGGGCCGCAATGGTCCCGTCCACGGATTCCTGCTGGATCACATCATGATGCAGGACGTCATCGATGTCGACTCGACGGGCACCCACGCCTGGTGCCGCATGCGCGCCCTGATGCAGGCTGGCACACACCAGTCGGTCGAGGAGGAGCACCCGCGCGGCCACGTCCAGTGGTGGGAGGGCGGCCTGTACGAGAACGAGTACATCAAGGAGAATGGTGTGTGGAAGCTGTTCCGCTACCGCTACTTCCCCTTCTGGCACGCCGAGTTCGAGCGCGGCTGGTCGCACACCAAGAAGAACTACGTCCCCTGGCCCACCAAGACCTTCCCCGAGGACCCGCTGGGACCGGACGAGATCATCGAGCAGAAGATGCTCTGGCCTGACACGAGGGTCGTGCCCTTCCACTACCCTCACCCCGTCACGGGCAAGCCCACAGCTGCTGATGACTTGAGGGCACCGCATTACGGACAGGAGGCTAGCACCTCGGATGCGCCCTTGACCCTGGCTCTGCCCGAGGGGCAAAAGAGGGCTGGCGTGGAGGGAGAGGCGAAGCCGGGCTGTAAGGTCCTGCCCGAGCTCGTGCAGTTCGCCGCGTCGGATTGAGCTGCTGTGGTCCTGACGCGGGGGTAATCTGATCTAGGGTTAGGTAGTTACCTACTTACCTCGGTAGTCTATTGTCTGAATGACCTTATGAAATCTGTTTGCCATCTATCCACATCTACTTGCTCGGTCCATCGTCTACATTTTCGGCTGCTTCGGCGGTTGCCAATGTTGCAATTGCTCCTCTGTTCTCCAATCTCACATTTGCCGGTTATGTCAGCCCGTTGATGTTAACCCCGCAAGAATCCATTCGCAACATATTGGGGATGAGGGGAAGCTCGGTAGATCATGGAGAGCTCTCGACGCTATGGATCCTAATAATAGTGTGTAGTTGGATTCATATGCGGAGACAAGGTCCAATACGAAACCGTGTCGCACTGTCTATTTACACCTCGCTGCAAGGGTTCCCCATAATGCAGTGAAGCAACGAATCAACGGCAATGCTTATTTCACAGCTGAGGCCTATGGATCATCCACTAGCCCATGGGTGGGGTCTCGCTGTATCTTTGACCTCGTGGCGTTCAAGGTTCGATGGGAGTTGTGCTTTATAAGGTCATCGGACTTTCCCAAGGACTCGGCTTTACCACAGAGTTTTTGATGTAGATTATAACCTGCGACTTTCTTTCTAACGCCGCAGCTTCTACTACAGTCGAGACCTTTGCTCTCCCGCAACTTTGATCCTCAGATGACAACAGGTGTTCGCAAGCCCATCTAGAGAGATGCGACGGAGGCTCTGAGGATATGTGAACTAATCAATACAGATAAGCAGCTAGCTGGAGGATTCTAGACTACCTTCCCTCTTTTGTTTATACGACTCAATGGGCGGTTGGGTTGGGGCTATCTCAACGGCTATCGAATCTGCCCTAAGACTTTGCGTGAATTCAAATCCGATACTCGTGTCGTTGTCAAGGATGGCTATAGTTCGGCCTGAACCGTGGGACCAGGAGGACATGATTAACGGGCTCTTAACCCTACGTAGATGGCTAAGGATCGCGAGAAAAAAAGTGGCATACGTAACGAGCACATCTAGTAACGACATAATCAACTAGCTGAGCATTACCTTCATCAATCGATGTTACCATCCCCTAGGCAACCCGGTAGTGTTACTTTACTTCTTGTGCCGGGATCTAATGACTCGGCCATGAACGTTCGACAAAGAAGAACCAATGGATTGTTTATCGCGGAGTAGTCCACGAATTAATTATGAATAGGTCGCAACTTCAGTACTGGAGCGGTGACATCGGCAACACGGCCTCCGGTGAGGAAGCAGAGATTAGACGGCGACGGAGTTTGGCGGTGATAAAACACCGATCCGGAGTAAAGTTCTTTGTAAAAGATGTAGAAAAAGTCTAATGCCGTAGACTATTTTCTGTAAGTAAGGTGCCTGGGTAGGACGATGGAAATCACGATTCTTCGGGTTTGTGGGGGTTTGTGGATAGTAGTGGAGGGGACGCGGCATGTAGAAACAGAACCCCTACGCATGATAATAGCGTACCTCCTTGGGTAGTAGGCACCAGGGCGTTTGTTTTCCTCATGTCTCGCTAGATGGCCCTTTTAGTTTTCCCCGGGTGCCGATTGCGAGCGCGGGGTAGTGAGGTGGGCCTGCAGGTGTAGTCCGGTAGTTCCATCCCGTCCCAATTATGGGTTGACCCCATCTCAATATGGGCGCGGGCATACCAAGAACCCCGAGAAATATATAGGCGGAATTCCCATTGTGAACGAGAAGGGCACACTCCAAGACCTCAGCCGGTAAAACCTCAAGTTCTAGGTTATTGGTGCCAACAACCAGTGAAGCATGGCGCACATTTTCGAGCTTGAAAAAGAGATATCGCCATACACTGAGGGACGGCTCACTGGCGATGGCGTTAAATTTCCCGACACCGACGTTTTCCGATCCATGAACAAGGCCTCTCGGTTTGAAGGTGACGTTTTTGATCTCGAGTTCACAGGCACAATCCCTAAGGAGATCAACGGCACGTTCTACCGCGTGCAGCCCGACACCCGGTTTCCGCCACTCTTTGAGGACGACATCCACTTCAATGGCGACGGGAGTGTGACGGCCATCCGAATCCAGGGCGGCCATGCGGACTTCAAGCAGCGCTACGTACACACGGAGCGGTACAAGCACGAGACAGCGGCGCGCAAGGCGCTCTTCGGCAGGTATCGCAATCCGTATACAGACAACGAGTCCGTTAAGGGCGTAATCAGGACGGCGTCGAACACCAACATCACCTTCTGGCGAGGCATGCTACTCGCCAGCAAAGAGGATGGCCCACCGTACGCCATGGACCCTGTCACTCTGGAGACAATCGGCCGCTACGACTTTGAGGGTCAGATTCTGGCGCCGACCTTCACGGCACACCCCAAATTCGACCCGGATACAGGCGAGATGCTCTGCTTCGCGTACGAGGCCGGCGGGGACGGCAACGACTGCTCCGTCGACGTCGTGGTGTGGACCATCAACGCCGACGGGATCAAGACGGAGGAGGCCTGGTATAAGGCGCCGTTCGCAGGCATGATCCACGACTGCGGTGTCTCCAAGAACTATATGGTTCTACCCTTGACGCCAATCAAGATGAACCTGGATCGCATGAAGAGTGGCGGCAACAAGTTTGCTTGGGATCCAAATGAGGACCAGTGGTATGGCTTAGTTCCTCGTAAGAGCGGCAAGCCCGAGGACATCATCTGGTTCCGAGCCGACAATGGTAGGTGTTTCTCAACGAGATTTGTTGCAGTGTAGTAGCGCGCGGTCGTACTAATTAGTGTGGCGGACTACAGGGTTCCACGGTCACATCGCCGGCTGCTATGAGAATGAGGACGGTCATGTCGTTATCGACTTGACGGTAGCGGACGGTAACGTATTCTTCTGGTTCCCGCCGGACGGCGAGCCAGAGGGGCAGTTCGCGAAGCGGAACAAGCTGAGCAGCCCGACCTGCCGGTGGATACTCGACCCCAAGGCTAAGACCAATACGCGTATCACCCCGGCCCTCGTGTGGCCGACGAATGGCGAGTTCTCTCGGATCGACGATCGATTCATCACCAAGAAGTACAAGCATTTCTGGCAGGCCAAGGTGGATCCGACCCGGCCGTACGACTTTGCCAAATGTGGGCCGCCGGCAGGCGGACTGTTCAACTGCGTTGGTCACTATACGTGGGATCCGGAGAACGAGCTGGGCACGGGAGAAGAGGATGTCTACTACGCGGGTCCGACGACAACTTTCCAGGAGCCGACGTTCATCCCCAAGGAAGGTGGTGGAGAGGGAGAGGGCTACCTGATTGCGCTGATGAACCAGCTCGACGTGCTGCGCAACGACGTCGTCATACTCGACGCCCTGAACCTAAAGGCCGGGCCACTCGCAGTGTTGCATCTCCCGCTCAAATTGAAGCTTGGACTGCACGGCAACTTTGTCGACCACAGAGATATCGAGGCCTGGCAGAAGAGGAGATCGCCCGAAGGTGGAGATCTGGGGCCTGTGAAGCCGGCCACAGAGCCGCTGCCGTGGCAGAGGGAGCTTGAGAAGGCGAACGGGGCAAACGGTAACTCGTAATGGACGAATAGCGCAGTGCTTTGTATTATGTAGATCAGCGTCGTTGGATGATATGTTGCGTGTAGAAATATCCTCTAGTTTGACAAATGACTCTGCTTGGTTTTATGTCTGTTCCGCGACTTTAGCTGGCGTGATGGACATATGTCGTTGTCTTGCCCTTGGCTTAGGTTCGGAGACCATCTGGATCTGGGATTGTTAGCGTCAAGTTATCCTGGCACAACGTTCTTCAACCTATATCCACAAGAAGAGCTATCCGTAGGGCCCTATCAATATTTACCTATGGACGCAAGATGGGTGGGTAGAGGTTACATTCATCAACTCGAGACTAGAACTGATGCTGAGGTGAAGGTGATCACGTGAACACGAATAGTGCTCCAGAATTTGGAGGTATCTAAATTCTGGTCCAAGCTCCCTCGCGATTTTTACCAACCGCACGCGTCTGGAGCTCGACTGACATCAACAGTTCGGGATCCAACAGCTTTGCTTTGCAGGATCTAATACCACACCCCCTCATCGACAGGTGCCAGAATATTGCGGGAATATCCCCAGACATGTCTTTGAGGCGCTGAATGGTCCAAAATCCCCAACCAACCCTTGGAGATTCCGTCGATTCGCCCCATCATGTCCGCTTTGCCATCCCCGCGAGTCCGCCGGACGGCGCAGAATACCCAGTACACGTGCGTACTCTAGCAGGATCTTGGGAGAGAAGGGTTACTGAATATCTCCAGATACAACCTTAATCGCCGGATACACGACGTGAAGACCTACCCCATCCAATCCCCGCAAGGTGCGACCGTCCTGATCTATGGTCACGAGAATGGTATTTCCCTGGTCTGGCGTGGCGGAAAGCCGCTCAAAAATCCCAAGCCAAATTCCAGCAAGGGAAAGCAGAACGGGGGAAGTTCAGATGATGCGGTTATGATCCTGGATTCAGATGACGAGACTCCCCGGAAACCATCCAAATCCCCCTCGTTTGTCGACAAACCCGAATTCGAAGATGGCCCAACCGATGAATCGTCACCCTTCCCCGAAACTATCCAAACACTAGACTTGGCGCTAGGTACTGCAGCTCTACATGTTACCGTGCCCCCGCTCGCGCCGTCGACCGCTGAAGATGCTGCTTGGACTGCCACGGACATCCTCAAAGACAGGATAGTGTTGGCTGTCGCCTGCGCTACGAACGATGTTTACGTGATAACCCTACCGCTAACGCCGCCGTCGCACCAAAGCAAGGCGCGACCCGAGCTGCGGAACGACCTCTTGGCAGGTGTTGCTGGGAGGGGTGCGTGGGGCGAGACGTTGACATTATTGGGAGGGCAAAACAAGAGTAGCGATGGGATTGCCATTACTCTTGTCAAACAGCGGCAGGCAGGTGCGGAGCGGAGCAGATCCGTGGATCGGTCAGGGCCTCAGACGCCCTCACCGGCTCGAATTATTGTGGCTGCATGCGCTCGCGAGGCCAGCGGTGTCCTGCGATTTTGGGACGTGAATCTCGAATCAAAACCGAGCGCGACCCGGGTTGAGCCGTTCCAGACCGAGTACCTGCCCTCGCCTCTCAAAGGCATCTCATTCAACCCCTCACATTCTACGCAGCTCCTCACTGTCGCCTCTCCTCACGCCGTTCGCATCTACGACTATTCAACCCCGTCCCTCCCGGAGGATATCTCGGACGGCCCCTTTCCGACTCAAGGCTCCTGGCTACTGTCTCTCTACGCTCCTTTCTCCCAAAGCCTGGCCTTAGCAACCTCCCGGAAGCCCATCCTGGACGCGGCCTGGATTTCTCTTGGCCGTGCCATCCTGACCCTTCTTGCGGATGGCCAATGGGGCATTTGGGACATCGATGGCGCCACCGCATCTCTAGGAAGCGGCGGGAAGTCTACAGGCCTCTTTGGGAAACACTCATCCGGCCTTCGCGGCGCAGGCCTGACGAATTTCAGCGCCTCTGGGTATCTAGAAGGCACTAGCGCGCTGCGCAATCCGGGTTCGCAGAAATCACCGGCGGCACCTGGATCTGGCGGAGAATTTGTGCCAATGACACCCCATACGAGGCGCGATGCCCTCGCCTCCACAACTGGAGGAGCGGAGAGGTTAGCTTCTGTTAGAGGCGGTATCGAAGTATTACATGCTCAGCCACTGCGAGCCGCGAGCGGACTTACTCCAGCGGATGAGAGCGCCATTCTCTGGATGGGAGGTGCTGACCCGATCGTTGCGGTCATCCCCGGCGTATCTAGATTTTGGGATGCTCAGCTGCGACGCGGCGTTGGTGGAGGTGTCAACCTCTTCAGCGGTGCCCAGCCAACCCGAATGATACGCCTTACCGACCTCGGCGCAGGTCTTCTTGGCGAGCGATGCACTGGCGTGGCGCCTATCCCAAGACCGTCTAGACAACGGCATGGCGCCGCTACTTCCACAGACACGCCCCCTATCGGTGACAAGAACTCAGCCGAAGGCTTGCCGATTGACGTCCTCGTCCAGGGCGAGGGCCGTCTTGTTATGGTTCGTGAAAGCGAAGACGACACTCCGGTCACGAACCGCCTCCTTGGCTCCCGCAGCAAGCAACGCCCCAGCGGCCGTTCCGCCAGTGCGATTATCGCATACCCTCGCCCAGAGAAGCCAAGCAGCATCACCTTCAACCTAAGCGTGCGGGCGGGCAACCGACATGCCTCGCGCCAACGCCCTCCCGTTGCAGGTCTGTTCGACTCGGCGCCGACGGACGTGCTTCCCTCGACGGAAGTGGACGAAGACACCGGGTTACGCCCTCGCGGCCCCGAGCGCGATACTGGCCTTGCCTTCATGCAGTCCCTCAATGTGGCGGCTGACGTGGCAGATGACGAGGAGGAGGCCGAGGAGCGGAACGTCGAGGAGGAGATCCTAGACATCATGGAGATCGATCGTGAGCTCGAGGAGATGGAGAGCGACCGGCAGAGCGGGAGGAAGCACGTTTTCTTCGAGGAAGGATAGAGTCCGACATTGACGACGACGACCACCGCCACAGAGAAGCTGGAATATGCTATGTTTTGATGCTGATGCCCTAGGACACGCATCGCTCCCCGGCACCGAGGTCCCAGGTTTTGTTTAGGACTCCCGGGATTCTACTAGTCGGCGCTGAGCTCCAGTGCAGGTAACGAGTTCATTCGGCATAGTCTTGCATGTGGAGGATAGCAAGGGAAGGCTTTGTACGATACCCAACGGGCATACCGCGACATCCAGGTCCCGAAAAATAAACCAAGTATTGCCAGACGGGGACCAAGAGTTTCCCCCGTA
>Ga0164242_10001890_pt1 | contig 24526 bp, 14 predicted proteins | sample OricomgcompostMG_FD_108783 | JGI IMG/M metagenome (GOLD analysis project Ga0164242, IMG submission 108783) | Miracle-Growth compost microbial communities from Emeryville, California, USA - Original compost - Miracle growth compost (MG) ...
ACGAAGGCATTCTACAGCGGTCCGATCGCCGAGAAGATGGTGCGCGCCAGCCAGGCGGGCGGCGGGCTGTTCACGATGAAGGACTTCGCCAGCTACACCGCGCAGTGGGACGCGCCGGTGCTGTGCCGGTATCGCGGCTATACGATCGTCGGCGCGCCGCCGCCGAGCTCCGGCGGGACGACGGTGTGCGAAATCCTCCAGGTGCTCGAAGGCTATCCGCTCGGCCGCTATGGCTATGGTTCGGTCGCGGCGACTCACGACGTCGTCGAGGCCGAGCGCCGCGCTTTCGCCGACCGTAACACCGATCTCGGCGACCCCGCATTCGTGCACAATCCGGTCGCGAGACTGATCTCGCCCGAGCACGCCGCCAAGCTGCGCGCCTCGATCCTGCCCGACAAGGCGACTCCGTCCTCGGAGATCAAGGGCGGGGTGAGCGCGACCGAGGGGACCAACACCACGCATTATTCGGTGGTCGACGCGCAAGGCAACGCGGTCGCGGTGACCTATACGATCAACTACCTGTTCGGGGTCGGGAAAATGGCCGGAGACACCGGCTTCTTCCTCAATAACGAGATGGACGATTTCACCTCGAAGCCGGGTGTGCCCAATGGCTTCGGCCTGGTGCAGGGCGCGGCCAATGCGGTCGGCCCCGGCAAGCGCCCGCTCTCGTCGATGTCGCCCACGATCGTGCTCGGGCCCGACGGCAAGGTGTTCATGGTGACCGGCAGTCCCGGCGGCTCGACGATCATCACCACCGTGCTACAGACGATCCTCAACGCGATCGATTACGGGATGAACGTGCAGCAGGCAGTCGACGCGCCGCGGTTCCACCACCAATGGCTGCCCGATCAGGTGATGGTCGAGCCGGGCTATCTGACGCCCGAAACCCGGGCCAAGCTCGAAACAATGGGGTATCGGTTCAATCCGATCGCCGCGATCGGCGCCGACGAGGCGATCCTGCGCGATCCCAGGACCGGGTTGTGGCAGGGCGCCAACGACCGACGGCGCCCCGCGGGCGCGGCGATGGGGTATTGAACGGGTGATGTGCTCCTGCTTCCGCAGGGGACGGACGCAAAAAGGGGAGGAGTCATGTCCAGGACGCTGAAGCTCGACGACTTTCTGCCCTATCGGTTGTCGATCGCGTCGAACCGCGTGTCGGGGGCGATCGCCACCGCCTATCAGGCGCTGTTCGGCCTCCGCATTCCCGAATGGCGACTGGTCGCGGTGCTCGCCGAGGGCGGCGAGATGACGCAGCTCGCGATCGGGCGCGTGACGCGGATGGACAAGGTGACGGTGAGCCGCGCGGCGATCGCGCTGGTCGAGCGCGGGCTCGCCAGGCGCAGCCCCAATGCCGACGACCAGCGCTCGCATCATCTTTCGCTGACGCCCGCCGGGCAGCGGCTCTACAGCGAGGTCGCGCCGATGGCGCTGGCCATCGACCGGCAGATTTTCGCCGAATTCTCGAGCGAGGAACTGGCGACGCTGCGCTCCATGCTCGAGCGGCTCGAGCGCGCCGCCGCGGCCCTCGACGCGGATCAGGGTTGAAGACCGACCGCGAGGTGACGTAGACGGCAGCTCCTAGCCCTCCCCAGGCCGAACGACACGTGATGAGGAGGAGTTATGACCAGCCGCGCCACCCTTTCGATCGCCGATCCGCTCGCCCGCTTCGTCGAGGACGAGGTGCTGCCGCCCCTCGGCATCGCGTCTGAGCCCTTCTGGACCGGCGTTGCCGATATTTTCGCGCGCTTCGCGCCGGAGAACCGGGCGCTGCTCGCCAAGCGTGACGATTTGCAGCACCGCATAGACGGCTGGTATCGAACGCATGGCGATGCGGATCCAAGCTGGGCGTTCCTGCGTGAGATCGGCTACATCGTCGACGATCCGCTGGATGAACAGGGCGGCTTTCAGATCGGCACTGAGAATGTCGATGACGAGGTCGCGCGGATGGCGGGGCCGCAGCTCGTCGTGCCCGCGCTCAATGCGCGCTTCGTGCTGAATGCCGCCAATGCGCGGTGGGGGAGCCTGTATGATGCGCTCTACGGCACCGACGCGCTCCCCGGAACGGCGCGGCCGGGCGGCTATGACGCCGAACGCGGCGCGCAGGTGATCGCGCGGGCCAAGGCGTTCCTCGACGAGACGGCGCCCTTGGCCGACGGGCGTTGGGCCGACTGGCGCGGCGGGGAGCCGAAGCTGCGCGATCCGGCGCAACTGGTCGGCCGGCGAGGGGAGTCGCTCCTGTTCCGGCACAATGGCCTCCACATCGAGGTGGTGATCGATCGCGCGCATCCGATCGGCCGCGACGATCCCGCCGGAATCGCCGATGTGGTGCTCGAGGCGGCGCTGACCACGATCGTCGATCTCGAAGACTCGATCGCCGCCGTCGATGCCGAGGACAAGGTTGCCGCATATCGCAACTGGCTCGGCCTCATGCGCGGCGATCTGGAGGAGACCTTCGAGAAGGGCGGCCGCGCGATGACTCGGCGGCTGGCGGAGGATCGCACCTATCGGACGTCCGACGGCGGCACGCTGACGCTGCCGGGGCGATCGCTGCTGTTCGTGCGCAATGTCGGTCATCTGATGACCACCCCGGCAATACGGCTTCCCGATGGGTCGGAGGCGCCGGAAGGCATCCTCGACGCGATCGTGACCAGCCTGATTGGCCTTTACGACCTGCGCGGGCTCGGCAGGTTCCGCAACAGCCGGGCGGGGTCGATCTACATCGTCAAGCCGAAGATGCACGGGCCGGAGGAATGCGCCTTCACTGACCGGCTGTTCGATGCGGTGGAGGATCTGCTCGGGCTGGAGCGGCACACGATCAAGGTCGGCGTCATGGACGAGGAACGGCGAACCTCGGCCAATCTCGCCGCGTGCATTCATGCGGTGAAGGACCGCCTGGTGTTCATCAACACCGGCTTTCTCGACCGCACCGGAGACGAAATCCACACCGCGATGCGCGCCGGCCCGGTGATCCCCAAGCGTGAGATGAAGGCGAGCGCCTGGATCGACGCCTATGAAAAGCGCAACGTCGCGATCGGGCTCGCCTGCGGGCTTTCGGGCAAGGCGCAGATCGGCAAGGGGATGTGGGCGGCGCCCGATCGCATGGCCGACATGCTCGCCCAGAAAGCTGCGCATCCGCTGGCCGGTGCGAACACCGCCTGGGTGCCGTCGCCGACCGCGGCGACTCTGCACGCGCTGCATTATCACGAGGTCGATGTCTTCGCGCGGCAGCGGGAACTCGCGGATGAGCCCGGGCCGGGGCTCGATGCGCTGCTGACGGTGCCGCTCGCGCGCGGGCGCAACTGGACTCGCGAGGAGGTCGCGCGTGAGCTCGACAACAATGCGCAGGGCATCCTCGGCTATGTCGTGCGATGGATCGACCAGGGCGTCGGCTGTTCCAAAGTGCCTGACATCGACGATGTCGGGCTGATGGAGGACCGCGCGACGCTGCGCATTTCCTCGCAGCACATGGCCAATTGGCTGCTCCACGGCGTCGCGACGCGCGCGGAGGTGGAGGCGGCGTTCGATCGCATGGCGGCGAAGGTCGACGCGCAGAATGCGGGCGATCCGAACTATCGGCCGATGGCGGGCGATCCGGACAGCCTTGCTCTGCATGCCGCCAAGGCGCTGGTGTTCGAAGGGGCGGAGCAGCCCAACGGCTATACCGAGCCGCTGCTGCATCGCTTCCGGGCGGCCGCCAAGGCGCGGACCGAAGGCTGATCTTGTTCACGCGAAGGCGCGGAGGCGCAGACGGGAAACAGAAGAGGACTTCGCGCGGAGACGCAGAGGCGCGGAGGGGTTTCGCTCGGCGACAAGTCTCGCGTTGGCGAGACCTTCACTCATGCGGCCACCGCAAAATGGAAGGCCGCTGGCGCGGCATGTTCCCTCCGCGAAAGGATCGGCTTCAGCGCAAGGTAAAGCGCGCCGAAAGCAGATACGTCGTCGGCACCGAATAGCTGTCCTTGAGCAGGTCCTTGCCCGGGCCGACCAGGCTGGTGATCCGCGTGTGGGTGACGTTGCTCACCTGCGCGACCAGCGAAACCGACCGCGTCAGGTCGTATCGTGCCGAGACGTCGAGCTGGTCGCGCGGCGCCCAGTACAGGTCCTGCCACGTCGCGCTGGTGCTGATCGCGCGCACGGCGCGGCCCTGCCGATTGTAAGCGACGCGCAGTTCGAACCCGCTGTGCGTGTAGAAGGCGCTGGCGTTGGCGGTGTAGGTCGGCTGCCCGGTCAGCCCGTCGACGGTGCGCGGCGCGCCGTCGTCCATCTCGATCTTCACCGCGCCGTTCAGTGACGCGATATTGCCGCTCACTCCGAAGCTCTTGAGCGCCGGCGCGATGAACTCGAGCGAGTTGACGATCGCGCTCAGCTCGACGCCGCGGACATGCGCCTTGGAAGCGTTGACCGGCTGCGTGACTTGCGCGTTTTCGTAATAGACGCCGCTCGGATCCCGATAGCCGATCGAGGTCGCGAAGAAGATCTCGTTGCTGATCTCCTTGTCGAACAGCGCCAGCGAAATCAGCCCGCCATAGCGGTTGGCGATCCGCCAATCGGCGGCGAGGTCGTAATTGGTCGACAAACGCGGCTTGATATACGGATTGCCCACAGTGACGCTGACGCCTTGCGCGCTGCCGTCGCCGATGTCGCTGCTGTTCTCGAAGTCGATCGCAGATCGCGCGGCATAGGATTCGTAAGAGGGTCGGCCCAGCGTTCGGCTGATCGCCCCACGCAGGTCGATCTTCGGCGTCGCGTGCCAGGTGACGATCCCCGACGGCAGGAAATAGCCGTATGAACTTCTGGTGCGCAGCGGTTCGAACACGCCATCGTCATTGCGCATAAAGCTATTGGTGGTCTGCCGCGTGTCGTCATAGCGGCCGCCGATGCGGGCATCGAGCGTCCCGGCCTTGTAGCTGACCAGGCCGTAGACCGCGGTGGTGCGCTCGCGATGGTGGAAGTTGTCCTGCGTGTTGAATGCGGTCTCGTCGGTCTGGTTGAGCGCGCCGGGGGCGAGCGCCTCGACCTGCGCCAGCGCGGCGGCGGGATCGAGCGTCAGGAACGGGAGCCCGTCGCGATTGTATTTGAGCGGCGATCCGTCCGGTCCGGCAACGTCGATCAGGCTCAGCGTCGGAGCGCTGGCGTTGGGCGTATATTCGTTGCGGGTGACGGCGAAGCGAAAGTGGTCGTCGGTATACGAACTGCCCGCGGCAAACCCGAAGCCGGTGTCATCGGGCGCCTGGTTGAAGCTGTAATCGAGGCGGCCCTGCAACACGCGATTGCCGATCGGCCTGCTGCCGTTCGGGCGCCAGTAGCGGAGCGTGTAGTTGTTGAGGTTCCCATAGGCGGCAGGATCGATGCCGAAATAGAAACTGTCGCCGCTGGTGTCATAGTCGATCGCGAAGGCGGGAGTGACCTGATCCTTGGTCTTGCCCGATCCGGGCGCCGGCCGCTTCACGCCGGTGTCGTATTTGAAATAGTTGAGGTCTTCGTCATAGGTCGCCGCCGAATAGGCGATGCGGGCGCGCAGCGTCTGCTTGCCGTCGGGCGACCAGTTAAAGCCGCCGAGGCCGACGCGGGTCCGCGACACCTGGTCGAGATGTGCCCAGCCGATCGACACCTTTCCGGTCGGATAGCTGCCCGAGGTCGCGGTCTGATCATGAACCGTCGCCGCGCCGCCGTCGTCGATGACGACGACGTTGCGGTTCTCGTTGTTATGATAAAAGTAATAGCCGCCTTCGCCGAAGATATAGAAGGCGTCGCTCGGCCGCGCTTCGAGCTTGCCGGTCACGCCGTAGCGGGTGCGGCTGTTCTCGACGTACCAACTCTTGTCCTGCTGCGGCACGGGATAGCCGTTGCCGAAACCGGCATTGGCGTTCGCGCCGCCGTCATTCACCAAAGCGCCGGCGTCGTCGTAATAGTAATAATAACCGTCATCGGCGGTGAGATGCGCGTCGGTGTAGCTGTCGACGCGCTGGTAATTGGCCGAGACGACGAGGCCGATCGCGTGATCGGCGCCGAAGGTCGTGCTCACCGTGCCGGTGACCTGCGGACCAAGCGACGGCTGATGGCGTGGGCGGCCGGTGTCGTTGGGAAGATCGAGCCCGCCGTCGATCGTCAGGAAGGGCTTGCCTCCGTTGTCGAAGGCGCTGCGCGTGACGATGTTGATCGCACCGCCGATCGCATTGGCGTCGAGATCGGGCGTGAAGGTCTTCACCACCTGCAACTGGCTGACCATCGACGAGGGCAGGAGATCGAGCCGCACGCCGCGATTGGCTGAACCGTCGGTGCCGTTGGGCGTTCCCGGCGAGGCAATCTGCATGCCGTCCAGCGTGACGTTGTTATACTCGGGGCCGAGACCGCGGATCACCGGCGTGGCGGCCTCGTCGCGGCCATGTTCATTGTCGGTGATCGGCAGCACCGACAGGCCCGGAATGCGCCGCAACGCCTCGACGATGGTGGTGTCGGGAAGCGCCTGAACATCGTCGCTCGACACCACGTCCATGATGTTGACCGCGTTCAGCTTGGTGCGGATCGCAACATCGTTCGAGCGGCGGATGCCGGTGACGACGATCTCGCCGCCAGCGCCAGCTTCTGCGGCCGACGGCGCCGTCTGGGCGTGCGCAGTCGCCGCCGCGCACAGGCCGATCAGCGATGCGCCGATATGGGTGGATTTGCGGATGCCGGTCATGAACTTTCCCCCGATTTCCGACGTCTGCGTGAGACGCCGTTCTCGGGCCGGGGCTCTCGGCCTCACGCATGACAGCCAAGTGACGTCGATCACGACATCGGCGCAACACGGTGTTGCATTCTCGCTATCTTACGGACTCAATCACCAGTCGGCATGACCGAGTGGTTTCGACGGTTCGGGGCGACAACGCGTGGAGCATCATCACCGGGCGGGCGCATCGACTGGCCCGCGGACCGCAGCGCCCGCCGCACTGACGCCGGCGCGTCTGTTGCGCGGCCTGTTCGACGAAGCGGTCGCAAGCGTTTCGGCGGAGACCGCGCTCCGCCACGCGCCCGAGCTGACGCCGGGCCCTGGACGCAACGTCATCATTGCGCTGGGCAAGGCCGCTGCGGCGATGGCTGCGATCGCGGCGCGCCGGTTTGACGGGCGGGCGGAGGGTCTGGTCATCACGCGGCGGGGACACGCCGGCCCGCCGCACCTGCTGCCGCCCGGGTTGCGGGTGATCGAGGCGGGGCATCCGGTGCCCGACGAGCGCAGCATCGAGGCGGCGCGCGCCGCGCTGGATATCGTCGGCGGGCTGACCGCGCGCGATCGGGTGTTCGCGCTGATATCGGGCGGCGGTTCGGCGCTGATGGCGCTGCCGGCGGTGGGCGTGACGCTCGCCGACAAGCAGGCGACGACGCAGATGCTGCTGCGCTCCGGCGCGACGATCGCCGAGATCAACAGCGTGCGAAAGCACCTTTCAGCGGTGAAGGGCGGAAGGCTCGCGGTGGCGGCGGCGCCGGCGCACGTCACCACGCTGATTATCTCCGACGTGCCGGGTGACGATCCGTCGTTCGTCGCCAGCGGTCCCACCGTGGCCGACCAGACGACGCTGGCGATGGCGTGCGAGATCATCGAGCGCTACCGGATCGACGCGCCGGAAAGCGTGCGCGCCGCGCTCAATCGGGCTGAGAACGAGACGCCCCCGTCGGACGCGCTGGGGATCGCCGGTGGCAGCGTGCGGCTGGTGGCGGTCGCGCGGGACGCGCTGACCGCGGCGACGCGATTCGCGCTCGCCCAGGGCTACAAGGTCACCGATCTCGGCGATCATTTGCAGGCGGAGGCGCGTCATCTTGGCGGCGGCCATGCCGCACTCGCCCGCCGACTCTCGGCAGACGGGGCACCCCGTGTCATCTTGTCGGGCGGCGAAACGACGGTGCGGGTGACCAATCCGGAAGGACGCGGGGGACGGAACCTCGAATATCTGCTCGGCCTTGCGCTGGCGCTCGACGGTGCACCGCGTATTCACGCCATCGCCTGCGACACCGATGGCGTCGACGGCACGGAGAACAATGCCGGCGGCCTGATCGGGCCGGACACGCTGGTCCGCGCTCGCGCGCTGGGGCTCGATGCGCAGCAGGCGCTCGCCACCAACACTGCCTATGACTATTTTGCGGCGCTCGGCGACCTCGTTGTCACGGGACCGACACGCACGAACGTCAATGACTTCCGCGCCATCCTGATCGAAGCGGGGGAGTGACGATGACTGGCCTGACGCGACGCGCGCTGCTGCACGCGGCCTCGGTGGCGGGCAGTGCGGCGCTGATCGGCGCACGCGGCTTGCGCGCGGCGACTGCCGGGCGGTCGGCATTTACGCTGGGCGTGGCCTCCGGCGAGCCAACCCCCGACGGCTTCGTGCTGTGGACGCGGCTGGCGCCATCGCCGCTCGAGGCGGACGGCGGGATGGCGGCGCAGCGGGTGCCGGTCCGCTGGGAAGTATCCGCCACCGAACGTTTCGAGCCGATCCGCAGCGGCGCCGCGGTGGCCGATCCCGAATGGGGCCATTCGGTGCATGTCGAGCTTGCCGGGCTCGAGCCGGGGCGCCCGTATTGGTATCGCTTCCTTGCCGGCGGCGAGGCGAGCCCGATCGGCCGCACGCGCACTGCGCCGGCGGCGAGCGCCGCGCCCGAGCGGCTGCGGATCGCCTTCGCCTCCTGCCAGAATTGGGAAGCGGGCTTTTACGCCGCCTATCGCCACATGGCCGCGGACGACCCCGACCTGATCCTGTTCCTCGGCGACTATATCTACGAAAGCGCGGCGAAACCGGGCGGCGTGCGGATGCATCCGGCCGCCGAAGCGAATGATCTCGACAGCTACCGCATCCGCTACGCCAGCTACAAAGGCGATCCGCTGCTCCAGGCGGCGCACCTCATCGCGCCGTGGGCGACGACCTGGGACGATCACGAAGTCGCCAACAATTATGCCGACGATCTCGATCAGTTCAACGGCGACCCCGCCGCTTTCCTTAAGCGCCGCGCCGACGCCTATCGCGCTTATTACGAGCACATGCCGCTCCCCGCCGCGCAGCGGCCCGACGGCAGCTATTTGCGGCTGTACCGCACGCTCGACTGGGGCCGGCTGGCGCAGTTCCAGATCGTCGATGACCGTCAGTTTCGCGATCCGCCGCCCTGTCAGGCGCCCGATGCGATCGCCCGCCACCTCGAGAACAAGGGCTATAAGCCCGACTGCGCCGAGCGCCGCGATCCCGCCCGGTCGATCCTCGGCGCCGATCAGGAAGCCTGGCTGATGGACGCGCTGGGCCGCTCGCCGGCGCGTTGGAACCTGCTGACGCAGCAAACGCTGATGCTGCCGTGGGAGGACGTCACGCCGGGCGATCCGGCCGGCCCGCTCGAGCTGTTCGGCACCGATACCTGGGACGGCTATCCGGCCTCACGCGCGCGGATCTTGCGACGCTGGCGCGATGCGAAGACACCGAACCCGGTAATCCTGAGTGGCGACATCCACAGCTTCGTTGCGGGCGACCATGCCGATCCCGACGATCCGGAGCGGATCGTCGCATCCGAATTCGTCGGCGGTTCGATCACGTCGAACAACCACCATCCGACGCTTCCCGAAACGGCCAGGCGCAACCCGGGCTTCCGCTTCACCGACATCGTCCATCGCGGTTACGGCCTCGCCGATATCACCGCCGATCGCTGCGACGTTCGGTTCCGCGGTCTCGCCGACGTGCGCGATCCGAACTCGTCGATCGGCGATCTGGCGCGCTTCTCTGTCGAGAATGGCCGCGCCGGGCTGCGGACCGCCTGAGCGATGACGAGTTGGCCGCAGCAATATCAACCGCTCGGCCCCGTCTTCTCGGTCATCGCGGCAATGTTGCCGTTGATCGTGCTGCTCGGCGGCATCGGTTTGGCGCGGCTGAAACCCTATGTCGCCGCGCTGCTCGCGCTCGCTGCCGCGCTCGGCATCGCCATTGCGGTATTCGGGATGCCGGCCCCGTTCGCCGTCAGCGCTGCCGCGTTCGGCGCCGCCTACGGGCTGCTGCCGATCGGCTGGATCGTGCTCAACATCATTTTCCTCTACCAGCTTGTCGACAGCGCCGGGCAATTCGATGTGCTGCGCGATTCGATCACCGGCGTCACCGCCGATAGCCGGTTGCAGCTGCTGCTGATCGCCTTCTGCTTCGGTGCATTCTTCGAAGGCGCGGCCGGATTCGGCGCGCCCGTCGCGGTGACCGGGGCGATGCTGATCGGGCTGGGATTCACCCGGTTGCAGGCGTCGGGGCTGTCGCTGATCGGTAACACTGCGCCGGTCGCGTTCGGCGCGCTCGGCGTCCAGACGGTGTCGCTGGCGAGCGTCTCTGGCCTGCCGCTGCTGGCGCTGTCGGCGACCGTCGGGCGCCTGCTGACGCCGTTCTGCCTCCTGGTGCCGGTCTGGCTGGTGGTCGCCTATGCCGGCTGGCGCCGCGCGCTCGGCGTGTGGCCGGCGATCCTCGTCGCCGGCGGCAGCTATGCGGCGAGCCAGCTCGCCATTTCCAACCTGCACGGTCCGTGGCTCGCCTCGATCGTGCCGGCGCTGATCTCGGCCGTCGCCCTCGTCCTGTTTCTCCGCCTATGGCGGCCGCGTTCGATCATGGCTGTCGGCGAGGCGTCGCTCGTCCAGGGCGATGCGCCCGCGCCGCCGATTGAGCGGGAGAGCGGGCGCCCCAGCCCAGCCGCATTGCGCCGCGCCTGGCTGCCGTGGCTGATCCTGACGGCGCTGATCTTCCTGTGGGGATTGCCCACGATCAAGGGCTGGCTCGACGGCGTGTTCAAGCTCGCAATTCCCTTTCCAGATCTCGACGGCCGTATCCTGCGCGTGCCGCCGGTGGTCACAAGGCCCGTCGTCGAGGCCGCGATCTATACCTTCAACCCGCTGTCGGCGACCGGCACCGCGATCCTGCTTGCGGCGATCGCCGCGGGGGCGGTGCTGCGCATTCCGGCCGCGGCGATGGCGCGCACCTATGGCCGCGCGCTGGTCACTGTATGGCCGTCGCTGCTAACCATTGCGGCGATGCTGGCGTTGGGCAACCTCACGCGCTTCTCGGGGCTCGACGCGACGATGGGGCTGGCCTTCGCCGCCACCGCCGGAGCCTATCCGTTCTTCGGGACGATGCTCGGCTGGCTCGGCACCGCAGTCACCGGTTCGGACACTGCATCGAACGTGCTGTTCGGAAGCCTGCAGCGGATCACCGCCGAACAGCTCCACCTGTCGCCCGTGCTGATGGCCAGCGCCAACAGCGCGGGAGGCGTGATGGGCAAGATGATCGACACCCAATCGATCGTCGTGGCCTCGACCGCGACGGGATGGTTCGGGCAGGAAAGCCGCATCCTGCGCTACGTCTTCGTTCACGCGCTGGCGCTCGGCGCGCTGGTCGGGCTGACGGTGCTGCTGCTTGCCTATGTGCCGCCGTTCACCCTGCTGGTGGCCGGCTGAGGCGCGGGCAAGTCCCAAGAAAAGGTCGGCCGCAGCCGGTCGACGAGGAAGTCGATCAGCGCCCGCATGCGGACCGGCATCACCTGTTGTTGAGGAAACACCGCAAAGAAGCTACGCTTGGCAGGCCGCCAGCCGGGAAGCACTTCGACGAGGCGCCCCTCGGCGAGGAACTGCTTGCAGGCGAAGGCGGGGAGTGGGGCGATGCCGAGCCCCGACAGCACCGATTGGCGCAGCAGCGCGAGGTCGTTGCAGATCAGCCGCGGCCGCACCTCGATCGTCACTCGCGTGGCGCCTTGGTGCAGATGCCAGTGAAGCTTGGCGTCGATCATCCCCCAATCGAGCAGATCGAAGCGCGGCAGGTCGACATGGCTCTGCGGCACGCCGTGCCGTTCGAGATATTCCGGCGCGGCATAGAGCCCGAATTCGGTGGTGCCGAGCTTGGTCGTCATCAGTGTCGCCTCTGCGAGCGGCAGCGTGTCGGTGACGATCGCCAGATCGAAACCGTCACGCTGATGGTCGATCCGCCCGTCGTGCAGCACCGCGACCAGCCGCACGTCCGGATAAACGTCGAGATAATCGGTCAGGATCGGCGCGAGCAGGGCGCGGTCGAGTTCGTGCGGCACCGCGATGCGCAGCACGCCCTTGGGCGAATTGTGCTGGACCTGAACGGCATTGGCGCCATCGCGCAGCACGCCGAGGCAGCGCGAGCCGTATTCGAAGAAGATCAGGCCCTGCTCGGTGGTGCTCACGCCGTGCGTGGTTCGGCGGAGCAACTGCGCGCCGAGCTTTTGCTCGAGCCGGGTCAATCGCCGGCTGACGGTCGATTTGGGGACGCCCAGCGCCTGTGCAGCGCGGGTCAGGCTTTCAAGCTCGACCACCTTGGTGAAAACGAGCAGGTCGCCGGTCTCGATCACGATTCACCCCCGCTGCAGGCCTTTTCGGAGCCTTAGCGAACCGTTGCATTATCGCCAACACGATGTTGCGTCCGTGAGCGCATGCGCGTCACAAACGAGTCATGTTGCGGCGGGAAAGCGCCGGTTCGGCCAAGCGAGGTCGGGAACCGGCCAGCGTCCGTCAAAACTCATCCGGCGCATCGGCTGCGCCGCCAGGGGGCAACCGACATGACCAGCATTCGTCTCATGATTCGGCTCGGGGTATCGTGCATCGCCCTGTGTAGCGCCGTGACGGCGCATGCTCAGTCGGCCGGGCCGATCAGCAACGACGCGCAATTGCGTGATGCCGACGCAGCGCCGGCGAACGACATCGTCGTCACCGGTCAGCGCGCGAGCCAGCAACGCGCGATCGAGGCGAAGCGCGACGCGATCGGCGTGCTGGACGTCGCCGCCGCCGACGAAATCGGGCGTTTGCCCGATCGTAACGTCGCCGAGGTGATCGAGCACCTTCCCGGCGTTGGCGTCACCTACGATCAGGGCGAGGGCCGCTACGTATCGATTCGGGGCGTGCCTTCGAACCTCAACAATTACACGCTCGACGGGATCGAGATCGGCAATCCCGACGGCAGCACACGCGCGCTGCCGCTCGACATCGTATCGGGGCAATTGCTCAACCGGGTCGAGATATCCAAGGTCAAGACCGCCGAGATGGACGGGCAAGGGATCGGCGGCAGCGTCAATCTCGTCACCCAGACCGCGTTCGATTTTCCCGACAAATTCACCATCGCGGCGAGCGGCAAGGCCGGATACCAGCAGCTCAACCACAAGGTGCCGGTGCAGGGCGATGTCAGCCTCGCTTCGCGGTTCGGCGGCGACGAGCAGTTCGGCCTGGTGCTCGGCGCTTCCTATTCGGACCGCGATTTCGTCAGCGAAGGGTTCTATCCCGACGATTGGGTGCCGGACAGCGCCTTCGCGCGGGGCGGCCATCCGACGAATATCAAATACACCGAATATTCGCTGGATCGTAAGCGCATCGGCGCCACAGGATCGTTCGATTGGCGCCCCAACGAGCACCAGACCCTGTATGTGCGTGGGCTCTATTCGAAGTTCATCGAAGATGAGGTGCGGCCACGCTACCGGCTTGATTTCCTGACCACCGCTTTCGATCTGAACGACGACGGCCTGACCGGCACCACCCCCGGCGTCGCCACCTCCGCCGACGGCACGAAAGTCGGTTCAGGGCCCGAGCGGCGCGAGGACCTGCGGCTCGACTACAAGTCCAAATGGCTGGCGACGGGCATCGTCGGCGGATCGACCGAGATCGGTGCGCTCAAACTGGACTATGAGGGCGCCTACAGCCGCAACCAGACGCTCGACAAATATCCGATCTGGCAGTTCCGGTGCAACCCGGGCACCGTCGACTGGGATTTTTCGCAGAAGATCTACAGCGCTGCGCCCGAGCAGGAATGCACGGCGCAACAGCTACAGTTCCGTCAGTATCAGGCGTATCACGAACTCGATGTCGAAAAGATCTGGCAGGGCAAGCTCGACGCGAGATACGATCTCGGCGGCGAGAGCTTCTTGAAATTCGGCTTCAAATACCGCGCCAGCGACCGTGACGAGGACATCAACGAGCCGACCTACACCCGCGGATCATCGGGCAATCGGTTCACCATGGGCGATTACGGCCTCGGCGGCCCGGCAATATGCGTTCATCCCAACAGCGCCGACACCAACCAATGTTATGAGAACAGCCCGACGTTCGACATTCCGGCGCTCAAGGCGTTCACCGACAAGACTCTCGGCACCGCATTGATGCCGCTCGACGCGGCCGGCACGCTGGAAAAGAATACGTTGTCCGACTTCGGCCTCAGTGAGGACGTCGGGGCGGCTTACGCCATGGCGCACCTCAGCTTCGGCGCGATCACCGTCACGCCGGGCCTGCGCTACGAGCACACCAGGCTCGACATCACCGGCTATGCCTTGGACGGTGACACGGTGATCCCTGCCTCGCGCACGCATGATTACGACGACTGGTTGCCTTCGGTGCTGGTCAAGATCACGCCATCGGACACAACGGTGTTCCGCCTGGCCTATTCGAAGAGCCTCGGCCGGCCGGAATATTCGGATCTGTCGCCGGGCGGTTCGATCGACTCGGCGGACGGTTCGGCCTCGTTCGGCAATCCCGACCTGAAGCCCTACCGCGCCGACAATCTCGACGCGACGGCGGAATGGTATTTCGCCCGCGGGGGGCTGCTCTCGGTCGGCGTGTTCGCCAAGTTCATCAAGAACCCGATCTTCACCCAGGCGACCGTGCTGACCAACATCACGATCGGCGGCACGACCTATGACCGGCTCGACGTGACCGAGCCGCTCAATGCCGAGAAGGGCGATATCGTCGGCATCGAGGCGCAATATCAGCAGCAATTCACCTTTTTGCCCGGTCTGCTTTCGGGCTTCGGCATCCAGTTGACCGGCACGCTGACCGACTCGACGCTGCGCCTTCCCGATGGCCGCACCTCGGCCTTCCCCGATCAGTCCAAATATCTCTACGGCGCCGAATTGTTCTATCAGAAGGGGCGCGTCGAGGCGTCGATCGCATATCACAATACCGGGCATGCGCTGCTGGCGATCGGCGACCCCGCCTATAACGATCAGTATAACGATGATCTTCGCCGGCTCGACGCCAAGGCGAGCGTCGAGCTGATGAAGGGCATCCGCGTGTTCGCCGAAGCGCAGAACCTGACCGACGAGCCGACCCGGCAATATCAGGCCGGCATCCCGAACTGGACGATCCAGAACGAACGCTATGGGCGCACCTATTATGGTGGCCTGTCGGTGAAGTTCTGATGCCGCTAGTACTGGCCATCGCCGTGCTGCTGGCGCGCGGCGCGGCGCCGGCTGCGGCGCCGACGCTCGCCCCGGCGACCGTGCTCACGCGCTTCATCGCGGACGAAGCGCACCAGGGGGTCGCGGTGGACGATCGCTATTTTTACGCGATCGACAACAGCGCGATCGGCAAATACGACAAACGCACCGGCAAGCCTGTGGCTCGCTGGCGCGGCGATCCGCGGCTTTATCCGCACATCAATTCGTGTGTTGTCGAAGAGGCGCGGCTGGTCTGCGCTGCGTCGAACCATCCCGATGTGCCGATGGCGAGCTCTGTCGAGATATTCGATACCGCCACACTACACCACGTTCGCAGCATAGCGCTGCCGCCGTATCCGGGTTCGCTGACCTGGATCGAGCGGCATGACGGTAGCTGGTTCGCTCTGTTCGCGAATTACGATCAAGGTCATGGCGGTGAGCCCGGCCACGACCACCGCTGGACCTTGCTGATGCGCCTCGACGATCAGTTCCGCCCGCTCCAGTCCTGGCGCTTTCCGGACGATGTGCTGACCCGTTTCGCGCCGATGAGCTGTTCGGGCGGCTCATGGGGCGATGACGGACTGCTCTACGTCACCGGCCACACGCGCGGAGAACTCTATGCCATGCGGCTGCCGTCGGCCGGGACGGTGCTGGAGCACGTCGCTACGATACCCTTGGCCACGGGCGGGCAGGCTTTTGGCTGGGACCCCGATCGGCGCGTCTTGTGGTCGATCGATCGCGCTCGGCACGCGGTCGCCGCGAGTGCCGTTCCGGCGGTTGCCCGGATGAACGGCGCCGCCGAATGGGCTCGCAAGTCGTACTTCGGATCGAGCAACGGCTCCCCGTCAGCGTGCTTCCAGAGAAGGGGGCCGCCGCCGCGAGCGGAGCTCAGCGTCGCGCTGGCACTGATGGTACGCGGCAGCCTGCAGCGGACAGGTTGGCGGGGAGTCTGCCCGACGTCCAGCATTCCGATACGCGTACGTCACTTTTCGATTACGATATCCTGAAGCGTGATTTTGCCCCTATGGACGACGAAGTAGTCCTGGCCCGATACCTGCCGCGGTGATCCGCGAAACTGAACCCAATGCAGGACCGCCACCTCATTGCTCAACACCTGGATGCGGGTTTCCATGTCGCGGATGCCGGTTATATTCTCGGCATCGGTGAGCCGGGCGAAGACCGCTCGAGCCCGTTGCTTGCCGATGAAGGCGCCGCGCCGACCGCGGGGCGATGTCGGCATCAGCCCGGACGGCGTGACGACGACGGCGTCGTCGGCATAGTCGCTCATGATTTCGTTCAGCGCGGCACGCTTCATAGCAGCAACGTGATGCGCGACGATCTGTTCAACGCCTCGCTGCCCGGCAGCCGAAGCCGGCATTGCCGCGACGAGCGAGAGAACGACCGCAGCCCGTGCCATCGCCATTGATTTCTCCCCCATACAAGATTGGCTTTACGTCGGTGATATCGGATCATATATGATTCTAAGCTGCTTTCGCAACCCAATCTGATAGTATATGAAAATTGGCATCTAAAACCTTTCTGGACAGATCGCGATGAAAACCCCGATTGCCGTGCCGCCGCCCAAGCGCGCACGGCGGTCATCAGGCGGCACGATGGTGGAGTGGGCCTATGACCAGATATTGTCGATGCTGATGACGCTGCAGATCGCGCCGGATGGACGCATCGGCATTGACGCGCTTGCGCGCAAATTCGACATTTCGCAGACGCCGATTCGGGAGGCGTTGAGTCAGCTCGAGATTGAAGGGCTGGTGCGTAAAACGCCCAATGCCGGATATCGGGCAAGTCCGCAGATGACCCGTGCGGAGCTCGACGAACTCTATGAACTGCGCATGTTGATCGAGCCCGGCGCCGCTGCGCTGGCGGCGCAGCGGATCACCGAAGATCAACTGCAGCTGCTTTCGCGGATGCAGGAAGACGTGTGTCGATTCCAGACCGATGGCGGGGTCGACTATGCCCGGTTCGCCGAGGCCGACGCCATGCTGCACCAACTCGTCGCCCAGGGCAGCGGCAACCCGTTGATCGCCGATGCGATCGAGCGGCTGCACGTTCATCTTCGGATCTTCCGCTTTCTCTACGCGACGGATGCACCGCGGGAGGCGGCGAAAGAGCATTCACGGATCATCACCGCGCTGCTGGCGCACGATGCCGAAGCGTCGCGGCTTGCGATGCAGCATCATCTCGAGCGGTCGCTGGAGCGAATGGTGCTCACTTCACAATCAAGGGACGACAAAGCCGCCGCCGGACAGTGATCGATTTTCTGATGGCATGCCGGGGCGCGAGAACGGTTCAAAAGAAAAAGGAGAGCCAAGGATGCGGTTTGCCAGAGGGTGGTTATCAGGTGCGGCGCTAGCCGCGGCGGTGCTGGCTGCGACGGGTGGAGCGGGCGCCGCCCAACGCCCGCAGATGAAATTCGCCTGGGCGGCCAAGCCGGTGCCGCCCACTCCCTGGAAAGCGCCGAACCGCCCCCATTGGGCATTGGCGACCATCCTCGCCAGCCACGCCGGCCAGAAGGATTGGACGCAGGATATCGTCGAGGACAAGGATTTCAGCGCACGCTACATCCAGATGGCGCCCGGCGAGAAGACCGAGCCGCAATTCTATGCCGACAGCCGCGTCTTCTGGGTCGTCCAAAGCGGCGCAATCCGTTTCCACATCGAGGGCCAGCCCGCCTTCGTCGCCAGCAAAGGGTTCCTGGTGCAGGTGCCGTTTCGGGTGCCGTACTGGATGGAAACGGTCGGCGATCAGCCTTCCCTGCGGTTCGAGGTAATCAAGTCGGGAACCACGCCGCTATATCCGGCCGACCAGACGCCGCCTGCGACGCCGGGCAAGAAATATGTCAAGGTGCGTTACGCCGGCCAGGGTCATTACGACGCGGTCAATCATCCTTATCTCGATTTTGAAAAGGACGTCGTCGCTCAGAATGGACGGGGAGGGCCGTTCGTCCAGGACGACCACACGTTCGCCAACATCATTCGCGGTCACGGCGCGCCGCCACCGCCGGCGACCAACTTCGGTCATTTCCACGTCGATTATTCAGAGTTCTGGTTCGTTCTCGAAGGCAAGATCGATTATCAGATCGAGGGCAAGCCGCTGTTCACCGCGAGCGAGGGCGACATCGTCTATGCCCCGCAGGGGCGCTGGCATCGGGCCAGCTTCGGCGGCAACGGCATGTCGACTCGCCTTGCAATCAATCCTCGGCCGGAGGGGATGCACAATTACCAGGCGACGACGGCGGACTGACCTCCGCCTCTTGATCGTCTCTGATGCGCGGCAGGATGGCTTTGCCTGTCGTTGGGGCCTGCTCGTCTATATGGAAGGCACGTTTCAAATCTGATCCGTCGCTGGAGGCGGGCCCCGAACAAGGTTGAAGCCTGTCTGGCAGCCCCTGCCTTTGCGGCCAGGCGAAAGGCCGTTCGCCAAGGGCTTCGGCGCTGCACAGCGCGACGGGATCATGTTTTCTCATTGAAGAATAGATGCTTAGCGTGGCGCTGACGTCTGCCTATCCGGTTTCGCATCCCGCCAACTGAGGGCCTTGACGGCGCTATGTAATCAACCTACCACATCTCCAGAATCATATAGGATATGATAATGAGAAAAGAAAATCCAAGGAGAGCCTGAAGGGAGGTAAGGATGAAACCGTCGTGCTTGGTTAAGCCTGGTGCATCGCTGATCGCGATTGTGGTTGCCTGTTCAACGAGTCCGGCTTTTGCCCAGGATGGGGCAACAGCATCCTCATCCCAAAATCGGTCAGCGCCCTTGTCCTCGCCGCAAGGCCCGGCGGCACAAGAGCTTGTTCAGACTGCCGATGGCCCCGCGACCGGAGGACAGACGTCGGCGGGACAGGAAATCATCGTCACCGGCACGCGCCTGCGCGGCGTTGCGCCGGTCGGATCGTCCGTGACAGTGCTCGACCAAAAGCAGATCGAGGCCAGCGCACCGACATCGGTCTCCGAACTGACCAACACCGTTCCTGCGATCAGCACGGCGGGCTCCGCCCCGCAGGGGCAGAACGTCTATTCCTTCTATGCGCCGCAAATTCATCAGCTGGCCGGCAGCGCCAGCAATTCGACCCTGGTGATCGCCGATGGCCTGCGTCTGGTCGGCGCCGGCACGCAATATGCGCAGACCGATCCCAACATCATTCCGGTGAGCGCCATCGAACGGGTGGAAGTTCTCGCCGATGGCGCTTCGTCGATCTATGGATCGGATGCGGTGGCCGGCGTTGTGAACTATATCACGCGCAAACGCTTCGACGGGCTCGAGTTCAATGCCCAGGGCGGGCTCGGCGACCATTACAGCAATTACAACGCCAACTTCATCTGGGGGACGAGCAGCGACGACACCGATGTGATCGTCGCCGGGTCGCTCGCCTATCACGGGCGCCTCGACAACAGCGACCGCTCATTCCTGAGCCGCGGCGATTATACCGACATCGGCGGCAGCAACTTCCAGAGCTTCAATTGTGCGCCGGCCAGCCTGCGGACGCCTGCCAGCGGGAACAATATCTACCTGTCGCCGGATGCGACCGCCGCAGTGCCCTATGTGCAAAGCAACGCACCGTGCAATCTCAGCTTGTACGGTTCGGCGCTGCCGACCGAAAAGCGCGGCAACGTCATGGTGCGCGTATCGCACGACTTTTCCGACCGGTTCTCGGTTCAGACGACGCTGATCTACAACCGCACGACGACGTCGAAGCCGGGCACGCCCGGCACATTGTCGAATGTCACGGTGTTCGGTCCGGGTTCGGGCAAGGGGGAACAGATCAATCCCTTCTTTGTCGCGCCCGCCGGCGAGCCCGGCGCCACGCAGGAAACGGCCTATTGGGTCGATCTGATGAGCGACAATTTCGGCGTCAACCGGTCGAACGAGGATGTCATCTGGGGAACGCTGGTCGCCAATTACGATGCGGGTCATGACTGGACGGTGACGTTCAGCGACGCCGTCGGCCACAGCCGCAGCGGCCTTTACAACGACAACACCTTCTGCACCGCCTGCGCGATCCTGGCGGCCAACGGAACGGCCCAGCTCACCGGCGATCCCACCAAGTCGGCGATCGCCGGCCAGAACGTGATCCCGTTGAACCTGCCGTTGACGGCGGACAATGCGTTGGACATCTGGTCGCCGGCCGGAACCAATCGGACGTCCGGGGCGGTGCTTCGGTCACTCTATGTGAACGACACCTCGAACGTGAATTTCAACACGTCGGAGCAGGCCAAGCTCGAAACACAGGGGCCCTTGTTCGACGTGCCCGCGGGCAAGGTGCGGTTGGCGGTTGGCGGCGAATTCTATTACACCGAACAGAAGCAGGATCTGGTCTTTCCCAACAATACCGGGCCGACCTCTTCGGGGGCGCTGCACCGCGTCTATAATTTCAATCGCTCGGTATGGTCGACTTATGGCGAGATAGACGTCCCGCTGATTTCGTCCGACATGGGCGTTCCGCTGATGCGACGGTTGGAAATCGACATTTCGGGACGCTACGACCATTTCAACGATGTCGGTCACACCGCCAATCCCAAGTTCGCCGCGAACTGGGAGGTCGTCGATGGTGTCAAGCTGCGCGCCAATTATTCAAGGTCCTTCGTGGCGCCGCCGATCGCCGCTGTGGGCGATCCGAGCCAGGGCTATCTCTTTGCATCGGGCAGCGTCGGGTTGTCCGGCACCGTCTATGTGCCGGTAGCCACCTATCCCGAGGTCAGGAGTCTGCCGGGTTGCGCCAATGCCACCGTGACCTGCCAGATTGGCTCCGGCGTCAATCCCGGTTTGCGTCGTCAGCTCGGTGGCGGGATCGATGGCATCAAGCCGCAAAAGGGTAGCGCCTGGTCGGTCGGCGTCGATCTGACTCCGCGCTTCCTGCCGGGATTTGTCGCCAACGTCACGCTGTTCAACAACAAGTTCAAGGGCGGCGTCACCTCGGCCAATCCCAATTCGATCGTCAATTCGACGGGCCTTCACGACAATCTCCAGATCTGCCCCAGCGGCTGCACTGACGCTGAGATCGCCGGTTTTGCCAACACCGCCAATGGCGTGACGATCAATGACGTCCTGCCCGCGACGATCTATTTCCTGATCAACCAGGATGAGACAAACGTTCTCAACCTCAAGATCCAGGGAATCGATGCGGCCGTAAATTATACAATCCCGACGGAGACTCTGGGCACGTTCGTGATCGGCGACACGCTGACCTATTTCACCAAGTTCAAGCAGAACATGGGCGGCGGCGCATGGTTCAGCATCCTGAATACGTCGGGGTATAACACGACCTTCCCGTCGATCCAGTTCACGACGCGCGCGCATCTGGGCTGGACGAGCGGACCGGTAGCGCTCGACATTTTCATGAATCACACCGGCGGCTATCACAACTGGAACAACGCGTCGGTCGAGCCGATCATTCTGGATGACAAGGGCAATCCGTCCGGCGGTGGCGATTTCGTCAAGTCGGCGACCACGTTTGATCTGCACGCCGCCTATGCGTTCCAGTCCGGCAGCTTGCAAGGAGACCAGTTCTACATCGATGTGAAGAATGTCTTCGATCAGGATCCGCCATTCTACAACGGCAATACCAACGGCATTCTGGGCGGTTCCAATGGCTTCAACGGGTTCGTGTCCAATCCGCTGGGCCGGATCGTCTCGTTGGGCTTCCGTGCCCGGTTCTGACCCTCTCGTCCCCCCGGGGCCGTCCGCTTCCTTGCGGAGCGGGCGGTTCCCCGCGGACGGGCCGAAACAAAGGAAGTCCCGATGATCGAATTCAGCAAACGCGACCTTCTCGGCGCGGGGGTCGGCGCCGCCGGCCTTGGCCTCGCTCTTGCGGGCGAGGCTGGTGCCCAGACGCGGCCCCCCGAACTATCGCGCGGCGATGTGAGCACGCTGGGCGCCTTGCCCGTCCAATATGAATGGAGCGGCAAGCAGCCGCCGTCGGTCGATCCCGGCTATCGTCCGCGCCGGCTCAACAAGGTGATCGAGCTGCTCGAGGACAATCAGCCGATCTATTACGTCTATTATGCGCCGGCGACGGGCGATGGCTACGAAACCGGCCTCCGCATGGCCAAGACCTGGGCCGATTGCATCTGCATCGAGGTCGAGAACGGCGCGTTCGATCCCATCAACATCCGCGACTTCATGCGCGGGCTGGTCGATGCCGGGCCGACGCGCAGCGGGCATCGGATGCCCGCCACTTTCGTCACCATGCCCAATGCCGGCTTGAGCGCGGCCGAGATGAAGGCGACCGCCTGGATGATCGCGCAGGCATTGGCGGCGGGCGTGATGGGCATCGACATCGTCCATGCGCGCGATCCCGAGGCGATCGAAGTCGCCGTGCAGGCGATGCGTTATCCATTCGACCGTCCCGGCGTTCCTCGTCAGCGTCTGGAGGGATTGCGCGGATCGGGAAGCCAGCTCTTCGCCTCGCGGATATGGGGCGTGCATCCCAATCACTATCTGCACATCGCCGACCTGTGGCCGCTCAACAAGCGCGGCGAGATCATGCTCGGCCTGAAGATCGAGGATCATTTCGCACTCGAGAATTGCGAAAAGACCCTCGCCGTGCCGGGCGTCACCTTCGCCGAATGGGGGCCGGGCGACATGAACATGTCCCTGAACGGACTCGCCGCCTTTCCCGATCCGCCGCCGCCGCGCCCGCATGTCGGTGGGTTCGGCGGGCCAGCCAACTTTCCCGCCGACGTCCAGGCCGCGCGCAAGCGGGTCATGGCGGCGTGCAAGGCGAACGGAGTCCGCCTGCTCGACATCGGCAGCGAGAAAACGGTGGTGGACAGCATCCGACAAGGCGCCATGGTCATGGAGACCGACGAACAGACGGCGTTGGTCGGTCGCACCTTCACCAAGCGCAGGATGCCGGTCTGAGCCGTCGATAGCGCGGTCGTCGATAAAGGAGAGAGGTCCATGAAGGCAGGAAGTTGGTTCGCAAGGTCGCTCGCGGCGACCGGCCTGGCCCTGATGGTCTGCGCCTGCAATGGCGCGAAGCAGCCCACGTCGGCGGCGTCCGGCGGAACGGACACGATCGTCCTGAACCATTTCACCCTGATCGACGGGACCGGCGCGCAGCCGGTCGGTGATGCCGCGCTGATCATGAAGGACGGCAGGATCAGATGGGTCGGCCGGTCGGCCGATCTCAAGATGCCGGACGGCGCCGCCGTCGAGGACCTCACCGGCAAGTTCGTGATGCCCGGCATCATCGACAATCACGTCCATCTGGCCGAGGTCGACGGGCTGGATCAGAACACCAAATATTACACCGCCGACAACATCAGGAACCAGCTTCGGCTTTATGCCGCTTACGGCGTCACGACCGTCCAGTCGCTGGGCACCGACCAGGATCTGACGATCCAAATCCGCAATGCCGAGCGTAATGGCCGGCCGAAGATGGCGCGCATCTACGCCGCGCGCCTCGGGGTGGTTTATGACCATGGCTATGGTGGGCTTCCCGGCCTGCCGCAGCGCGTCGATACCCCGGCCGAAGCGCGCAAGCTGGTGGATGAGCAGAAAGCCAAGGGCGCGGACCTCATCAAGCTGTGGATGGATGATGAATTCGGCACCCTTCCGAAGCTGATGCCCTATTCGATCAGCACGGCGGTGATCGACGAGGCGCACAAGGACGGGCTGAAGGCCGTTGCCCACGTCTTTTATCTCAACAACGCCAGGGAACTCGTCCAGGAGGGCGTCAACGGCTTCGCGCACGAGATCCGCGACAAGCCGATCGACACGGCCCTGACCGACGCCATGAAGAAGCATGGCACCTGGCAGATGGCCGCCACGCTGAGCCGGGAAGCCTCTTTCACCTATACCAAATTGCCGTTCCTGGACGACCCGTTCTTCTCGCGCGGGGTGACGCCGGCGGTGCTGGACGAATTAAAAAGCGACGCGCGCCAGAAGAAGCTCGCCGCCGCGCCGAATTTCTCGAAATACCAGTCGGTCTTCGACAATGCGATGGCCAATTTCGCGCGCGAGGCCAAGGCCGGCGTGCGTTACGGCATGGGCACCGACAGCGGACCGAGCGGCCGCTTTCCGGGCTATTTCGCGCATTGGGAATTGGCCCTGATGGTCAAGGACGGGCTGACGCCGCTCCAGGCGTTGACCGCGGCGACGGGGCGCAACGCCGAGTTCCTGGGCGCCAAGGACATCGGCACGATCGCGCCCGGCAAATGGGCCGACCTTCTGGTGCTCGATGCCAATCCCGTCGCCGATATCCGCAACACGCGGACGATCGGTGAGGTGTTCATCGCCGGAAACAAGGTGCCGACCATCTGGCAGACCTGCGTGGGCCGGCCCGCCGACGCCTGCAAGAGCAGCG
>Ga0164242_10001891_pt1 | contig 24525 bp, 24 predicted proteins | sample OricomgcompostMG_FD_108783 | JGI IMG/M metagenome (GOLD analysis project Ga0164242, IMG submission 108783) | Miracle-Growth compost microbial communities from Emeryville, California, USA - Original compost - Miracle growth compost (MG) ...
CACCCGCTTGTAGAAGCCCTTGTCGTCGAGGCCGCGGAAGGCGAGCGTCGGTCCGCTCGGGCCGGCCTCGGCGGTGTGGTTGTAGACCACGTCGAGGATCACCTCCAGCCCGGCGGCGTGGAAGGCCTTGACCATCTGCTTGAACTCGGTGACCTGGCCGCCCCGATCGCCGGAGGCGCTGTAGGTGGCGTCGGGCGCGAAGTAGGAGACGGTGTTGTAGCCCCAGTAGTTCACCAGTCCGCGCTCGAGCAGGGCCGGCTCGGAGAAGAACTGGTGCACCGGCAGCAGCTCGACCGCGGTGATGCCGAGATCCTTCAGGTAGTCGACGACATGCGGGGTCGCGAGCCCGGCGTAGGTGCCGCGCAACTCCTCCGGCACCCTGTCGTGGAGCTTGGTGAACCCCTTGACGTGCAGCTCGTAGAGCACGGTGTCGCGCCAGCGGATCTTCATCGGGGTGTCGCCCTCCCAGTCGAAGGAGGGATCGATGACGACCGAGCGCCCGGTGACCGGCGCCGAGTCGGCGGTATCGGGCCGGCTCGGGTCGTCCCAGTGGTAGCCGAAAAGTGCCTGCTCGTTCCGGATCGTCCCGGAGGTGGCAAGCGCATACGGGTCGAGCAGCAGCTTGTTGACGTTGAAGCGATGGCCCTCGGCCGGGTTCCACGGGCCGTCGGCGCGGTAGCCGTAGCGCTGTCCCGGCTGGATCTCGGGCAGCCGTCCGTGCCAGATCCCGAGGGACCGCTCGGTCAGCTGATAGCGAGTCTCGATCTCGGCGGGCGCGCCGCCGGTGCCGTCGCTGCTGGACTCTGTCGAGCTTGCGGGATCGTCTGAAAAGAGGCATAGCCACATCGCCGTGGCGTTGGGGGAGTAGACGGCGAAGTTGGTCCACTCCGGGGTCCACTCGGCGCCCAAGGGCCAGTTGCGTCCCGGCCAGACGGTCGCCGACTCACCGAGCTTGCTCCAGATACCAGGTTCCACCCGAAACATTCTGGCGGATTCGTCGTTAGGGTCGTCGACATGACTGACTACGCTGGCGATTTCGTACGCCTCGAGGTGGCTGAGGGCGTCGCCACCCTGCGGTTGGATCGACCCAAGATGAACGCGATCAGCTTCCAGGTCCAGGCCGAGCTCCACGCCGCCGCCGAGGAGGCCACCGCACGCGCCGACGTCCGCGCCGTCGTCGTGTACGGCGGTGAGCGTCTCTTCGCGGCCGGCAACGACGTCAAGGAGATGGCGGAGCTCACCTACCCCGAGATGGTCGACCGGTCGGCCGGCGTGCAGGCGGCGGTCACCGCGATCGCGCAGATCCCCAAGCCGACCGTCGCGGCCGTCACCGGCTATGCGCTCGGCGGTGGCTGCGAGCTGAGCCTCGCCGCCGACCTGCGCTTCGCCTCACCCAAGGCGGTCTTCGGTCAGCCCGAGGTCCTGCTCGGCATCATCCCCGGGGCCGGCGGTACGCAGCGGCTGGCCCGACTCGTCGGACCGAGCAAGGCCAAGGACATCATTTTTACCGGCCGCTTCGTCGACGCCGAGGAGGCGCTGGCCATCGGGCTCGTCGACCGTGTCGTCGAGGACCCCTATGCCGAGGCGCTGGCCTGGGCCCAACAGTTCAGCTTGGCCGCGCCGTACGCCGTGCGCGCCGCCAAGGAGGCGATCGACCGGGGCCTGGGCAGCGACCTGGCCACCGGCCTGGAGATCGAGCGGCAGCAGTTCGCTGCCGTCTTCGCCACCGAGGACGCCCGTGCCGGGATGAAGTCCTTCGTCGAGAACGGCCCTGGCAAGGCCACCTTTGAAGGGCGCTGAGAGATGACAGACACCACGAAGACCCAACCGAGCGGCGCGGTCCGCATCCGCACCATCGTGGCCCAGGTCATCTGGACCATCGCGGTGATCGCCGCGCTGGTGCTGGCGCTGGGCGCCCTGCTGGTCGCGGTGAAAGCGAACCAGAGCAACTCGTTGGTCAAGTTCGTGCTTCACGTTGCCGACGGTGTCGATCTCGGCCTGTTCGACCGCGACAATGGCATCAAGCAGTTCACCGGCTCCAACGCGGGAATCAAGAACGCCCTGTTCAACTGGGGCATCGGCGCTCTTGCCTGGCTCATCGTCGGGCGAATCATCGACCGGATCGTGCGGCCGCGTCACTGACCGGACGCCGCGAAGCAGGGCCCGGCGACACCGCCGGCAGGCAGTGTGACATTCTGCACTGCGGGACGCCGTGGACTGGCAACTACTCGCCGGTAACATCGGCGTCGTCCTACGACCAACACAGGAGGGGCCGTTCCGGCCACACACCATGAACATTGTTGTCTGTGTGAAGTACGTGCCCGACGCGACGGCTGACCGACGCTTCGAGGCCGACAACACCGTCGACCGCGTCGACGTCGATGGCCTGCTTTCCGAGCTCGACGAGTACGCCGTCGAGCAGGCGTTGCAGATCAAGGAGAAGCGTCCCGACGAGGAGATCACCGTCACCGCGGTCACCGTCGGCCCGGAGAAGGCCGTCGATGCGGTCCGCAAGGCGCTGCAGATGGGCGCCGACAAGGCCGTCCACGTCACCGACGAGGCGATCGCCGGCTCGGACGCGATCGCGACCTCGCTGGTCCTGGCCGAGGCGATCAAGAAGGCCAACGACGGCTCGGTCCCCGAGCTCGTCGTCTGTGGCCTGGCCTCGACCGACGCGGGCATGAGCGTCGTCCCGCCGATGCTCGCCGAGCGCCTCGGCCTGCCGCAGGTCACCCTGGCCTCCGTGGTGGAGACGCAGGGCGACCAGGTCCGGATCAAGCGCGACACCGACACCGCCACCGAGGTCATCGGCGGCACCATGCCGCTGGTCCTCTCGGTCACCGACCAGTCCGGTGAGGCTCGCTATCCGTCCTTCAAGGGCATCATGGCGGCGAAGAAGAAGCCGCTGGAGACCTGGAGCCTCGCCGACCTCGGCGTCGACGCCGGCCAGCTCGGCCTCTCGGCCGCTTGGACCGCGGTCGAGGAGACCGCTGCCCGCCCGCCGCGCACCGCCGGTGAGATCGTCAAGGACGAGGACGGCTCGGGCGCCGCGGCGCTGGCAGAGTTCCTCGCCTCGAAGAAGTTCATCTGAGAACCGGCGAGATAAGGAGATATTCGACATGTCTGAAGTTCTGGTTCTCGTCGACGCTGTGCCCGGTGAGGGCAACGTCGTGGTGAAGAAGCCGACCTACGAGCTGCTCACCCTCGCCAAGCGCCTCGGCACCCCTTCGGCCGTCTTCATCGGGCCGGCCGATCAGGCCGGCACCGTCGCCGACGCGGTCAAGGCGTACGGCGCGGAGAAGGTCTACGTCATCGACGACGCCGAGATCAAGGGCTACCTGGTGGTCCCCAAGGTCGAGGCGCTGCAGCAGCTGGCCTCCGGCAAGGATCTGGCCGGCATCCTGCTGCCTTCGTCCGCGGAGAACAAGGAGATCGCCGCTCGGCTGGCGATCAGGCTGGAGTCGGGCCTGATCACCGACGCCGTCGACATCACTGCGGGCGACGGGGGCGGCGCGGTGACGACTCAGTCGGTCTTCGCCGGCAACTTCACCGTGCAGGCCAAGGTCACCAAGGGCACCCCGATCATCACGGTCAAGCCCAACTCGGCGGCTCCCGAGCAGGCCGAGGGTGCCGCCACCGTGGAGAACGTCAGCGTGACGATCTCGGACGCTGCCAAGACCGCTCAGATCGTGGCCACCCAGCCGCGTCAGGCGACCGGTCGTCCCGAGCTGACCGAGGCCGCGATCGTGGTCTCCGGTGGTCGTGGCACCGGCGGCAACTTCGAGCCCATCGAGAACCTCGCCGACGCCCTCGGTGCCGCGGTGGGCGCCTCGCGTGCCGCCGTTGACTCCGGCTGGAAGCCGCATTCCTTCCAGGTCGGTCAGACCGGCAAGGTGGTCTCGCCGCAGCTCTACGTCGCCAACGGCATCTCCGGCGCGATCCAGCACCGGGCCGGCATGCAGACCTCGAAGACGATCGTCGCGGTCAACAAGGACGAGGAGGCGCCGATCTTCGAGTTGGTCGACTTCGGTGTCGTGGGCGATCTGCACACGGTCCTCCCGGCGCTGACCGAGGAGATCACCAAGCGCAAGGGCTGAGCTGCCCCAGGAGCCGGCCGAGCTGAGTTCGGCTTCACTGCATGAAAGGGGCGGGCCGCCGGTCTTCCGGCGGCCCGCCCCTGCTTCTTTTGTGACCTGTGGGTTCTGTGATTTACCTGGGCATGCGTCAAGAGCCCTCAAATCACAGGAGTCGACGGTACAGTCGCTGCGAACATCTCGGATCAGATAGGAGTGCCGTGCGGGCTCGACGATGGACGGTGGCCGGGGCCACGGCAGTAGCGGCGACGCTGCTGGCGGCAGGCATCTGGGCGCCGATGGAAGCCGATGGGGCGACGAGTGGTGGGGTGCTCGCTCCGGTCGGCCAGATTGTGAACGGCCTTTTGCCGTCCGCCACCAGCCCCACCCCCACGACGACACCGACGACCACGCCGACGCCGCCGAAGGTGAAGAAGCAGTGGATGCCCGACCTCGGTCCGGCCTTCAACAATCCCCTCGGCACACAGAAGCAGAAGTACGTCGTCAACACCCGGATCCTCTTCGCCGTGCGGCATGCCAAGCCGCACAGCACGATCCGCTTCTCGACGTACTCCTTCGACCGGCAGGACGTCACCAAGGCTCTGCTGAAGGTGCACCACAAGAAGGACGTCAACGTCCAGATCGTGGTCAATCACAACGTGATCACGCCCAATGAGCTGCACCTGCAGAAGAAACTGGGCAAGAACACCAAGAAGCCCAGCTTCTTCCACATCTGCAAGGGCTCCTGCCGCGGCAAGGGTGGCGGCAACGAGCACGGCAAGATCTACTCGTTCACCGCGACCGGCGGTGCGCGTGACCTGATCATCGAGAGCTCGGGCAACCTGACCAGCGGCGCGGCCGCCGGCCAGTGGAACGACGTCTACTCGATCATGGGTAACACCACGCTGTTCAGCACCTGGACCAAGGTGTTCAACCAGCTCAAGCGGGACAGGCCGGTCAAGCACCGGACGATCATGTACAAGTCCAAGCAGCTCGACGTGCGCTGGCACCGGCTCAACACGGCCGCTCTGTCCCAGTCGTCGGGGACCAAGGACAGCGTGAGCACCATCAGTGCTCGCAAGAAGAAGAAAAAGAAGAAGTCGGGCAGCACCGATCCAGTGCTCAAGCGGCTCAACCGGGTCAGCTGCAACACGAGCGCGGCGCACGGGGACGGCAAGGGCCACACCACGATCCGGATCATCATGTATGCCTGGTTCGGCAACCGGTCGATTCCGATCGCGAACAAGGTCGCCGCGCTGAAGAGGGCGGGCTGCAACGTCGAGGCGATTCTCACCGAGCCGGGTAGCAACACCGTGAAGATCCTGCGCGCCGCGGGCGTTCCGATGCGCGACGCCGCGTGGAACTACGGCGAGAAGATGGCCACCGACGGCTCCAAGATGGTGTGGGGCCCGCGGCTCTACTGCCACCTCAAGTGGATGCTGATCAGCGGCAAGTACAAGGGCAAGAACCAGGACATCGTCTTCGCCGGCTCGGAGAACTGGTCCGGCATCTCGTTCTCCAACGACGAGGTAACGTTCCAGCTGACCGGCGCCGCGTTCTACAACGCCTACGTCGCCCACTTCAACCAGATGTGGACGACCAACGCGACGCACACCGAGACAGGCCGCACGGACTACGGCTGGCCGCCGAAGCCGTGGAACTGATGCCTGATCGGCCCTGATCGGTCCCGATCGACTCTGCCAGTGCCCGCTGCCGCGACGTTCCAGCGTCCGGCGGCGGGCACTGTCGTTCCCGGCCGACGCCGTACCCTTGCGCCATGACCAGCGCTGTGCAGGAGATCCGGGACGTCGCGCTGCGGGCGCGTGAGGCGAGCTATGACCTCGCGTTGGCGACCCGCGGCACGAAGGATGCCGCTCTGCACGCGATGGCGCAGGCGTTGCTCAGCCGCAGCGAGGAGATCCTCGCCGCCAATGCCGAGGACATCGGGCGTGCCGAGGCCAGCGGTACGCCGCCGAACATCATCGACCGACTGCGGCTCACCCCGGAGCGGCTCGAGGGCATGGCGCAGGGCCTGCGCGACGTGGCCGGACTGCCTGACCCGGTCGGCGGGGTCGTGCGCGGCTCGACGCTGGCCAACGGTCTTGAGCTGCGCCAGGTGAGAGTGCCGTTCGGTGTGGTCGGGATGATCTACGAGGCTCGGCCCAACGTCACCGCGGACGCCGCCGGCATCTGCCTCAAGTCCGGCAATGCCGTCCTGCTGCGCGGCTCCTCGAGCGCGAAGACGTCCAACGCCGCGATCGTCGCCGTGCTGCGCGATGCCGCTGTCGGCGCCGGTCTGCCTGCCGATGTCATCCAGCTGGTCTCTGCCGAGTCGCGCGACTCGGTCAAGGCGCTGATGCGGGCCCGCGGCCTGGTCGACGTGCTGATCCCGCGCGGGGGAGCGGGCCTGATCCGCTCCGTGGTCGAGGAGTCGATCGTGCCGGTGATCGAGACTGGTGTCGGCAACGTGCACGTGTACGTCGACAAGGCGGCTGACCTGGAGAAGGCGCTGTCGATCGTGCTCAACTCCAAGACCCATCGCACCTCGGTCTGCAACAGTGCCGAGTCGCTCCTGGTGCATGCCGACATCGCCGAGATCTTCTTGCCCCGCGTCATCGCCGCGCTGCAGGAGCAGGGCGTCGCGATCCATGGCGACGAGGCGTTCTGCGCCTTCGATGGTGTCACCCCGGCGACCGACGAGGACTGGGCCACCGAATACCTCTCGCTCGACATCGCCGCTGCCGTCGTGCCGTCGCTCGAGGACGCCGTCAGCCACATCCGGCGCTGGTCGAGCCAGCACACCGAGGCGATCGTGACTGAGGACCTCGCCGCCGCCCGGCGCTTCACCGCGGCTGTCGACTCCGCAGCGGTGATGGTCAATGCCTCGACCCGCTTCACCGATGGCGGCGAGTTCGGCTTCGGGGCCGAGATCGGCATCTCCACCCAGAAGCTGCACGCTCGCGGGCCGATGGGTCTGCCGGAGATGACCTCCACCAAGTTCATCGTCACGGGCGATGGCCACATCCGCTGAGCGGGGCCCGTTCCGCCCGCCGGAGTGACCTCCGATAGGGTGTCGCCCATGTCGAGCACTGTCCTGCGTCTGGCCGCCGTGGCCGGCGAGCACCACGAGAAGGTCAACCACTGGATCTTCGGAGCGATCGCCCTCGTGATCCTGGTCGGGGCGCTGGGCGCTCTGCTCGCCTTCGGCCGCGGACGAGACCACTCCTGAGTCGGCGGGCCGCCCGGTGACCGAGCTGCGGCGCCGTGCCGAGGGCGCAGCGTCGGCGGCTGGAGCACGCCGTGTCGGGGTCATGGGCGGCACCTTCGATCCGATTCACCACGGCCACCTCGTGGCCGCCTCGGAGGTCCAGGCCTGGTTCGACCTCGACGAGGTCGTCTTCGTGCCCACGGGCGACCCGTGGCAGAAGTCCGATCGCACCGTCAGCCCGGCCGAGCACCGTTACCTGATGACGGTGATCGCCACGGCGGCGAACCCGCGCTTCACGGTCAGTCGGGTCGACATCGACCGCAAAGGCCCGACGTACACGATCGACACCCTGCGGGACCTCCGCGACGCGATGCCGGAGGCGGAGCTCTTCTTCATCACCGGCGCGGACGCCCTCGCCGAGATCTTCACCTGGCGCAACGCGGACGAGCTGTTCGCGCTCGCGCAGTTCGTGGGATGTACCCGCCCTGGGTACACCATGGACGACGAGATGCTCACCAAGTTCCCGGGTGACCGGGTCACCATGATCGAGATTCCCGCGCTGGCGATCTCTTCCACCGACTGCCGGGAGCGGCACCGCCGGGGGGAGCCGGTCTGGTACCTCGTTCCTGACGGCGTGGTGCAGTACATCGGCAAGCACGACCTCTACCCGGCTTCATCGACTGCGCCCATCCGGAGGGCTCATGACCGCTACTGACTACGCCCTCGAGCTCGTCGTCGCCGCCGCCCGCGCGGCATCGGACAAGCTCGCCGCCCAGATCATCGCCTTCGACGTCAGCGAACAGCTCGCGATCACGGACGCGTTCGTGCTGGCCTCGGCCAACAACGAGCGGCAGGTGCAGTCGATCGTCGACGAGGTCGAGGACAAGCTGCGCGAGCACGGTGCCAAGCCGATCCGTCGGGAGGGTGAGCGCGACGGCCGGTGGGTGCTGCTCGACTACGGCGACATCGTCGTGCACGTGCAGCACGAGGAGGAGCGGCAGTTCTACGCTCTCGAGCGGCTGTGGCGCGACTGCCCGGCGATCGCGCTGCCCGCCGACGTCGTCTCGCACGAGCGGTGATCCTGGCGGAAGGATCACCGCGATGAGGCGCATCGTCCTGCTCCGCCACGGGCTCACCTCCTGGAATGCCGAGCGGCGTTTCCAAGGACAGGCCGACATCGACCTCACCGAGACCGGTGTGCTGCAGGCGAAGGCCGCCGCGGCGGCGCTGACGGCGTACTCACCGGTCTTCGTCTGGTCCTCCGATCTCACTCGCGCTCGCACCACCGCTCAGTACGTCGCCGAGGCGGTGGGCCGTGAGGTCGTCACCGACCCGCGACTGCGCGAGGTGCACGTCGGCTCCTTCCAGGGCCTGACCCATGACCAGGCTGTGGAGCGCTACGGCATCGGCCCGTGGAACTACGGGGAGTACGGCGGGGAGAGCGACGCCGCAACCGGAAAGCGGATGGCGGCCGCCCTGACCGATGCGACCGAGGTGCTGGACGACGGCCAGACCGGGCTGCTCGTCTCGCATGGTGCCGCGATGCGCAGCGGCCTGTTGACGTTCCTGGGCTGGCCGTTGGAGCAGGTCAGCGCCCTCGGGGCGCTGGCGAACTGTGGCTGGATCGAGCTCACCGACGAGCCGGCTTCGTGGTTCGCGGGGGCGACCTGGCGGATGGCGGCGTACAACCGGGTGACCCCGATTTCCTGAACCATGGAGCACTCCGCTAACGTTCTTCTTCGTCGCCAGGATGAATTCCTGGTGGTTCCGGGGCTGTGGCGCAGCTGGTAGCGCATCTGCATGGCATGCAGAGGGTCAGGGGTTCGAGTCCCCTCAGCTCCACCGAAACGCATATCAGGTTCGTGGTCTCCGCGCCGGAGAGCACGAACCTGATCGCATTTGCCCATCAGGTGGGCTCCTGCCGCCGAATCGGAGAAACTGTCCGGTTCCATTAAGGTGCACCGGATTACTTATTCCACTTCCTGGGGGTACGCATGGCGATCGCCGGCCGCCGAGGCCATTACCAAGTCACCTTCGCCGTCCTGGCGCTGGGCATTGCGGCGTATTCGCTGCTGCAGTCGTTGGTCATGCCGGTGCTGGGGACGGTCGGCGCCCAGCTGCACGCGTCGCAGAGCAGTGTGACGTGGGTGATGACGGCGTACCTGCTCTCGGCATCGATCTTCACGCCGATCATGGGTCGCATCGGTGACATGGTCGGCAAGGAGAAGGTCTTCGTCGCGACGCTGATCGCGCTGTCGCTGGGCTCCCTCCTGGCCGCGGTCGCCTCGACGCTGCCGGTGATGATCCTGGCGCGTGTGGTCCAGGGCATCGGAGGAGGCGTGCTGCCGCTCTCGTTCGGGATCATCCGTGACGAGTTCCCCAAGGAGAAGGTCACCGGGGCCGTCGGCATCGTGGCCTCCCTGACCGCCGTCGGCGGTGGTCTCGGCATTGTGCTTGCCGGGCCCATCGTGAGTGCGCTGGACTGGCACTGGCTCTTCTGGATCCCGATGGTCCTGACGGCCATCGGTGCCCTGGCCGCCTTCCTCTTCGTGCCCGAGTCGCCGGTACGCACGGCGGGACGGATCAGCTGGCTTCCCGCGGTCCTGCTCTCGGCCTGGCTGGTGGCCTTCCTGGTAGCGCTCAGCGAGGGCTCCGATTGGGGCTGGGCGTCGGCTCGCGTCATCGGTCTGCTCGTCGCGGCGGTGGTCCTCGCCGTGCTGTGGGTCGTCTCCGAGCTGAAGGCCGCCACGCCGCTGATCGACATGGCGATGATGCGCCGCAAGGCCGTGTGGACCAACAACCTCGTCGCCCTGCTCGTCGGTGTGGGCATGTACGCCACCTTTGCCTTCCTGCCCGAGATGGTCCAGACGCCGTCCCAGGCCGGATACGGCTTCAGCGCGAGCATCACCCAGTCCGGTCTGATGATGCTGCCGATGACGGTGACGATGTTCGCCGTCTCGATGTTCGCCGGTGCCCTCGCGTTCCGGTTCGGCGGCAAGGCGCTGGTGGTGGCCGGCTCGCTGATCTCGGCGGTCGCGATGGCGCTGGTCACCTTCACCCACGGTCAGCAGTGGGAGATCTACCTGGCCGCCGGGATCCTCGGTATCGGCATCGGTGCCGCCTTCTCCGCCATGTCCGGTCTCATCGTGGCGGCCGTGCCGGCCGAGCAGACGGGCGTGGCGTCGGGCATGAACGCCAACATTCGCACCATCGGGGGCAGCATCGGATCCGCCGTGATGGCCAGCATCGTCACCGCGCATGTCGGCGTCGGCGGCCTGCCGAAGGAGTCCGGCTACAGCATCGGCTTCGCCGTACTCGGGATCGGGTTCGTGCTCGCCGCTGTCGGTGGCGCGCTCATCCCGACCCTCCGCACCCGGCCCGCCACATCCGACCACGACGCCCCGCACCCGGAGCTGGCCATGGTCGCGGGCGGAACGCTGGTGGGGGACGAGAGCGAATAGGGCCCTGAGTCCTGGCCGCCGCTGACGGCCCTGGGTTACCAGCAGCGCCTCGACGCCGTACGCAACGACGGGCGCGTGCTGAAGGCAGCGCGCCTTGTGCTCAGCGAGGTCGGGCCGCAGGCGAGCATGGAGGAGATCGCAGACCGAGCCGGTGCCGGCGTCGCGACGATCTATCGGCGGTTCGTCGGCAAGGACGCGCTCATCGACTCCCTCGTCCAGCAGCTCGCGGACGAGATCGCCCAGGCCGCCGGCGAGGCGCTCAGCCTCGACGGCGGCGTCGGACTGGAGTGGTTCCTGACCTATGTCGGCGAGACGCCCTCGGCGGCCCGCCAGTACGCCGAGCTGTGGCTCGATCGCGAGGTCGACCCCGCGACATCGCGCACGATCCGCGCAGCCATCGCGAAGCTCGGCAAGAAGGCGGTCTCCACCGGCGTGCTGAGGCCCGGTGCCACCACCGCAGCGGACCTGCTCGCCTGGTCCGCGCGCTGACCACGGTCATCCACCACAGCCCCGACGACTCCGGCTGGCGGCGGTTCGTGCAGATCCATCTCGAGGGCCTGCGACGAGCATGAGTCTCGCCCGGCCGACGCTGCCCGTAACAGGCCTTTCAGCTCGGCGGCGTCTCGAGCTTGCGTAGTAGATCGCGCAGCGCGGTGATCTCGGCGGAGCTCAAGGTGGCGAACGACTCCGGCGGCGTGGTGTCTGCAAGCTGTGCGCGCTCGGTCAGCGAGCGCCCCTCATCGGTGAGGACGATGACCTTGATCCGGCGATCGGTCGGATGCTGCTCGCGTACCGCGAGTCCGCGCTGCTCCAGGGCGTCGACGAGAGATGTGACGTAGGAGTTGTCGCAGCCAAGCCGCCGGGCCAGCTCCCGCATCGGGACGGGTTCGTCCACAGGAAGCACGAGAAGCGCCCGCAGGGGAGCGAGCGGCAGGCCGGTTTCCCGGGCGAGCTGATGGAAGGCGGTCATGGCCGTCGGGTTGTGGCTGATGTTCCGGATGCGCTGCCACACCTCGACAGGCGGATCGAGATCCTTGCCGGCGGCCGGGTCGGGGGTGGCGGTAGCGGGCACCATGCGAGTGACGGTAGCACCTATAAATAATTGAATAAGACAATGATTGACACTATCAGTGATTTAGCCATACTCGTGTCATGAGACTTCATCTGGACCAGAGGGCGGTCGTGGCGGTGGTCTATGTCGCCGCGATGTTCATGGCGGTTCTGGACACCACGATCGTGAACGTTGCCCTGCCGACGATCGGTCGCCAGCTTCACGCTGCGGCGGGGGACGCGAGCAATGTCGGATCGGTCTCGATCGCCTATCTGGTCAGTCTGGCGGTCTTCATCCCGGCTTCGGGATGGCTGGGTGACCGGATCGGCGGACGTCGCGCGTTGTTGGGCTCGGTCGCCGTCTTCACTCTCGCCTCGACCCTGTGCGGTTTCGCTACGAGCCTGGGGGAGCTGACCGTCTTCCGCATCCTGCAGGGTGTCGGCGGCGCGGTGATGACGCCGGTCGGGCTGGCGATGCTGTTCCGCGTCTATCCGCCAGCGGAGAGGGTCCGGATCTCGAGTGTCCTGGCCATGGGCAGCGCGTTGGCGCCGGCTCTGGGTCCGATCCTGGGTGGCCTGTTCACGACGTATGCGTCCTGGCGGCTCGTGTTCTTCGTGAATGTGCCGATCGGCGTGGCGACGATCGCGTTCGGGGCTGTGGCGCTGGCGGACCACGTTCCCGCCCATCCCGGGCGGCTCGACGTCGCCGGCCTGCTGCTGTCGGCGCTGGGGCTGGGCTCGCTCATGTACGGCGTCGCCGCCGGGCCATCACGGGGCTGGTCGAGCGCTCCGGTGCTGGCGACGACCCTCGCTGGGCTCGCGTTGCTGATCGCCCTCGTCGTCGTCGAGCTGCGGGCGACCAACCCGCTCGTCGACCTGGGTTTGCTCGGCGACCGGATGTTCGCCTGCGCGACGGGGCTCTACGGACTCGCCTCCCTCGCCTACCTGGGGGCGCTCTTCCTCGCAGCCCTGTTCTTCCAGGAGGCGCTCGGACTCTCGGCTGTCCGGTCCGGTCTGACCGTCTTCCCGTCTGCACTCGGGGTCATGGTGGGCGGGCAGATCGTCACTCGCGTCCTCTATCGGCGCCTCGGTCCGCGTCGCGTCACTGTGGCGGGGCTCGTGGCTATCGCGGGCTCCATGCTCCTGATGGCACTGGTCGATGCCGACACGAGCCTGTGGCTGGTACGCCTGATCATGCTCGTCCTCGGTGTTGGCGTCGCCTTCGTCTTCGTCCCCAGCCAGGCCGCCTCCATGGCCACGATCGCCAAGGCTCGGACCGGCAGGGCCTCCGCGATCTTCAATGCCGGTAAGCAGCTGGGCGGAGCCGTGGGCGTGGCGCTGCTCGGCACGGTCCTGTCCGGCATCGGCGCCACTCGGGAGAGCCACGGCCACGCCGTCGTCGACCTCGGTGCCTATCACGGAGCGTTCTTTTCCGCGGCGGCGGTGGCGTTGGCGGCGGTAGCCGTTGCTCTCGCGATACGCGACTCCGACGCGGTCGCCACCATGACGCCCGGTCCAGCCCGGGTGGCGGCGCCCGCGCGATAGGGGCCGGGCGAGACTGGCCGCCGCGGATGACTCAGCCGATCGTGACCTGTGCCTTGTCGAAGGCGACGTAGCCGCTGTAGTCCTGCCCCACCCGGTCGAACGACGCGGGGTAGGGGTGCGGATAGCTCCACGCGGCGTCACGGTGGACCGATCCACCGGCCGCGACGTCGTGATACTGCGCGTCGCCCTTCCAGGGGCAGTTGTAGGCGGTCGGGCTGTCGTTGAACAGCGCGGTGTTGAGCGAGGAGGGCGGGAAGTAGTAGTTGCCCTCGATGCTGATCAGGTCGGCTTCCGGTGCCTCGGCGATCACGACGCCCGCGATCGATGCCTTCATGTCTTCCTCCTGGCGACCATGGGCTGCCGCGGTGCGCGAACGAGCCCGCTGCCAGTCACGCTAGTCCGCGTCCCCTGAGGGGACGAGAGAGTGCACCGGGCGGTATGCGGAGGGCCTGTGCGCCGCCACACGGCGGCGCTACGGTGGCGAGCATGACGGTCTCGCCTCCCTTCCGTGCCGACATCGTCGGCAGCTTCCTGCGCCCCGACAGCGTCCACCACGCACGCGCCGAGCACGAGTCCGGTGCCATCGACGATGCCGCCCTCCGATCTGCGGAGGACACCGCGATCATCGACCTCATCGCCAAGGAGGCCGATGCGGGCCTGCGGCTGGCCACCGATGGCGAGTTCCGTCGCGCGTGGTGGCACTTCGACTTCTTCCGGATGCTCGACGGGGTGGACCTGGTCGACTCCGACCATGGCATTCAGTTCCAGGGCGTCGCCACCAAGAGCCAGGTGCTGCGGGTCGGTGATCGGATCGGATTCCCCGCCGACCATCACATGCTCGACCACTTCCGGTTCCTGCGGGATCATGTGCCGGCGGGCGTCACACCCAAGTTCTCCATCCCGTCGCCGACCGTGCTGCACTTCCGGCTCGACGCCGACGCTGTCACCACCGACCTGTACGGCGACGACCACGAGGCGCTCTTCGACGACCTTGGTGCTGCATACCGCGCGGCGGTGAGGGCCTTCTACGACGAGGGCTGTCGCTACCTGCAGTTCGACGACACGGCATGGGCGTACCTGTGCTCGGACGTCGAGCTGGAGAAGGCCGCGCAGCGGGGTATCCGGGTCGACGGGATCGCCGAGCGGTACGCCGCCCTGATCAACTCCGCGCTCGCTGAGAAGCCCGCGGACATGGTGATCACCACCCACGTCTGCCGCGGCAACTTCCGCTCGACCTGGATCTCCTCAGGCGGCTACGAGCCGGTCGCCGAGCCGCTGCTCGCCGGCACCCACTACGACGGCTACTTCCTGGAGTACGACACCGAGCGGGCGGGTGGCTTCGAGCCCCTGCGACACCTGCCGAAGGGTGAGAAGACCGTCGTCCTCGGTCTGTTGACCTCCAAGGACGGTGCACTCGAGGACGTCGACGCGGTGAAGCGACGGATCGACGAGGCCTCGGCGTACGCCCCGGTCGAGCAGCTCGCCCTCAGCACCCAGTGCGGCTTCGCCTCCACGGAGGAGGGCAACGTCCTCACCGAGGAGCAGCAGTGGGCCAAGGTCCGTGAGGTTGTCGAGATCGCCGAGGATGTCTGGGGGTGATCCCAGCTTCAGCGGGCGCCGAACCCCGCCAGGCCGCCGAGCAGGAGATCGAGGCCGAGGTCGAAGGAGCGGTCGGCGCGCAGGCGTCCTGAGTCGGCCGAGGCGATCGCCTCGCGCAATTCGGCGCTCTTCGCCTGTCCGGCGTCCCATACCTCGTCGGGTGCGATCAGGTCCAGTGCAGATCCGATCACGAAGCTGTCCAGCACGGTGATGATGTCCAGCAGTCTCGAGTGGGGGAGCCCTGCCGCGGAGAGGATCCGGGCCATGTCGTCGTAGATGCGCATGACGTCGGGGGCGGAGACGGTCTGGGCGGTCAGGAACGGTACCAGCCTGGGGTGGGCGGCGAAGGCGTCCCGATAGCTGCGCAGCAGACTGCGGACCTGCTGCTCCCACGTCGCCCCGGTCGCGCGCGATTCTGCGGCTGGCATCGTCTCGAAGATCCGCGATCGCATGGCCTCGATGATCTGCGCCTTGCTGGTGACGTGGTTGTAGAGCGAGGACGGCCGTACGCCGAGTGTCTTGGCGATCTGCGCGATCGTGAACCCGCCGGTCCGGTCGACGAGATCGATCGCGGTTGCCGCGATGCGCTCGGTCGAGAGCAGCGGCGTCGTCGGCCGTCCCATCGTCACCTCCTCGGCAGGTCCAGCAGATTCAATCGCACCCTTGCGGATGGGAGTAATCCTGCGATAGAAAACGAACGACATTCGTTTATGGGCGCGGCCCGCCGATCTGGGCTGGCTTGGTCTCGCTGGCGGGGCCGGTGTCGCTGCGCAACCACACGCAAAGGAATCGAACGTGCAGGTCGTTACTTCAGAAGTGCCGCCCTCGCCGGCCCGGGTGCAGGACCCCACTCGCGGAATCGTCCGGGTGGCGTTGGTGCAACACGCTTGGCGTGCGGACCGTGACGCGCTGATCCGGGCTCTGCACGAGGGGATCGCGTCGGCCGCCGGGGCCGGTGCGCGGATCGTCTTCCTGCCCGAGCTGACGCTGTCCCGCTATCCGGCGTTCGAGGAGCCGACCGGCGTGCCGGCCGATCAGGCCGAGGACCTGGCGACGGGACCGACCGTCGCCTTCGCGGCCGAAGCGGCGCGCCGCCACGGTGTCTACGTGCACGCCTCCCTGTATGAGCGGGCCGACCCTGATGGGACGGGTGACGGTCTTGGCTTCAACACCGCCGTCCTCGTCAGCCCGCGGGGCGGCCTCCTGGCCCGGACGCGCAAGACCCATATCCCTGTCACCGAGGGTTACGTCGAGGACAAGTACTTCAGGCAGGGGCCCGCCGACGACGCCTACCCCGTCCATGACGTGGACCCGCTCGGCCTGAGGCTGGGTATGCCGACCTGCTGGGACGAGTGGTTCCCGGAGGTGGCCAGGCTCTATGCGCTGGGTGGCGCCGACCTGCTGGCGTACCCGACCGCGATCGGCTCCGAGCCTGATCACCCGGACTTCGATACGCAGCCTCTGTGGCGGCAGGTCATCGTGGGACACGCGATCGCGAACGGCCTGTTCATCGTGGTTCCGAACCGGACCGGCGACGAGGGCCGGATCCAGTTCTACGGCTCCTCGTTCATCGTCGACCCCTACGGACGGATCCTCGCCCAGGCGCCCCGGGACGAGGAGGCGGTCCTGGTCGCGGACCTGGACCTCGACCAGCGCGGGGACTGGCTGACGCTGTTTCCCTTCTTCGCCACACGCCGGCCGGACAGCTACGCAGGTCTGCTGTGAGCGCCTCGGCGAGCCAGGACGGCTGGCGGATGCCCGCCGAGACCGCGCGTCACGACTGCACCTGGATGGCCTGGCCCTCCTCCGGCTACACCCTCGGTGAGACTCAGGCGCAGGCCGACGAGGCCCGGGCCACCTGGGCCGCCGTCGCTCATGCGATCGCAGAGTTCGAGCCGGTCAGGATGGTCGTCGACCCAGCTGCCGTCGACCAGGCGCGGAAGTGGCTCGGCGCCGATGTCGAGCTGCTCGAGGCGCCGCTGGACGATGCTTGGATGCGTGACATCGGTCCGACATTCGTGCTGGGGGAGGCGGGCCTCGGTGCGGTCGACTGGGTCTTCAACGGCTGGGGCGCCCAGCAGTGGGCGCAATGGGAGCGCGACAGCCGCATCGGCCGAACGGTGGCCGAGTGGGCGGGGGCGACCCTGATCTCCTCCGACATGGTCAACGAGGGCGGTGGCATCCAGGTCGACGGCGCCGGAACGGTGCTCGTCACTCGAACGGTGCAGCTCGACCCCGGGCGCAACCCGGACTGGTCCGCCGAGCGGGTCGAGGCCGAGCTGCGCCGTACTCTCGGGGTGGACACCGTGGTGTGGCTCGATCGGGGGCTCACGCGCGACTACGACGAGTTCGGCACGCGCGGGCATGTCGACATCGTCGCCGTGCTGCCTGAGCCGGGCGTGGTCCTCTTGCATGGCCAGCCGAATCCGGCGCATCCCGACCACGCCGTGGTGGAGGATCTGCGCTCCGCGTTTCCGCGCCAGTGGCGCGTCGTCTCGGTCCCGGCGCCGCACCGGCTCGAGGACGAGCGCGGTCCGGTCGACCACAGCTATATCAACCACTACGTCTGCAACGGCGGCGTGGTGGCGTGCAGTTTCGGCGACCCCGGCGACGAGCCCGCCCGCGAGCTCCTGGCCGAGGCGTATCCCGGGCGGCGGGTCGTCTCGGTGGAAGCGCGACCCCTCTTCGACCGGGGTGGCGGCATCCACTGCATCACCCAGCAGCAGCCGACAGCGCAGTGAGCAACTGCCCGGAAGGGGTTGACATTCCTTCTCCGATCGACAAGATTGAACGTCGTTCAAAAGTTTGAATGGCGTTCAAAAGTCGCTGCAGGGGAACCGACCCGGGACGCATAGTCGGATCGAATGGAGACATCATGACCACGTATGACGTCATCGTCGTCGGAGCCGGCGTGACCGGTCTGACCGCGGCGTACCGATTGACTCAGGCCGGCAAGAGCGTGCTCGTTCTCGAGGCTCGCGACCGGATCGGCGGGCGCCTGCTCAATGAGCGGCACGGGCGCAACGGCGAGGCGCAGCTCGAGGTCGGTGGGCAGTGGGTCTCACCGGACCAGACCGCGCTGATCGCGATGGTCGACGAGCTCGGTCTGAAGATGTTCTCCCGTTACCGCGCCGGCGAGTCGCTCTACGTCGATCGCCGGGGCGAGGCACGTCGGTTCGTCGACGACCTCCCTGTGTCCGATACGACCAACGCCGCGATCGAACAGCTCACCAAGTCGCTCGACGGGCTGGTGGCGGAGATGGACCCCGACCGGCCGTGGAAGCACCCGGATGCCGCCCACCTGGACAGCGTCTCGTTCGCCGCCTGGCTGCGAGAGCAGTGCGACGATGCGGAGGCGCGGGACAACATCGCGCTCTACATCGGTCCGGCGATGCTGACCAAGCCGTCGCACTCGTTCTCGGCGTTGCAGGCGATCCTGATGGCGGCGAGCGCCGGCTCCTTCAGCAACCTGGTCGACGCCGACTTCATTCTCGATCGCCGGGTCGAGGGTGGTCTGGCCACCGTGCCGCGGATGCTGGCCGAGCGTCTGGGTGACCGGGTCCGACTCGGGGCCGACGTGACGCGCATCGAGTGGGGCGAGGATGGTGCGAATGTCTCCGTGGACGGGGAGTCCTTCGCGGCTCGCCACGTCGTTCTGGCCGTGCCGCCGACGGTCGCTCGGCGGATCCGCTTCACGCCGGAGATGCCGACCGAGCACCGGATGGCGCGCGAGCACCAGTCGTTCGGACTGGTCATCAAGGTGCAGCTGGTCTACCCGACGCCGTTCTGGCGCGAGGACGGCCTCAGTGGCACGGGCTTCGGCCCCTACGAGCTGGTCCACGAGATCTATGACAACACCCCCGAGGGCGACGATCGGGGCTTCCTCGTCGGCTTCGTGGCCGGCCTCAACGCCGACGAGCTAGACAGGCTCGACGCAGGCGAGCGGCGGGCAAGGATCCTCGCCTCCGCTGCGAGGTACTTCGGAGAGCGGGCCCTGGACCCGGTCGTCTTCCATGAGAGCGACTGGCAGCACCAGGAGCTCACCGGCGGGGCGTACGGAACCAGTTTCGACCTGGGCAGCCTGACCCGGTACGGCGCGAAGCTGCGCGAGCCCATGGGGGTCGTCGAGTTCGGCAGCAGCGATGTCGCCGGCCTGGGGTTCCAGCACGTCGACGGCGCCATCCGTGTCGGCAGTGAGATCGCCGAGCGCCTGATTGGCTGAATGGTCGGCTGGGTCGTCCGCGCTCGTCGCTGCCCGGTATGGAGATGCCGGACGCGACGAGCGGGCGACCTAGAGAAGCGCGCGAGTGTGACGCAGCGCGGCCGAGCGCAGCGCGCGGCCGCCACCGGTGACGATGCCCACGCTGAAGCCGTCCCACATCGCCCGCAGGCGCTCGGAGAGGCCTTCGGGATCGGCTGTCGCAGGCAGGGCGAGCTCCAGTAGCCGGAGCAGATCTGCGTGCCAGGACGCGTCGATCTCTCGTTGCGCGTCGGCGAGCTCTGGATGGTACGGCGCTCGCGCCCACAGCTCGAGCCACAGCTGCCACCGCGGATCCTTCTCATCGATCGCCAGATAGACGTCGGCGAACTGCACCACGGCCTCCTCGCCCCTCGCCGAGGCATCGGTCCCTGCTGCTGCGGCCAGCACCGGTGCGCGTTGCGTGGCGTAGGCCGTCTCGCTCCATCGCAGCGTCTCCAACAGCAGGCCGTCGCGTGTCTTGAAGTAGTAGAGCAGGTGTCCGCCGCTGGTGCCGAGCCGCGCCGCCAGCGACGCCATCGTGAGCTTGCCGAGGCCGCTCTCGGCCACCATCTCGAGCGCGGCAGACAGCACCTGCTCGCGCGGTCGGTCCAGACGACGGTTGTGGCGGGTGGATGGCACGGGGCGCCCTCTCTCTGGGAAAAACGTCGCGATAGGGGTTGACAGTAGCGGGTGACCTACGCCACTTTGAATGTCGTTCAAATTTTTGAACGTCATTCAAAGTGTCTGTCGCGAGGAGGCCGGTCAATGACCGATCCCGTCATTCTCTCCGCCGACGAGGCAGGGACGCCGATCGAGGCGGAGCGCAAGCTCGCCCGGGTGCTCGGCCCCGGTACGGCGGTGCTCCTGGTGCTCTCATGCATCACTCCGGCATCCAGCCTCTTCATCATCGTGCCGCAGGTCCTCGCGACTCAGGGCAGTGGCGCGGTGGCCACCATTGTTGCGGGCATCCTCGTCTCGGTGGCCGTGGGTGCCTGCTATGCCGAGCTCGGCACGAGGACGGCCAGCTCCGGTGGCGAGTACGCGATGGTCACCCAGACGCTGGGCAAGGCGGCCGGCTGGCTGACCTTCGCCCTGGCGGCGATCCAGCTATGGGTGATCCCGCCGATCATCGCCCTCGGCACCGCCGACTACCTCGGTGACATCGTGCACCTGCCGCGTGCCGGCACCGGTGCGGTCGTCCTGCTGATCGCGACGGCAACAGCGATCCTGGATGTGAAGTCCAACGCGTTCGTGACCGGTATCTTCCTGGCGCTGGAGATCGTCGCCGCGATCGTCGTCACCGTGCTCGGCCTGACGCACGTCCACCGCGGCCCTGCCGAGCTGGTTGCGCCGCACGTGCTTGGTACCCATGGCCTCGAGCCGTTCACTGTGGGCATGCTCCTCTCCGGCCTGGCGGTCGGCACCTTCGTGGTGAGCGGCTTCAACACCGCCGCCTACCTCGCCGAGGAGGTCATCGAGCCGCGCCGCAACGTCGCCCGCGTGGTCTTCGCGTCCCTCGGGTTGGGCGCGTTGGTGATCCTCGTCCCCACCATCACCACCGTGCTGGCGGTGGGCAACGTGGGCGACCTTGCCACCGGCAACTTCTCCCGGTTCGTGCATGATTGGGGCGGTCACGGCATCGGCGTCGCGATCAACGTCGCGATCGCGATCGCCATTCTCAACGCCGTCATCGTGATGGTGCTGCAGAACGGTCGAGTCGTCTTCGCTTCGGCTCGTGATCGATGCTGGCCGCAGGCGGTCAACGACACCCTCACCCACCTGCATCCCCGCTTCAAGACGCCCTGGCTGGCAACGCTCGCCGTCGGCGTACCGGGTGCCGTGCTGGCCTATGCCGTCAACGTCGAGTCCCTCCTTGGCATCACATCCGTCGTTCTCGCGGTGATGTACGTCGTCATCGCTGTCGCTTCCCTGAAGGTGCGCCGGCTGCCGTCGACCGTGGCCAGCTGGCGGATGCCGCTGTGGCCGTTGCCTCCGCTGCTGGTCATCGTCGCTGTGGGCTATGCGGTGTGCGGATCATCGCGCTCCGACCTCATCGCCACGGCGGTGCTCCTCGTCATCGCGATGGCCTACTACGTCTTCTACCTCGCCCGCCGTCCGGAGGACCGCTTCGTCGTACTCGACCCCGCCGACGACTCTGCCGACGAGCGCACGGGACGAGCCGCCGAGGGTCATCGGGACGACTCCCTCATCGCCTCTGCCTGATCCGAACGACCCTTAGGAGCCCACCATGGTCCTCAATGTCATCGACGGTCGGTCGGTTCCGGCCACCTCCGGACAGACCAGCGAGCTGATCGATCCCTGCGTCGGCAAGGTCTTCGCCACGGCGCCGCTCTCACGAGCGGAGGATGTGGACCTTGCGTACGAGGCAGCGACCCGTGCCTTCGGGTCGTGGCGGCGTCTTGCGCCGGGGCGTCGGCAGCAGCTGCTGCTCGCCCTGGCCGCAGCACTCGAGCTGCGGGTGGCAGACCTGCTCGAGGCCGAGGTCGCCAACACCGGAAAGCCGGTGGAGGCGACTCGTGACGACGAGATCCTTGCTGGCATCGACCACCTGCGCTACTTCGCCGGCCTGGCGCGCTCGCTCGAGGGCGTCGGGGCGGGTGAGTACGTCGACGGTCACACGTCCTACGTCCGACGCGAGCCCGTCGGCGTGGTCGGACAGGTCGCGCCCTGGAACTACCCGTTCCTGATGGCGATCTGGAAGATCGCGCCAGCTCTCGCCGCCGGAAACACCGTCGTGCTCAAGCCGTCGGACACGACGCCCCTGACGGCGGTCCTCCTGGCCGAGACGGCGGCCTCGGTGCTGCCGCCCGGCGTACTGAACGTCGTGTGTGGTGACCGTGACACGGGCCGGCTCGTCGTCGGGCACCCGGCCGCCGCCATGGTTTCGATCACTGGGTCCACCGCGGCCGGCCGACAGGTTGCCAGCGCTGCGGCGGCAGACCTGAAGCGTGCGCACCTCGAGCTCGGCGGGAAGGCGCCCGCGGTGGTCCTCGCCGACGCCGACCTCGATGCCGCCGTTGACGGCATCGTGCTGGGAGCCTTCGCCAACGCCGGCCAGGACTGCACCGCCGCCACTCGTGTCCTCGTGCACGAGGAGATCTCCGAAGAGTTGATCGAGCGTCTCGTGGCCGCGGCCAGCGCCGTACGGACCGGGCCGCCCGCCGACGAGGCCGCGCTGTACGGGCCGCTGAACAACGCTGATCAGCTGGCACGGGTCAGCGCCGCGATCGCCGGCCTGCCTGCGCATGCCCGGGTTCTGACCGGTGGCGTCCGGGTGGGGGAGGAGGGCTACTTCTTCGCTCCCACAGTGGTGGCCGGTGTCTGCCAGGCGGACGCGATCGTGCAGGACGAGGTCTTCGGTCCTGTCGTGACGGTGCAGACCTTCTCCTCCGTCGAGGAGGCCGTCGCGCTGGCCAATGGCGTGGACTTCGCCCTGGCGTCCTCGGTCTGGACCCGGGATCATGCCACCGCGATGCGTCTGACCGCCGAGCTCGACTTCGGCTGCGTCTGGGTCAACGCGCACCTACCGCTCGCCGCCGAGATGCCGCATGGCGGGTTCAAGCACAGCGGCTACGGCAAGGACCTGTCCCATTACGGCCTCGAGGACTACACCCGGATCAAGCACGTCATGCATGCCTTCGGCTGACGTCCGTGATGCAACATGGGCGCAACAATGACGCAACGCCATAGCCACGCATGACTGATTCGGTTGTCCGAACGGCAAGAAGGCATCGAAATCAGTGCCAATGTGCGAGTTAATGCCTGTTTCCGATGCTGCCGATGAACATCTTCTTCAGAGGTGAGGACCCGTTGGCCACCATCACACCGACGCCCGAGTCAGATGCCCCGGGTGGGCTGCGAGCGGGCGCGCTCCACGCGTTCGACACCGTCATCATGGCGTTCGCCGGAAGCGCGCCGGCGTACTCGCTTGGAGCGACGACCCCGATCCTGATCGGCACTGCCGGGCTCTACGGGCCCGCCGCCCTGCTGTGGTGTGCGCTGCCGATGCTTGGCATCGCGATCGCGTTCAACTATCTGGGCCGGCTCGACGTCAACGCCGGGGCGAGCTACTCGTGGGTGGCCCGCGCCCTGCATCCTGCGCTGGGATTCATCTCGGGCTGGTCTCTCGTCGTCTCGGCCACCATCTTCATGGTGGCCGGCTCCCTGCCGGCAGGGCAGTACACCCTCTCCCTCTTCTCCGACACCGCGTCCGACAACACCTGGGCCTGCATCGGCGTCGGGGCCGTCGTCTTCCTCGTGATGGCCGCCCTGGTCCTGCGGGGCGTGGCCATCACGGCGCAGGCGCAGTGGATCATGACCGGCATCGAGGTGAGCATCTTGATCATCTTCGGCATCGCCGCCCTGATCCACGGCGGCACCGCCGAGCCCTTCTCCTGGTCGTGGCTGTGGGGCTGGGGACACTTCGGCGGGATGAGTGGCTTCGCCGGCGCCGCCCTCATCGCGGCCTTCTACTTCTGGGGTTGGGACGTCACCGCGAACCTGGCCGAGGAGACGCACGACAGCAAGAGGAACTCAGGTCTCGGTGGCCTCGTGGGCGTGGTCGGTGTCTTCGTCCTCTTCGAGGTCTTCACCATCGCGGCCAACATGCTCTTCACGCAGCGACAGATCACCGACAGCGACAATCTGCTTGCCGACCTCGGCGACATGGTCGCTCCCAACTGGGGCGGCAAGCTGCTCGTGCTCGCGGTGGTCCTCTCGACGATCGCGACCCTGGAGACGACCCTCATCCAGGTCTCCCGCACGCTTTTCGCGATGGGGCGCGACCGCACCTTGCCGCGGATCTTCGGAGCCGCGCACCGCCGTTGGCTCACGCCGTGGTTCGCCGTGGTAGCGGTCAGCGTCATCTCGCTGCTGCTCTTCGTGGCCTCGACCAAGCTTGGCGGCGTCTCGACCATCATGACCGACGCCATCAGTGCGATCGGGCTCCAGATCTGCCTCTACTACGCCCTTGCGGGCATCGCCGTGGTGGTCGCCTACCGCAAGGTCGCCTTCGCCTCGCTCAAGAGCGCGGTGCTGGTCGCCGTCTGGCCGGCGCTGGGGGCGGCCTTCATGATCTTCCTCCTCGTCCAGTCCTGCTTCGGTGCCAACCGGCTGACCGGCGCGGAGCTGGGTATCGGGTTCGGTGCGGTCGGCGTCGGCATCATCCCGATGGCCTATTACTGGCTCACCGGCAGCGCGTGGTTCCGCGACCCCGGGCCGAGGCTGGACGCGGCCATCGTGCTCGACGTCGAGCCTCGGGAGGTGGCCGGCGTCACGAGCGCCGCCGGCGAGGCCGCGAGCTGATCCGGCCCGTGCTCAGGCCTGTGC
>Ga0164242_10001892_pt1 | contig 24516 bp, 20 predicted proteins | sample OricomgcompostMG_FD_108783 | JGI IMG/M metagenome (GOLD analysis project Ga0164242, IMG submission 108783) | Miracle-Growth compost microbial communities from Emeryville, California, USA - Original compost - Miracle growth compost (MG) ...
GAGATCCTCGCGAGGGAGGCCATCGACGCGGTCATCGACCTCGAGAACATGGGGCTGCCGTTCAACCGCACCCCCGAGGGCAAGATCGACCAGCGCCGGTTCGGCGGTCACACCCGCGATCACGGCAAGGCCGCGGTCCGCCGCGCCTGCTACGCGGCCGACCGCACCGGCCACATGATCCTGCAGACGCTCTATCAGAACTGCGTGAAGCTGGGCATCAACTTCTTCAACGAGTTCTATGTGCTCGACCTGGTCACCGTCCCCGACGCCGACGGCAACCCGCAGATCGCCGGGGTCGTCGCATACGAGCTGGCCACCGGCGAGCTGCACGTGTTCCAGTCGAAGGCCGTCATCTTCGCCACCGGCGGGTTCGGCAAGATCTTCAAGACGACGTCGAACGCGCACACCCTCACCGGTGACGGCGTCGGCATCATCTGGCGCCGCAAGCTGCCGCTGGAGGACATGGAGTTCTTCCAGTTCCACCCGACCGGGCTGTACGGCCTGGGCATCCTTCTCACCGAGGGCGCCCGCGGTGAGGGCGCGATCCTGCGCAACGCCTCGGGCGAGCGCTTCATGGAGCGCTACGCCCCCACCATCAAGGACCTCGCGCCCCGTGACATCGTGGCGCGGTCGATGGTGCAGGAGGTCCTCGACGGGCGCGGCGCGGGTCCCCACAAGGACTACGTCTATCTCGACTGCACGCACCTGGGTGCCGAGGTCCTCGAGACGAAGCTCCCCGACATCACCGAGTTCGCCCGCACCTACCTGGGCGTGGACCCGGTCGTCGAGCCGGTGCCGGTCATGCCCACGGCGCACTACGCCATGGGCGGCATCCCGACCAACAACAACGCCGAGGTGCTGCGTACCAACACCGACATCGTGCCCGGGCTGTACGCGGCCGGCGAATGCGCATGCGTGTCGGTGCACGGCTCGAACCGCCTGGGCACCAACTCGCTGCTCGACATCAACGTGTTCGGCAAGCGCGCCGGCAACAACGCGGTCGAGTACGTGCAGACCGCCGAGTTCGTCGATCTGCCCGACGACCCCGCCAAGGACGTGCGCGAGCTCATCGAGGGCCTGCGCAACAGCAACGGCACCGAACGCGTCGCCACCCTGCGCAAGACGCTGCAGAACGACATGGACCTGAAGGCCCAGGTGTTCCGCACCGACGACTCGCTGGGCGAGGTGCTCGGCACGATCGAAGAGCTGCGCGAGCGCTACAAGAACGTGCACGTCGACGACAAGGGCCGACGGTACAACACCGACCTGCTCGAGGCCGTCGAGCTGGGCTTCCTGCTCGACATCGCCGAGGTCGTCGTCTACGCCGCCCGCAACCGCAAGGAGAGCCGCGGCGGCCACATGCGCGATGACTACCCGAAGCGCGACGACGAGAACTACATGCAGCACACGATGGCGTACCTGACCGGTGACCCGCATTCCTCGGATGCCACCGATCACATCAAGCTCGATTGGAAGCCCGTCGTCTTCACGAAGAACGAAAAGGGCGAGCTGCGGTACCCGCCGTTGGAGAGGAAGTACTGATGTCCACTGTCGTCGACTCCGACCAGCCCGCCCCCGCGGGCGAGGCGCCGATCCAGTCGTTCCTGGTCACGTTCATCATCCGCCGGTACGACCCCGAGGTCGACGCCGAGCCCCGCTGGGTCGACTACGACGTCGAGATGTACCCGACCGAGCGCGTGCTCGACGCCCTGCACAAGATCAAGTGGGATCAAGACGGATCGCTGACCTTCCGCCGCTCGTGCGCGCACGGTGTGTGCGGTTCCGATGCTATGCGCATCAACGGCCGCAACCGCCTGGCCTGCAAGACGCTGATCAAGGACCTCGACATCTCGAAGCCGATCTACGTCGAGGCGATCAAGGGCCTGCCGCTGGAGAAGGACCTCGTCGTCGACATGGACCCGTTCCTGGACGCGTACAAGGCCGTGCAGCCCTTCCTGGTCTCGCACTCGCACCCCGAGAAGGGCAAGGAGCGCCTGCAGTCCGCCGAGGAGCGCGAGCGCTTCGACGACACCACCAAGTGCATCCTGTGCGCGGCGTGCACCTCGTCGTGCCCGGTCTTCTGGACCGACGGTCAGTACTTCGGCCCGGCGGCGATCGTGAACGCGCACCGGTTCATCTTCGACTCGCGCGACGACAACGCCGACGTGCGTCTGGACATCCTCAACGACAAGGAGGGCGTGTGGCGGTGCCGCACGACCTTCAACTGCACCGAGGCGTGCCCCCGCGGCATCCAGGTCACCCGTGCCATCGCCGAGGTCAAGCAGGCCATCCTGCGCGGCGGCCGGTAGGTCTCACCATTTCTGCGCGAGCGCTCGTCGGGTAACCGGCGGGCGCTCGCTAGTCTGTGTGCTGTGAGTCAGACGCGTGCGCGGGCGACGGCCGAGAACGCCCGTGCGCGCGCCGTGCCCGACCCGAGCACTCCCGATGACGAGACGCTGCGGGAGAGATGGGATGCCGCGGCCACCTCGCTGCGCGAGAGGTTCGACGATCCCATCAACCGCGCCACCGAGCTGACCCGGCGCACGCTCGCCTGGTTCCCGATCCGCGTCTGGCGGCACTTTCTGCGCAGCAACGGATTCCTGCTGGCTGCGAGCATCAGCTATCAGTCGCTGTTCGCGATCTTCGCGGTCGTGTACGCGGCCTTCGCCGGGATCGGCATCTGGCTGGGCAACAGTTCGACAGCCGTGAACGGGATGATCCAGCTGATCAACAGCTACATCCCGAACCTCATCAGCGACGACGAGGGATCGCTCATCAGCCCGGACGCGGTCAGGGAGGTGACCAGCAACGCCAGTGGCGTGCTGGCCATCACCGGTGCCATCGCCCTGGGCGTCGCCATCTGGACCGCGATCGGATTCATCACGTTCACGCGGCGCGCGGTGCGCGACATCTTCGGCCTGCCGTTCGACACCCGCGGCTATGTGTACCTGAAGGCGCGCGACTTCATCGCCGGGGCCGCGTTCGGCCTGGCGCTGATCATCGGCGCGGTGGTGGGCTGGACCGCGAGCGGCGCCCTCGACACATTGCTTTCTCTGATCGGCCTCGACGAGCGCTCCATCTGGTTCCAGGTCCTGCTGAAGCTGCTGTCGGGCCTCGTGGGTTTCATCATCACGTCCGCGGCGCTGGCCGCCCTGTTCCGCTTTCTCACCGGCACCTCGCTGCCGTGGCGACGCATCTGGCCGGGGGCCCTCCTCGGCGGCGCCGCGATCGCGGTCCTCCAGCTCGGTGTCGGTCTGCTGTTCACCTACACGCCGTCGAACCCCTTGCTCGCGACGTTCTCCGTGATGATCGCGCTCCTGTTGTGGTTTCGGCTCATCGGGATCGTCATCCTCGTCGCCGCCTCGTGGATCGCTGTCTCGGCCACCGATCGCGAGATCCCGATCGCGAAGCCGAGCGAGGCCGAGCGGGCCCTCGCCGAACACGAAGCCCTGTTGCTGGCTGCGCACGTGCGTCTGCGCGACGCGCGTGTCGCCCTGAATGCGGCGCCCTGGTGGCGGCGGCGGCGCGCCACACGTACCGTGCGCGATGCCGAAGACGAACTCGCCGAGGTCGAGGCATCCACTCCCCCGGCTGAGCGCTGAGGACCGCTGCCCTCTGCGAGGTCGGTCGCGACCGGGTGTCGTAGGTCGCGGTTAGGGTGGAACGCGTGCCTGCTCCCACCCGCATCCCCGATACCCTCCGCATCGCCTCCGTCAACGTGAACGGCATCCGCGCCGCCGTGCGCAACGGCATGCACGCGTGGCTCGACGAGGCCGACGTCGACCTCATGGCGCTGCAAGAGGTGCGCGCCACCGCCGATCAGCTGCGCGAGGCACTTCCCGGCTGGCAGCTGATCAACGATGAGGCTCTCGCCAAGGGGCGGGCCGGCGTCGCCATCGCGTCTCGCGTTCCTGTGACCGAGACGCGCCGCGGACTCGACGGCGACGGCGTGGATGCGGCGGGCCGCTGGCTCGAGGTCGAGACCGATCGGGGCGGCACGCCCCTCACGATCGTGAGCGCCTACGTGCACAGCGGCGAGGTGGGCACGCCCAAGCAGGAGGCGAAGTGGGCGTTCCTTGATGCGATGGAGAAGCGGATGCCGCAGCTCGCCGCCGACGGCCGGCTGGCGCTCATCGTGGGCGACCTGAACGTCGGCCACCGTGAGCTCGACATCCGCAACTGGAAGGGCAACGTGAAGCGGGCCGGGTTCCTGCCTCGTGAGCGCGCGTACTTCGACCGCTTCTTCGGGGCCGCGGGCGACGCCGTGACCGGGGTCGACGGTTCGACCGGTGCAGGGCTCGGCTGGATCGACGTCGGCCGTCGGTTCCACGGCGAGGTCGACGGCCCGTACACGTGGTGGTCGAGCCGTGGCAAGGCGTTCGACAACGACACCGGTTGGCGCATCGATTATCACGTGGCCACACCGGCCCTGGCCGAGCGGGTGCGCGGGTACTGGATCGGCCGGGCCCCGTCGTGGGACACCCGGTGGAGCGACCACGCGCCGGTGGTCGTCGACTACGCGCTCTGAATGCGGCGGCGGCGCCGATTCCTCCACAGCCTGGGGACAAACGACGCCTTATCCACAGATTGGACGGCGAGCCCTCTCCACAGGCCTGTGAAACGCTAGCGTCGGTCGCGCCGACGAGATCCCTCGTCGCACTCCGACCGCGGCAGGCGGTCGAGAAAGGAGTACCGTGACCATCATGTCCGAACCCATCGCGCCCACTCTGGAGGCGATAGCCCGCGGACTCGATCAGACCTCCGAGCAGCTGCAGACGACCCGCGACAGGCTCAACGATCACATGCACGCGACGGGGCTGTACTACACCGGAATGGACAAGCAGTTCGACGGGCTGCGCGACACCATCCGGTCTCAGCACCTGCTGGTGTCGGCCGACATCGCTGCCGCGCGACGCGACATCGCCACCATGGACGAACACGTGGGACTGCTCACGACGATGGCGACCGCGAACGCGAACCGTCTCGACGGGCACGACAAACGGTTCGACGCGATCGACGTCAGGTTCGATGGCATCGAGATGCGTCTCGACGCGCACGACACTCGGTTCGACAGGCTCGATGCGCGCCTCGACGGCATCGACGCGCGAGTCGAAGCTCTGACCGACACGTTTCTGCAGTTCCGCGACGGCGTCGACAAGCGGTTCAAGGACGTCGACAAGCGGTTCGAGGGCGTCGACAGGCGATTCGACGACATCGACAAGCGGTTCGAGGGCGTCGACAAACGATTCGACGACATCGACAAGCGGTTCGAGGGCGTCGACAGGCGATTCGACGACATCGACAAGCGGTTCGAGGGCGTCGACAAACGATTCGACGACATCGACAAGCGCTTCGAGGGCGTCGACAAACGATTCGACGACATCGACAAGCGCTTCGAGGGCGTCGACAAGCGGTTCGACGACATCGACAAACGCTTCGAGGGCGTCGACAAGCGATTCGACGACATCGACGAGCGGCTCGGCACACTCACCGACGTGGTCGTGCAGATCCGCGACGCCGTGCTGCCGGGCAAGGGCTGACGCAGACGCGGGGGCCGCGGCATCCCACCCGTAGACTTGTCAGGTGAACAAGCCCCGTCTCTACTCAGGAATGCAGCCCTCCGCCGACTCGCTTCAGGCCGGTAACTACATCGGGGCGCTTCTGCAGTGGCGGGACCTGCAGCAGACCTATGACGCGTTCTTCTCCGTCGTCGATCTGCACGCGCTGACGCAGCCCAACGACCCGGCGGAACTGCGCGAGAAGACACGGCGCACGGCGGCGCAGTACATCGCCGCGGGCATCGAGCCGTCGAAGTCGACGCTGTACGTGCAGTCGCACGTGCCGGCCCACGCCGAGCTCGCCTGGATCCTCTCGACCCTCACCGGGTTCGGCGAGGCCGGTCGCATGACGCAGTTCAAGGACAAGTCGCAGCGCTACGGCCAGGACGGCACCACTGTCGGCCTCTTCACCTACCCGGTGTTGATGGCCGCCGACATCCTGCTGTACCAGACCGACATCGTTCCGGTCGGCGAAGACCAGAAGCAACACGTCGAGCTGACCCGTGACCTCGCCGAGCGGTTCAACGGGCGGTACGGCAAGGCGTTCGAGGTGCCCGTGCCGGTGATCCAGAAAGACACCGCCCGCATCTACGACCTGCAGAACCCGACCTCGAAGATGTCGAAGTCCGCCGCGACCGACGCCGGCGTGCTCTGGCTGCTGGACGAGCCGAGCAAGACCGCCAAGAAGATCATGCGGGCCGTCACCGACTCCGAGGGCGTCGTGCGCTACGACCGGGAGAACAAGCCCGGCGTCTCGAACCTGCTCGTGATCTACGCGGCCCTGACCGGCAAGCAGATTCCCACGATCGAGGACGAGTACGCCGGCCGCGGGTACGGCGACTTCAAGAAGGGCCTCGCCGAGGTCGTCGTGAACGAGTTCGGCCCGGTGCGGGAGCGCGCGCTGGAGCTTCTCGCCGACCCCGCCGAGCTCGACCGGGTGCTGGGCGCCAACGCCGAGCGCGCCGCCGAGGTCGCGAACCGCACCCTCGCCGACGTGTACGAGAAGGTCGGGCTGCTGCGCCGCGTGGTGCTCTGACGCGACACGCCGGTAGCCTTCTGTGATGCAACCGGTCACCCTGCGCACGGCGCGGCTCGAGCTCTCCCTGCCGACCTCCGACGACGCCGAGGCGATCACGGCGGCCGCCGCCGACCCCGAGGTGCCGCGGTGGACTACGCTCCCCTCGCCCTACACGCTCGACGACGCGCACGACTTCGTCACCCGCGCCGCCACCTGGACCGACGAGGGCTCGCAGCTGAACTGGGCGATCCGGCGCGACGGCGCCTGGATCGGGATGATCGGCCTCGCGCACCTCGAGCGGGGCGGCGACGCCGAGATCGGGTACTGGATGGCCGCGCACGCGCGCGGCCAGAAGCTTCTGACCGAAGCGGCCCGCGCCGTGATCGACTTCGCGTTCGATGAGCTCGAGCTGCAGCGCATCGAGTGGCGCGCCGTGGTCGGCAACATCCCCTCCGCGCGCACCGCACGCACACTCGGGTTCCGTTACGAGGGGATGCTGCGCCAGGCGCTGTCGGATCCGCGCGGCCGCCACGACGGCTGGATCGCCGGACTCCTGCGCGACGATGACCGCGCCCCTTCGGACTGGCCGATCCTCTGACCCATGTCCGCACCCCGTGGCAGGATGGGCGCATGCCCGAGATGCCGGAGGTGCAGGGGCTCGTCGCGTTCCTCGACGAGAGGGTGACGGGGCTTCAGATCACGCGCGTCTCGGTCGCGGCGATCGCCGCGTTGAAGACGTACGACCCTCCGATCGAGGCGCTGCGCGAGGCATCCATCACCGGCGTCACACGCCACGGCAAGTTCGTCGACGTGGCGACGGATGCCGCGCACTTGGTCTTCCACCTCGCGAAGGCCGGCTGGGTGCGCTGGTACGACACGCTGCCGTCGACCATCATCAAGCCCGGGCGCACGCCGATCGCCCTGCGCGTCGCCCTGTCGGACGGCTCGGGGTTCGATCTCACCGAGGCCGGCACGAAGAAATCGCTGGCCGTGTACGTCGTTCGCGAGGCGGCCGACGTGCCCGGCATCGCGAGGCTCGGCCCCGATCCCCTCGACCCGGCGTTCACCCGTGACGTGTTCGCCGCGTTGCTGGCGGCCAGGCGCACGCAGATCAAGGGGCTGCTGCGCGACCAGGCTGTGGTCGCGGGCATCGGCAACGCCTACTCCGATGAGATACTCCACGTCGCGAAGATGTCGCCCTACGCGCTGGCGACGAACCTCGACGACGAGGCGGTCGACCGGCTGTACGCGGCCATGATCGAGACGCTGCGGGATGCCGTGGCCACCGCCTCGGGCAAACCACCGGCCGACCTCAAAGACGCGAAGCGCCGCGGCATGCGCGTGCACGGGCGGCGTGGCGAAGCGTGCCCCGTCTGCGGCGACACCGTGCGCAGCGTCTTCTTCGCCGACAACAGCCTGGAGTACTGCCCGACCTGCCAGACCGGCGGCAAGCTGCTGGCCGACCGGCGCCTGTCGCGGCTGCTGAAGTGACTGCGCTCAGACGTCGTGCGTGTCCATGAGCGTGCGGGCATCGTCGTCGACCCAATCCAGCGACTTGGTGACGGCCTTGCGCCACAGCCGGTAGCGGCGTTCGCGCTCAGCATCGTCCATCACAGGTTCGAACCGGCGCTCTTCCTGCCAGAGAGCGCGCAGCTCATCGAACCCGCTCCACACGCCGGTCGCCAGGCCCGCCGCGTATGCGGCGCCCAGCGCTGTCGTCTCGACCACCTTCGGCCGCACCACGGGGATACCCAGGATGTCGGCCTGAAACTGCATCAACAGGTCGTCACGCGTCATCCCGCCGTCCACCCGCAGGTCGGGCAGCGTCCGCCCGGTGTCGGCGACCACCGCCTCGATCACGTCGCGCGTCTGGAACGCCGTCGATTCCAACGCGGCCCGGGCGATGTGCCCCTTGTTGACATAGCGGGTCAGCCCCACGAGCGCACCGCGCGCGTCGGGTCGCCAGTACGGGGCGAACAACCCCGAGAACGCGGGCACGAAGTACGCACCGCCGTTGTCGCCGACGGTCGCCGCGAGCGTCTCGACGTCTTCGGACCGCGAGATGATGCCCAGGTTGTCACGCAGCCACTGCACGAGCGATCCGGTGACGGCGATCGACCCTTCGACCGCGAAGCGCGCCGGGTCGTCGCCGCACCGGTACGCGACGGTCGTGATCAGGCCGTGCTCGCTGCGCACCCTCTGTTCACCGGTGTTCACGATGAGGAAGTTGCCGGTCCCGTAGGTGTTCTTCGACTCGCCGGCGTCGAACGCCGTCTGACCGAAGGTCGCGGCCTGCTGGTCGCCGAGGATTCCGGCGATCGGGATGCCGCGGGCCACGGTCGGCAGCACGACCTCGCCGATCACCTGAGATGACGAGCGGATCTCGGGCAGCATCGCGCGGGGGATGTCCCACGCGGCGAGCAGCTCGTCCGACCAGTCGAGCGTGCGCAGGTCCATCAGCAGGGTGCGCGACGCATTGGTGACGTCGGTCACGTGGATGCCGCCGTTGCCACCGCCCGTGAGGTTCCAGATCACCCAGGTGTCAGGGGTGCCGAAGAGGACATCGCCTGCTTCGGCCGCCTGCCGCGCCCCGGGGATGTGGCGCAGCATCCACGCGATCTTCGAGGCCGAGAAGTACGTCGCCATCGGCAGCCCGGTCGCCTCGACGAAGCGCTGCGTGCCTGCCGGGTCGGCTGCTGCCAGCTCGTCGATGTGCTCCTGCGTGCGGGTGTCCTGCCAGACGATGGCGTTGCCGATCGGGCGGCCGGTGCGCCTGTCCCAGAGGATAGCGGTCTCGCGCTGGTTCGTGATGCCGATGCCCGCGACATCACCCGCCGACAGGCGAGCCCGTGCCAGCGCGTGGGCGACGACCCACTCCGTGTTCGTCCAGATCTCGACCGGGTCGTGCTCGACCCATCCCGCGCGCGGAAAGATCTGCGCGTGCTCGCGCTGCGCCGACGCCACGATCTGTCCGGCGGCGTCGAAGACGATGGCCCTCGTCGAGGTGGTGCCCTGGTCGATCGCCAGCACGTGTGCGGCCACGGTGCCTCCTTGCAGTGGGTGGATGTCGTCGTGCCACGCTACCGCGCCGACGCTGCCGTACGACCTCGTGAACGAGGGTACGACCTCGCGAAAGAAGGTACGACCTCGCGAAAGAGGGTACGACCTCGCGAGCGCGGGCCGGGGCGCGGGCGTCGCCGTACGGTCTCAGGCGGGCACGGCCGCCTGCACCGCGGCCACCGCCCGCTGCACCTCGGCGGCGGTGTCGGTGGCGGTCCAGCCCAGCGTGTGCACGACGGCGGTGGCGACGGCCGCCGCCGTGTCGGGGGTGGCACGGCCCGTGAAGGCGAGGTCGGTCCGCCGCATCAGCAGGTCGTCGAGGTGGTGCACGGCCTCGGCGCGCGCGAGGTGACGCATCTCACCGGTGCTGAACTCGGGTGCCGAGGGCAGCGGCTCGTCATCGGGATCGGCGGCGACGGCAGCCGCGACATCCGCCGCGACCGTTCCGTACCGGGTCAGCAGCGTGCCCATGCGCGCGGCGCCGAGCCCCGGGTCGTGATCGGCGATCCACTGCTGCCGCGCGCGTTCGGTCGCGGGATAGTCACGGCCGCCGCCGATCGCCACGCCACGCGTCGTGCGTCGACGCGGCCAGGCCAGAGCGCTGAGCACGTGGTCGGCGAGGTGCTCGGCCGAGGCCCGGAACGTCGTCCACTTGCCGCCGACCAGGCTGAACATCACGATGTCGCCGGGCACGCGCACGTGTTCGATGCGATAGTCGCGCGAGACGAACCCCGGTGCGAGATCGCCGTGCCCGGGCAGAGGACGCACCCCCGCGTAGCGATACACGATCTGCTCGCGTGAGACGCCGATGCCCGGCAGCACGTCGCCGATCAGGTCGAGGAAGTAGTCGACCTCGGCCTCGGTGCACACGATGGGCTCGGTCATGTCGTGTTCGAGATCGGTCGTTCCCACGAGGACCCTCCCGCGCAGCGGGTAGATCAGCACGATGCGGCCGTCGCTGTGCTCGAAGAACAGCTCGCGCCCACCGGTGGCCGCGAGCAGCTCGGGATGGTCGAGCACGATGTGCGAGCCCTTCGTGCCGCCCATGTAGCGGGTCGGCTCGTGCAGCGCCGCGTTGGTCAGGTCGGTCCACGGGCCGGTCGCGTTGACGACGACGGATGCCGCGAACCGCACCTCGCGGTCGCCGGCGGCCTCGCGCAGCACGACGCGGCCGTCGTCGACGCCGACCGCGGCGACGTAGTTCGCGGCGCGGGCGCGCGCGTCGGTCGGCATGGCGGAATCGCGCGGGCCTGCGGCATCCATCCCCGCCGCGACACCGTCGCGGAGAAGGTCCAGCGCGAGGCGCTCGGGATCGCGCAGCGAGGCGTCCCAGTACGTCGCGGTGTACTTCACGGCGGGGTTCAGCGCGGGCAGCGCGCGCAGCGAGGCGCGCCGGCCGTGGAACGTGTGCCGCGGCACCCGCCCGCCGCCGCGCGAGAACGAGTCGTAGATCTCGAGCCCGATCTTGATGAGGGCGGCACCCCGCTCGTGCGGGCGACCGGTGCCGTGCCGCAGAAAGCGCAGGGGCGCGGCGAGCACGCCCGAGAACGTCGAGAAGATCGGGATCGTCGTCTGCAGGGGCACGACGTAGTGCGGGGCGGTGCGCAACAGCATGTTGCGCTCGGTGACGGCCTCGTGCACGAGACGGAACTCTCCGTTCTCGAGGTAGCGGATGCCGCCGTGGATCATGCGGCTGGATGCCGCGGACGCCCCGCTCGCGAAGTCGCCGCGCTCGACGAGCGCGACGTCGACGCCCTGCATGGCCAGGTCACGGAAGGTCGCTATGCCGTTCACGCCGCCGCCGATGACGAGGACGTCGGCGTAGGGACGTGCGGCGAGTGCTGCCAGACCGTCGCGTGCGAGTGTGGCGTGCATGCGCTGCCCTTCCCCGCTTCCAGGCTATGCGACGCCTAGGACGGCGGGCGCAGCCGCGCCGCTCTCGCCCGCGGGAATGCGACGGGACGCTGTGCGTTGGGTAGACTCGGAGCATCAACGTGCTCCGGGGTCGGTGAGAATCCGAACCGGCGGTGACAGTCCGCGAGACGCACGGCCTGAACAGGCCGCGTGTCCGATCCGGTGGAATTCCGGAACCGACGGTGATGCGATGGCAGGCCATCGCTAGTCCGGATGGGAGGCAGCACGCGCGCCGCGCTTTTTCGCGCGGCTCCACGGCACGCCTCCGGAGCCAGACAGCGAGGAGAGCGGATGCCGGTGACTCGGCCCGAGCGGGACGCGATGCGTCGCGCCCTCACGCTCGCCCGCCGCGGCCCGCGCGGGGTGAACCCGCAGGTGGGGGCCGTGATCCTCTCCCCCGACGGCGAGACCATCGCCGAGGGCTGGCACCACGGCGCCGGAACCCCGCACGCCGAGGTCGACGCCCTGTCTCAAGTGCCCGCCGACCAGGTGCGCGGTGCCACGGTCGTGGTCACACTCGAGCCTTGCAATCACACCGGCCGCACCGGCCCGTGCGCCCTCGCGCTCATCGAGGCGGGCGTCGCGCGCGTGGTGTTCAGCGCCGAAGACCCCGGCGTCGACTCCGGAGGCGGCGCCGAACGACTGCGCGGGGCGGGAGTGGATGTCGAAGCCGGCGTGCTCGCCGACGAAGGCGTCGCCCTCATCGACGACTGGCTGGTCTCGGTGCGACTCGGCCGCCCCTTCGTGACGGTGAAGTGGGCGCAGAGCCTCGATGGCCGCGCGGCGGCGGCCGACGGCACGAGCCAGTGGATCACCGGCCCCGCCGCCCGTGCGGACGTGCACGCGCGGCGTGCGGCCGCCGATGCGATCCTCGTCGGCACCGGCACGGTGCTCGCCGACGATCCCGCGCTGACCGCCCGCCGCCCCGACGGCACGCTCTACGACCACCAGCCGGTGCCCGTCGTGCTCGGCACGCGGAACGTGCCGGTGGATGCCGCGATCCGGCGCCACCCGCACCCGCCGCTGTTCCACGACACGCTCGAGGGTGCCATCGCCGATCTGCGCGAGCGCGGCATCCAGCGTCTGTTCGTCGAAGGCGGGCCGACCGTCGCCTCCGCGGTCGTGCGCGCGGGCCTGGCCGACGAGGTGCTCGCGTACATCGCCCCCGTGCTGATCGGCGGCGACCGTCTCGCCCTCACCGACATCGGCGTGGGCACGCTCGCCGATGCACCGCGCCTGCGCATCGCCTCGGTCGAGAAGCTCGGCGACGACCTGCTGGTCGTCGCGCGGCCGACTCCCCACGCAACGACCGAAGACACGAAGGGATCGTGATGTTCACCGGAATCATCGAAGAGATCGGCGAGATCACCGCCGTCGAGGCGTCGGGCGACGGCATCCGCCTCACCGTCCACGCTCCCACCGCGGTCTCAGACGCCGGTCACGGCGACTCCATCGCGGTGTCGGGCGTGTGCCTGACCGTGGTCGATCGCGGTGACGATTGGTTCACCGCCGACGTCATGAAGCAGACCCTCGACATGTCGACGCTCGACGGCGTCGCCGCCGGTCGCCGCGTCAACATCGAGCGGGCCCTCGCCGCGCACGCCCGCCTGGGCGGCCACATCGTGCAGGGCCACATCGACGGCACCGGCGAGGTGCTCGAGGTCCGCCCGGGCGACCAGTGGCGGGTCGTACGCATCGGCCTGCCCGCCGGCCTGGCCGACCTCGTCGTCGACAAGGGCTCCATCGCCGTCGACGGCGTCTCGCTCACGGTCAGCGCGGCCTCCCCCGTCGACGCCGCACAGGCCTGGTTCGAGGTGTCGCTCATCCCCGAGACCCTCGTCGCCACGACCCTCGGCGAGCGCGCACCCGGCGAGCACGTCAACCTCGAGACCGATATCCTCGCGCGCCATGTGCGGCGCCTGCTGAGCTTCGCCGGCGCGCCCGGCGCGGCATCCACTTCCGAAGAAGGGAGGCTCGCATGAGCCTGTCCACCATCCCCGAGGCGCTGGAGAGCCTGCGCGCCGGCCGCCCCGTGCTCGTCGCAGACGATGAGAACCGCGAGAACGAGGGCGACATCATCCTGTCGGCGCAGCTCGCGACGCCCGAGTGGCTCGCCTGGACGATCCGCTACTCGAGCGGCTACCTGTGCGCGCCGATGCCCGTCGAGTGGGCCGAGCGCCTCGACCTGCCGCCGATGGTGGCCAACAACGAGGACTCGCGCGGCACCGCATACACGGTGAGCGTGGATGCCGCGGACCGGATCTCTACCGGGATCAGTGCCGCCGACCGCTCGCACACCCTGAACGTGCTGGCGAACCCCGACTCGACGCCGTCGTCGGTGATCCGCCCCGGACACGTGCTGCCCCTGCGCGCCGTCGACGGCGGCGTCCGCGAGCGCAGCGGCCACACCGAGGCCGCCGTCGAGCTCATGAAGCTCGCGGGCCTGGCACCGGTCGGGGCGATCGGTGAGGTCGTCGCCGACGACGGCAGCATGATGCGTCTGCCGGGGCTGATCGAGATGGGCGAGCGCGAGGGCGTGCCGGTCATCACGATCGAGCAGCTCATCGCCTATCTCGACGAGCACCAGCCGCGCACCGAACCGGTCACGCACCGCCGCCGCGTGAGCCTGCGCGCCGAGGCGACCGTGCCCACCTCGCACGGGACGTTCCGCTTCCTCGCCTACAAGGACCGCACCACCGGCACCGACCATCTCGCCGTGGTCTCGGGCGACCTCGGCGCGATGGAGGCTCCGCTCGTGCGCGTGCACTCCGAGTGTCTGACCGGTGAGGCGTTCGGCTCGCTCAAGTGCGAGTGCGGGCCGCAGCTGCAGGCCGCGCTCGACGCCGTCGACGCCTCCGGCGGCGTGGTCGTGTACATGCGCGGACATGAGGGGCGCGGCATCGGCCTGATCAACAAGCTGCGCGCATACAGCCTGCAGGAGGGCGGCCTCGACACCGTCGACGCGAACCTCGCCCTCGGCTTCCCCGCCGACGCGCGTGACTATGCGGCGGCAGCCGGCATCCTCGCCGAGTTGGGCGTGCAGAAGGTGCGCCTGCTGACGAACAACACCGACAAGGTCGACCAGCTGCGCGCACTGGGGCTCGACATCGTCGAGCAGGTGCCCCTGCTGGTGGGCGTCGGACCGAACAACCACCAGTACCTGCGGACCAAGCGCGACAAGATGGGCCACATCATCGACGCCGACGAGCTCGAAGAGGCCCTGCATGAGATGCAGGCCGCCGACGACGACCAAGAAGGAGCCACAGCGTGAGCGGAACCGGAGCACCCCGCGAGGGCCACCCGATCGACGGGCAGGGGGTGAACGTCGTCGTGATCGCCGGCACCTGGCACGAGACCATCACCGACGGCCTCATCGCCGGGGCTCAGCGCACGCTCGACGCCGCGGGCGCCGTGCACACGCTCGTGCGCGTGCCGGGCTCGTTCGAGCTCGCCCCCGCGGCACAGGCGGCCTTCGCCGGAGGTGCGGATGCGGTCGTGGCGCTCGGGGTGATCATCCGCGGAGGGACCCCGCACTTCGAATACGTGTCGCACGCCACGACCGACGGCCTGAACCGGGTGGCACTGGATGCCGGCAAGCCGGTCGGCTTCGGAGTGCTGACCCTCGACGACGAGCAGCAGGGCCTGGACCGCGCCGGGCTCGAGGGCTCGCAGGAGGACAAGGGCGCCGAGGCCGCCGAAGCGGCCGTGCGCATGGTGTCAGTGCTGAAGCAGCTGCGCGGCTGACGCTGAGCGGCGCGCCGAGGTCGTACCTGGTCTCGCGAGTTGCCGTACGACCTCGCGAACACAGGTACGACCTCGCGAGGTCGTACCCAATCACGCGAGGTCGTACCCAGCGAGATGAGGCGGGTCACGGCTTCCAGATCATGAGGATCACGACGACCACGAGCAGCAGCGCCGAGATTCCGTTGCTTGCGGCGATAGCACCGTAGCCGGCCGGCTTGGCGGTCTTCTCGCCACCGGCGGCCTCGGCCGCCTTGTTCATCTGCGGCACGACGAAGAAGACGTTCAGCAGGAATGCGATCGCGTACAGGATGATCGACCACAGGATCCACGGCGTGGTCATGCTGAGGTTGTACTGGTCGGGTGCCAGCGACATCGCGCCGAAGCCGAAGATGAAGGTCAGCAGCGAGAGCCAGGAGAAGACGGCGGTCGAGCGGGCGAGGGTGTGCACCTGCCCGGCGTTGCCCGAGCGCAGAGCACGCAAGCCGGTCATCGGGAGGATCGCCATCGGGCCGACGATGAAGACGGCGGTGCCGACGTGGAGGATGGTCATGACGGTGTCCATACCTCGAGCTTACGTCACACTGAAGGTCGCGCGGGGCCCTCTCGCGGCGGGTTAGGATTGAACCGACGCCGGCGAATCTGCCGGCGTTTCCGGTGATCCAGCGTCGGCCCGCCCGACGCGTCACCCCTGCGTCGGACGTCCCCCACCGGCACGTCCCACAAGGACCTCGCTCTTTATCTGTATAGGTCCTTACTGCATGTCTGCTTCCGTCGCGACGACGACGGCTCCGGCCAACCCGCGCTCGCGCGTTGTCCTGGCCAGCCTGGTCGGCACCACCATCGAGTTCTACGACTTCTACGCGTACGCCACCGCTGCCGTCCTCGTCTTCCCCATCCTCTTCTTCCCCACCGGCGACGACACCACCGCCCTGCTCGCGTCGTTCGGTGTCTTCGGCGCGGCGATGATCGCCCGTCCCATCGGCGCCATGGTCTTCGGCCACTTCGGCGACCGATTCGGCCGCAAGGCCACGCTCGTGGCATCCCTTCTCACGATGGGTATCGCCACTTTCCTCATCGGCTGCCTGCCCACCTACCAGTCGATCAGCTGGTGGGCCGCCCTGCTGCTGCTCCTGCTGCGGCTCGCGCAGGGCTTCGCGCTCGGCGGCGAGTGGTCGGGCGCGGCGCTGGTCGCCACGGAGAACGCCCCCAAGGGCAAGCGCGCCTGGTACGGCACGTTCCCACAGATGGGCGCACCGCTCGGCTTCATCATCGCGAACACGATCTTCCTGATCATCAACGTCGCGCTCCCCCACCCCGACGGCGCGCTGCAGCGCTCGGAGGCGTTCCTGTCGTGGGGATGGCGCGTGCCGTTCTGGTTCTCGGCGGTGATGGTCATCATCGGCCTGTGGGTGCGGCTCAAGCTCGTCGAGTCGGAGTCGTTCACGAAGGCCGAGAAGACCGGTGCGATCCGCAAGTTCCCGCTCGGGGAGACCCTGCGCCGGCACTGGAAGCAGCTCATCCTCGGCACGTTCATCATGCTGGCCACCTACGTGCTGTTCTACCTGATGACGAACTTCACGCTGTCGTACGGCACCAAGGCGACCCTGGAGGGCGCGAAGGCCGCGGCCGAAACCGCAGGCACCGCGTTCGACCCGTCGACGTACGTCTCCGGGCTCGGTTTCGGGTACATCGACTTCGTGCTCATGCAGATCATCGGCGTGGTGTTCTTCGGTGTCTTCACGCTGCTGGCGGGGCCTGTCGCCGATGCGGTCGGGCGCCGCAAGCTGCTGCTCTGGATCACCGGCGGCATCATCGTGTTCGGCCTCGTGTTCAACGTGTTCCTGCTGCCGCAGGCCGACCCGAAGTTCACGGGCGCGCTCGTGCAGGCGTTCCTGATCTTCGGCTTCGCGCTGATGGGCGCCACATTCGGCCCGATGGGGGCGCTTCTGCCCGAGCTGTTCCCGACCAATGTGCGCTACACCGGTTCTGCCGTCGCCTACAACGTCTCGTCGATCCTGGGTGCGGCGCTCGCGCCGATCATCGCGGTGGCGCTCTGGGCTGCCGCCGGGGGGTCGCCGTGGCTCGTGGGCGTCTACCTCAGTGGCGCCGGGGTGCTGACGTTCATCGCGCTGCTCCTGTCGCGCGAGACGAAGGATGTCGACTACGACGACGAGGGCCTCGGGCTCGGCGAGACCGCTTCGCTCTGAGAGGTTCTTTCGAGGGGGGATGCCGCGGCCCGCGGCATCCCCCTCGTTCTCTCGTTCCCCGCGCGAGAAGGGCGGGAGGGAAGGATGCCGCGCGCGCCGGCGACGTGCGACCTCGCGAAAACACGTGCGACCTCGCGAAAACACGTACGACCTCGCGAGAAGACGTGCGACCTCGCGAGAAGACGTGCGACCTCGCGAAAACACGTACGACCTCGCGAGGCGGAAGGGGGGTGGATGCCGTGGGCCGCGGCATCCACCTCAGTCAAGGAACAGGGCGCGGAGGCGCTTGGTCGTGAAGACGAGACCGACCGCGATCATCACCACGTAGTACAGGATGTGCCAGAGCATCGCGCCGGTGATCACACCGGTCGTCAGGCCCCGGATGAGCTCGACCCCGTGCCAGAGCGGGAAGGCCATGATGACCGACTGGATCCACTGCGGGTAGATGTCGATCGGGTACAGCGTCGCCGAGAAGAGGAACATCGGCAGCAGGACGATGTTGATCCAGTCCATGTGCTGGAAGGTCTTCATGTAGCTGGTCACGGCCATGCCCAGGCTCGCGAACCCGAACGCCACGAGCAGCACGGCCGGCAGCGCGAGGATCGCCGTGGGCGCGAGATTGAGCCCGAACGCCTGCATGATGATCATGAACCCGCAGGCGTAGAGCAGCCCGCGCAGCAGCGCGTAAAGGATCTCGCCCAGCGCCACGTCGAGCGGGCCCAGCGATGTCGCCAGCATGCCCTCGTAGAGCTTGCCGTAGTTCAGCTTGAAGAACACGTTCCAGGTCGAGTCGTAGATCGCGCCGTTCATCGCCGACACCGCGAGCAGGGCCGGGGCGATGAACGCCGCATAGGGTACGGAGACGCCCGCCGCAACCTGCACGTCGCCGACGAGGCCACCCAGGCCGATGCCCATCGAGGCCAGGTAGAACACGGGCTCGAAGAACCCCGACAGGATCACGACCCAGCTCGACGAGCGTGCGGCGATGAGGCCCCGCTGCACGACCGCCCACGGGTTGCCCGACCACAGCGCCCGCACGCCGCCGCGGCGCCGGGTGGTGTCGACCTCGTCGATCACGGCGGTCATTTCGCGAGCCTCCGTGTGAAGATGCGGCCGGCCATCAGATATCCGCCGATCGTGAGCACGAGCAGATACGCCAGGTGCACCGCGAGCATCAGCGGGTCGACGGGCACGCCGAAGCTCGCCATGCGTCCCAGTTCGGTGGCGTGCCACAGGGGCGAGATCCACCCGATCCACTGCAGCCAGATCGGCAGGTTCGTCAGCGGGAAGAACGTGCCCGAGAACAGGAACATCGGCATGAACACGAACCGCTGCACGAGGGCGAACTGCCCCGTGTCTTCTTCGAGCGACGCGGCGTACGCGAGCAGCGGCATCCCGAACGCCCACCCGGCCAGCAGACCGATGAACACCGACAGCCATGCGGTGGCCGGGGCAGGCACGGTCACGACCGGCAGCACGGCGCCGAATCCCCAGATGAACAGGTAGTACGCGGCCGCGGCGAAGAACATGCGGGCGGATGCCGCGAACACGACGCCGTTCGCGATCTGCGGCGACCCCAGCGGCGAGGCGTTGAAGCCGTAGAAGTACTTGCGCCACTTGAATCCGGCCATGACGGGGTACGTGAACTCCTCGCTGGCCACCGCGATCGTCGCCGTCATCAGCAGCGACGGCGCGACGAACACCAGGTACGACACCTGGCCGCCGCCCGCGGTCGGGATCTCCTGCTGGATGAGCGCCGCCAGCCCGATCGCCAGACCGAACAGGTAGACCAGCGGCTGCCCGAGTGCACCGACGACGATCGTCCAGCCGTAGGCGCGCATCGCGCGCAGCATGTGCTCGGCGGCGTACCACGAGCCATACCGGCGCGGCTTGCGGCCGCCGGCGAGCGCCTCCGCGCGCAGCTCGTCGAGCGAGGGGTGGGTGGTCGCAGCATCCGTCATTCGATCAGCGACCTTCCGGTCAGCCGCAGGAAGACGTCTTCGAGGCTCGAGCGGCGCACGAGGCTCGTGATCGGCTCGAGTCCAGCGGCCACCACCCGGTCGAGGGCCGCCTCACCGTCGGACGCGTAGATGAGGATGCGGTCGGGCAGCACCTCGACCCGCTCGCCGATGCCCTCGAGCTGCGGGGCGACCTGCTCGTTGCGACTCGACCCGAACCGCAGCTCGAGCACCTCGCGGCTGGAATGCTCGCGGATCAGCGACGACGGGGTGCCCTGCGCCATGATGCGCCCCTTGTCGACGACGATGAGCCGATCGCACAGCTGCTCGGCCTCGTCCATGTAGTGGGTGGTGAGCACGAGGGTTGTGCCGCGCTCCTTGAGGCGGAAGAGGCGATCCCACAGGATGTGCCGCGCCTGCGGGTCGAGACCGGTGGTCGGCTCGTCGAGCAGCAGGATGCGCGGGTCGTTGATGAGCCCGCGCGCGATCGTGAGCCGTCGCTTCATGCCGCCGGAGAGCTGGTCGACCTTGCTCTTGGCCTTGTCTTCGAGCTGTGCGAACGCCAGCAGCTCTTCGGCCTTGCGCGCGCACTCACGCCCCGGCATGCCGAAGTAGCGGCCGTACACATAGAGGTTCTCGCGTGCGTTGAGCTCGCCGTCGAGGTTGTCATCCTGCGGCACCACGCCCAGCCGCGAGCGGATCTCGGGGCCGTAGCGGTTCGGGTCGAGCCCCAGGATCTCGAGATCGCCCGACGTACGCGTCGAGACGGCCCCGACCATCTTCATGGTGGTCGACTTGCGCGCGCCGTTCGGGCCGAGCAGGCCGAACGACTCCCCCGGAGCGACCTCGAAGCTGAGGTCGTCGACGGCCCGGAAATCGGGCTTTCCCTTGACCTTGTAGGTCTTCACGAGGCTCGTTGCTCGGATCACATCGGCGGGCACCGCACCACTCTAACCGCGGCATCCGACACCCGGAATGACTCACTATGACGGGAGGGATGCTGCATCCCTCTGACGAGAGATACGATCTCTCGATGAGCGTTCCCCCGTATCGCGCCGACATCGTCGGCAGCTTCCTCCGTCCCGCCGCCCTCAAGGACGCCCGCGTCCGCCACGCCGAAGGGGCCCTCGACGACGAGGGTCTCCGCGCCGTCGAGGACGAGCTGATCGCCGACCTCGTGCAGAAGGAGCACGACAACGGCCTCAAAGTCGCCACCGACGGCGAGTTCCGCCGCTCGTGGTGGCACTTCGATTTCTTCGGCGGCCTTGACGGCGTCGACATCGTCGAACTCGACCACGGCATCCAATTCGAGGGCGTGCAGACCAAGACCCGCGGCGTCGCGGTCGACGGTCCGATCCGGTTCGACCCGCAGCATCCCTTCCTGGACCACTTCCGGTCGATCAAGGAGCTCGCCGCCCGCACGGGCGCGACCCCCAAGTTCACAATCCCGTCGCCGACCGTGCTCGACTTCCGCCTCGAGCCCGACCACATCGGCGGCGGCTACGACGGGCGTGACGCGATCGTCGACGACCTCGTGCAGGCCTACCGCGACGCCCTCGCCGCGTTCTACGACGCCGGCGCACGGTACCTGCAGCTCGACGACACCGCGTGGGCGTACCTGTGCAGCCAGGTCGAGCTCGACAAGGCCGCCGCGCGCGGCATCCGCACCGATGGCATCGCCGAGCATTACGCCGACATCCTCAACCGCGTGCTCGCCGACAAGCCCGACGATCTGGTCGTGACCACGCACGTGTGCCGCGGCAACTTCCGCTCCACGTGGATCTCGTCGGGCGGCTACGAGCCGGTCGCCGAGCAGCTGCTCGACGTCGTGCAGTACGACGGCTACTTCCTCGAGTACGACAGCGACCGCGCCGGCGGGTTCGAGCCGCTGCGCTTCCTGCCGAAGGGCGACAAGACCGTCGTCCTGGGGCTGGTGACCACCAAGTCGGGCGAGCTGGAGAACCCCGACGACATCAAGCGCCGCATCGACGAGGCCACGGCCTTCGCCCCGCTCGAGCAGCTGGCCCTCAGCCCGCAGTGCGGCTTCGCCTCGACCGAAGAGGGCAACGAGCTTTCCGAAGACCAGCAGTGGGCGAAGATCCGCTCGGTCGTCGACATCGCCGCCGAGGTCTGGGGCTGATCGGAGTTTGATCCGCGGGCCGGCCGCCGCGTTCGCGCGGGGCCGGCCCGCGGCATCCATCCCCCTCATCGCCGGGTCTAGGCTGACGTCACAACCTCACAGAGATGTCAGGAGCGATCAGATGACCGGCAACACCGAGTACGACCCGAGCGAGCTGCAGCGGGTTTTCGAGAGCACCTTCACCTGGGCCGCCGCATTCGCGCGCAACACGCACCGGTACGCCCATCGACCGGCTCTCACCGATCCGCCGAGCGGCCGCTCATGGACGTACGCCGAGCTCGGCCAGGTCACCGGCCGCCTGGTCGATGGTCTGCGCACCCACGACGTGGGCGTGGGTGACATCATCTGCTACGAGCTGAAGAACACGCCCGAGTTCGCGTTCCTGTACATCGCCGCGCAGGGGCTGCGGGCCGTCAGCTCGCCGATGAACTTCCGTCTGGCGCCGGCCGAGACCGCGCACATCCTCGACACCGTGAAGCCCACGGTGTACGTCTACGACGGAGAGGATGCCGCGGCCACCGCGACGGCGCTCGAGATCGCCGCACACCGCCCGCGCATCGTCGCGGCCGTCGGCGGGGAGATCATCGAGGGCGCCATCTCGTTCGACGACCTGTTCGCGGCAGATGCCGCGCCCTTCCACGCACCCGACGGCGCCAGCACCTGGGACGAGACCAGTCGCCTGTACACGAGCGGCACCACGGGCATGCCGAAGGCCGTGCCGCTGACGAGCCTCAACGAGATGCTCACGGCGCACGACGTGACGATGCACTTCCCGCTCGGGCCGACCGACAAGACCATGAACATGTCGCCGTGGTTCCATCGCGGCGGCAACTACTGCGCCGGCCCCAACACGGCGTTCTTCGTGGGGGCCGAGGTCGTGACGCTCCCCCAGTTCGACGCCGAGGTCGTGCTCGACGCCGTCGAGAAACACCACCTGACGTACGTCATCGGCGCGCCGACGAACCTCGAGCGCCTCGCCGACGCGCAGGAGGCCCGGCCCCGCGACCTGTCGAGCCTGCGCGGCATCGTCACCATGGGCGCCCCGCTCAGTGAGGACGCCGCGCTGCGCTACCAGCGCGTGCTCACACCCCGCATCGCCAACGGGTACGGCACTACCGAGGCCTTCTGGAACACCTATCTGCGCCCCGACGACCTGCCCGAGGCGGCCGGTGCCGCCGGTCGCGCATGCCTCGACGACGACGTCGCGGTGGTCCGCGTGCAGGACGACCGGATCTCCGAACCCGACGAGCACGCCGCCAAGGACGGCACCGAGGTCGGCGAGGTCATCATGCGCTCCACCAAGTCGGGGTACGCGTACCTCGGCAACCCCGACGAGCAGAGAGCGAAGTTCCGGGACGGCTGGGTGTACCCGGGAGACCTCGCCACCTGGGACGAGGACGAGATCGTCACGATCGTCGGGCGCAAGGACGACATGATCATCTCCGGCGGTGAGAACGTGCACCCGGTGCAGGTCGAAGAGGTGCTCGCCGGGCACGCGGATGTCGCCGACTCGATCGTCGTGGGCCTGCCCGACGCGCGGTGGGGCGAGCTTGTGGTGGCATACGTGCAGCCGCGCGATGGACAGCTGGTGGATGCCGCGGCCGCCGCCGCGGAGCTCGACGCGTTCCTGCGCGCCAGCGTGCGGCTCGCCGATTACAAGCGGCCGAGGCGGTATGCGTTCGTCACCGAGCTGCCGTACACGGCGACGGGCAAGAAGCAGCACTTCAAGCTCAAGGCGCAGGCGCCCGCTGACGCCGAGGCCGGGCGCTTCGTCGCGCCGTAGCGCGGGCGCGGGCCGCGGCATGTCGTGTCACGGCGGTGGGGCGCCGGCCGCGGCATGTCGTGTCACGGCGGTGGGGCGCCGATCTGACGCCGTTGCGCGCGCACAGCACGCAGAACGTGCAACGGCGACAGATCTCTGGGTCGCGGCATCCCGAACCTCCTCCGCCCGGTGCGACGGCACTCGCCGTCGCCCTCATCGGACTGAGTTCAGGTGTTTTCGCGAGATCAGGAGGATCCGACCGCGGATCGACCTGATCTCGCGAAAACACCTGATTCGGTGCGGGCGAATCCGGCCTGGCGCGCAGCGAACGAGAGGCGGCTCGATGAGGTACGACCTCGCGAAATACGGTGCGACCTCGCGAAATACGGTGCGACCTCGCGAGATAAGGTACGACCTCGCGAGATAAGGTACGACCTCGCGAGATAAGGTACGACCTCGCGAGATAAGGTACGACCTCGCGAGAGGAGGTACGACCTCGCGGAAGGAGGGGCGGGGTCAGTGGCCCTCGAGGGCGCGGCGGTCGATCTCCTCCTGGTTCTCGACGAAGGGGGTGCCGTGGGTGTGGAAGGTCGCCACGGTCTTCATGCCCCACGCCTGGCCCTTCGCGCGCTCGGCCTGGCTCCACTCGACGACCGGCCAGTCGGGGTCGACCAGCAGACGCGCCTGCGCGTTGGCGAACTCGATGCGGTTGCCGCCGGGCTCCCACACGTACAGGAAGAACGTCTGGTTGATCGCGTGCTTGTACGGCCCGTACTCGATGTAGATCCCGTTCTCGAGGCAGATGTCGGCGGCCTTGAGGATGTCCTCGCGGTTGTCGGGGGCGAAGGCGAAGTGGTGGAAGCGCCCGCGCTCGCCCGTCCAGTCCTCCGAGTAGACGACGTCGTACGACTTCTGATGGAACCGGAACCACCGGGCCGAGAAGTGGCCGTCGTCCATCCGCACGCGCTCCGACTCGCGCGCCATCATGACGTCCTGCCAGAACTCCCCGGCCGCGTGCGCGTCGGCCGCGAGGTAGTTGATGTGGTCCATCCGTCGCGTGTTGATGCCGCGGCCGGGGAACGCCGCCGCCTGGTTCTTCAGCGCGGGACGGTCTTCGTCGTCGGGCACGTAGTGCTCGGTGTCGTAGTAGATCGC
>Ga0164242_10001893_pt1 | contig 24502 bp, 19 predicted proteins | sample OricomgcompostMG_FD_108783 | JGI IMG/M metagenome (GOLD analysis project Ga0164242, IMG submission 108783) | Miracle-Growth compost microbial communities from Emeryville, California, USA - Original compost - Miracle growth compost (MG) ...
CGCCTCACCGACACCCAGGCGGGGCTGGCCCAGCTGCGCGCAGCGCTGGACGCCCTCGGCTGAGTCCCGCGTCCGGGTGGGGCGGCAGGGCACCCACCTGCCGCCCCACCCGGACGCAGACCCGCGGCGTCGTGCCCTGAAAAGGCCTGGCACGACGACCGCGGACACCATCCGCACTCCCCCCGATCCCCAGCGGAAGGGCACAAGGCACCATGTCCACCCCGGCCACCCCCACGGCCAACCCCCTGAGCAGCCGGCAGGACCGCCGGCTCAAACGCATCGCCGGTCCAGGCACCCTCGTCTTCTTCGGCGTGACCGGTGACCTGGCCCGCAAGAAGCTCCTCCCCGCCGTCTACGACCTGGCCCACCGCGGCCTGCTGCCCGCCAGCTTCGGGCTCGTTGGCTTCGGCCGCCGCGACTGGAGCCACGAGCAGTTCGTCACCGAGGCCCGCGCCTGGGTCGAGGCCGGCGCCCGCACGCCGTTCAACGAGGACGTGTGGAACCAGCTCTCCGGCGGCTTCCGCTTCGTGACCGGCGGCTTCGACGACGACGACGCGTACGAGCGCCTCGGCGAGGTCCTCACCGAGCTCGACGACACCCGCGGCACCGCCGACAACCGCGCGTTCTACCTCTCCATCCCGCCCAAGGCCTTCGAGGCCGTGTGCGGCAAGCTCAACGAGCACGGCCTCGCCAGGACGCCGGGGCAGGATCCCGAGACCGGGCAGACGCCGTGGCGCCGCGTGGTCATCGAGAAGCCCTTCGGCCACGACCTGGACAGTGCCCGCGAGCTCAACGACGTGGTGGAGTCCGTGTTCGCCCCGGACGACGTCTTCCGGATCGACCACTACCTCGGCAAGGAGACGGTCCAGAACCTGCTGGCCCTGCGCTTCGCCAACCGGCTCTTCGAGCCGCTGTGGAACGCCGAGCACGTGGACCACGTGCAGATCACCATGGCCGAGGACATCGGCATCGGCGGACGTGCCGGCTACTACGACGGCGTGGGCGCCGCCCGCGACGTCATCCAGAACCACCTCCTGCAGCTGCTGGCCCTGACCGCCATGGAGGAGCCCATCCGCTTCGATGCGGCGCAGCTGCGGGCGGAGAAGGAGAAGGTGCTCTCCGCCGTCCGCGTGCCGGAGGACCTCGGTGCCGCCTCGGCCCGCGGCCAGTACGCCGGCGGCTGGCAGGGCGGCGAGAAGGTCCGCGGCTACCTCGAGGAGGAGGGCTTCGACCCGGACTCCCGCACCGAGACGTTCGCGGCCGTGCGGCTGGAGATCGGGACGCGGCGCTGGTCCGGCGTCCCCTTCTACCTGCGCACGGGCAAGCGCCTCGGCCGCCGCGTCACCGAGATCGCCGTGGTCTTCAAGACCTCCCCGAACCTGCTCTTCGAGACCTCCACCGGCGCCCAGGTGGGCCAGAACGCCGTGGTCATCCGCGTGCAGCCGGATGAGGGTGCCACGATCCGCATGGCCTCCAAGGTGCCCGGCACGCAGATGGAGATCCGTGACGTGACCATGGACTTCTCCTACGGCAGCTCCTTCACCGAGACCTCCCCTGAGGCCTACGAGCGCCTCATCCTCGACGTCCTGCTCGGGGAGCCGCCGTTGTTCCCCCGGCACGAGGAGGTGGAGCAGTCCTGGCGGATCCTCGACCCATTCGAGGAGTACTGGGCCTCGCTCCCGGAGCAGCCGGAACCCTATGCACCAGGCAGTTGGGGACCGGACTCGGCCCACGAACTGCTCGCCCGTGACGGAAGGACGTGGAGGCGGCCATGATCGTCGAGATGCCTGACACCCTGACCTCTGCGATCGCCAAGAAGCTGGTGCTGCTGCGCCGCAACGGCGACCTCGTGGCCACCGCGCGCGTGCTCACGCTGCTCATCCCCTGCGCGCCCGCGGACGTGGAGGTGGCCATGACCGCGGCCCAGGACGCGGCCCGCGAGCACCCGTGCCGCGTCATCCTGGCTGTGCAGGGGCCTGCCGATGCTCCCACCCGCATGGACGCCGAGATCCGCGCGGGCGGCGACGCCGGCACCTCGGAGATCATCGTGCTGCGACTGCAGGGCGAGCTCGCCGAGCCCACCGAGTCCCTCATCTCCGCGCTGCTGCTCCCGGACGACCCGGTGGTCACCTGGTGGCCTTCCGGCGTGCCGGAGCGTCCAGCGAGCACGGACCTGGGCCGGATCTCCCAGCGCCGCATCACCGACTCCGCCGCCGAGGCGGATCCGCTGGCTGCGCTCGAGCGGCTCGCCGGGAGCTGGACGCCGGGCGACACGGACCTGGCCTGGACGCGTCTGACCCTGTGGCGCACGCAGCTGACCAGCATCGTGGACCAGTACGGCGTGCGTTCCCTGACCGGGGTGGAGGTCTCCGGGACGGTGGACTCCCCCAGCACGGCGCTGCTCGCCGCCTGGTTGCAGGACTGCCTCCCGCAGGTCCCGGTCCGCCTGATCGAGTCCGGTTCCGACGCCCCCGTGGGCGGCGTGCGCTTCCTGCGCCGCGGCGGGGACGTGGAGCTGAGCCGTCCCCACGGCGACGTGGCCGACCTCTACCTCCCGGGTCAGAAGGTCCAGTACGTCTCCCTGCCCGTGCGCACCGTGTCCGCGTGCCTCGCCGAGGAACTGCGGCGTCTGGACGACGACGTGGTCTTCGGGCGCGTCCTCACCGAGGGCCTGCGCAAGTGCGACCTCTCCCCGGCACAGCCCACCGCCTGAGGCGGGTTCGGCCGGGCACGGCCGGTGGCACGGAACGAGCCGGGGCCCGATCCTGACGGATCGGGCCCCGGCTCGTGCTGTGTCGGCTGCTCGCTCAGCTCTCCACGTTGAAGCGCATCAGCAGCGCCAGGCCCACGATGCACAGGATCCAGACCACGGCGATGGAGACCGTGATGCGGGTCAGGGTGCGCTCCGCGCCGCCCGAGGACCCGAGGGAGCTGGCCATGCCGCCACCGAAGAGGTCCGACATGCCGCCGCCGCGGCCCTTGTGGAGCAGCACCGTCAGGACCAGCAGCAGGCTGGTCACGACCACGGCGATCTGCAGGATGAGGGTCAGGGCGTTCACGTTGGGTTCTTCCTCGCTTCTCTCACCGGGCCACGGCGGGCCTCACGGTGCTCGGTTCAGTGCTGCTGCCCGTCGGTGACGAGGTGCTGCTCGAACCGTGCAATATTAGCAAATTCGGCGGCGTCGAGGCTCGCCCCGCCCACCAGCACGCCGTCGACATCGCGACGACCCATGATCTGGGCGACGTTGGCGGCCTTGACGGAGCCGCCGTAGAGCAGGCGCAGCCCCTCGGCCGCGTCGTCCCCGTGCTGTTCACGCACGGCGGCCCTGATGGCCTCGCACATCTCCTGCGCGTCGTCGGGGCCGGCCACCTCGCCGGTGCCGATGGCCCAGACCGGCTCGTAGGCGATGACGAGCTTCGACACGGTGGTCGCATCCAGCTCGCCCGTCACGGCGACGACCTGGGCCAGCGTGTGGGCCACGTGCTCGCCGGCACGGCGGACCTCGAGGTCCTCGCCCACGCACAGCACGGGGGTGAGATCGTGGCGCAGGGCCGCCTTGACCTTCGCCAGGGCCACCTCGTCCGTCTCGGCATGCAGCGTCCGGCGCTCGGAGTGGCCCACGAGGACGTAGGCGCAGCCGAGCGCGTCCAGGAACTGCCCGGAGATCTCACCCGTGTACGCGCCCTCGTCGTGCTCGGAGAGGTCCTGCGCGCCGTAGCGCACCGGGAGGTCGTCCCCCGAGACCAGGGTCTGCACGCCGCGCAGGTCGGTGAACGGCGGGAAGACCGCCACCTCCACCCGCTCGAAGTCGTGCTTGGCGTCCTGCAGCGTCCACACGGTCTTCTGCAGCAGCGTGATGCCCTGCCTGTGGTCCATGTTCATCTTCCAGTTGCCCGCGATGAGCGGGCGGCGCTGGAAGGCTCCGTCGGTGCGGATGGCCATGCTCAGTCCTCCTGAAGTGCGATGAGTCCGGGCAGCTGCTTGCCCTCGAGGTACTCGAGGGACGCGCCACCACCCGTGGAGATGTGGGAGAAGTCGGCGTCCGTGAAGCCCAGCTGCCGCACGGCCGCGGCGGAGTCGCCGCCACCGACCACGGTGAACGCGCCCGTGCGGGCCAGGGCCCCCGCGACCGTGCGGGTGCCCTCGGCGAAGGCCTCGAACTCGAACACGCCCATGGGGCCGTTCCAGAACACGGTGCTGGCCGCCTCGATGCGCTCGGCGAAGGCGGATGCCGCCTCGGGACCGATGTCCAGGCCGAGACCGCCGGAACCGATCGTGCCGCCCGGCAGCTCGTCGGCCGGGCGGACCTCGTGCTCCGCATCCGCGGAGAAGGAGGCGGCCAGGACGATGTCCTGCGGCAGCACGATGCGCGCCGCGCCGTTCTCGGAACGGGCCAGGTAGTCCTTGACGGTGTCGATCTGATCGGCCTCCAGGAGGCTCGAGGCCACGTCGTGGCCCTGGGCGGCCAGGAAGGTGAAGACCATGCCGCCGCCGATCAACAGCTCATCCGCCACGTCGAGGAGGCGATCGATGACCGCGAGCTTGTCGGAGACCTTGGAGCCACCGAGCACCACCACGAAGGGGCGCTCCGGCTCCTCCGTGAGGCGGCGCAGCACGCTCAGCTCGTCCCGCACCAGGTCACCCTGGTACGCGGGCAGCAGCGCGGCCACGTCGAAGACCGAGGCGTGCTTGCGGTGCACGGCGCCGAACGCGTCGTCCACGTAAGCGCCGGACTCCCCCGCCAGCGCAGCGTAGCCGCGGGCCAGCTCCTGCCGCTGCGCATCGTCCTTGCTGGTCTCCCCCGGCTCGAAGCGCACGTTCTCGACGACGAGCACCTGCCCGTCCTGCAGCTGTGCCGCGAGGGAGCGCGCCGAGTCACCGACCACGTCCTCGGCGATGGCCACGTCGAGGCCGGAGAGCTCCCGCAGGGACTCGGCGGCCGGACGGATGGAGAAGCGCGGGTCCGGCTCGCCCTTGGGGCGGCCGAGGTGCGCCAGCACGATCACGCGGGCACCGGCGCCGGCCAGGCGGGCGATCACGGGGATGGAGGCGCGCACGCGGCCGTCGTCGCTGACGCTGCCGTCCTCGGAGAGCGGCACGTTCAGGTCGGAGCGGACCAGCACGGTCCGGCCGGACACGCCTGCGGCGAGCAGGTCGTCGAGGGTCTTGGCACTCATGGCATCAACTCTAGTGGTATCCACGCCGGGAGAGAGGCAGCGGCGCCCGCCACCGCTGACGGTGACGGGCGCCGTTGTCATGATCCCTGCTGCGCTCAGAGCGCCGCGCCGACGTAGGCGGCCAGGTCCACGAGGCGGGAGGTGTAGCCCCACTCGTTGTCGTACCAGCCGAGCACCTTCACCTCGTTGCCCTGCACGTGCGTGAGCGGGGCGTCGAAGATGACGGAGTGCGGATCGGTGACGATGTCCGAGGAGACGATCGGGTCCTCGTTGTAGCGCACGTACTGCGCGAGGGGCCCGGACTCCGCGGCAGCGCGGAACGCCGCGTTGACGGCCTCGACGGAGACCGGCTTCTGCACGGTCACGGTGAGGTCGGTGAGCGAACCCGTGATGACGGGGACGCGCACGGCCAGGCCGTCCAGCTTCCCGTCCAGCTCCGGGAGCACCTTGCCGATGGCCTTCGCGGCACCCGTGGAGGTCGGGATGACGTTCTGGGCAGCGGCGCGGGCGCGGCGGGCATCGCGGTGCACGTTGTCGTGCAGGTTCTGATCGCCGGTGTACGCGTGGATGGTGGTCATGATGCCCTGCTCGATCCCGAACTCGTCGTTCAGGACCTTGGCCAGCGGCGCGAGGCAGTTGGTGGTGCAGGACGCGTTGGAGAGCACGTTCATGCTCGCCGCGTCGTACGTGTTCTCGTTGACACCCATGACGAAGGTGCCGTCGACGTTCTTGGCCGGGGCCGAGATGATGACCTTCTTGGCGCCGCCGGCGAGGTGGGCCTTGGCCTTCTCGCCGTCCGTGAACAGGCCGGTGCACTCGAGGACGATGTCGGCGCCGGCGGAGGCCCAGTCGATCTCGGCCGGGTCACGGTGCTGCGTGACGGTGATGGCCTTGCCGTCCAGGATCAGGTCCTGGCCCTTGGCCTCGACGGAGCCGGGGTACGCACCGAGGATGGTGTCGTACTTGATGAGCATCGCGATGGAGTCCACGGGTGCCAGGTCGTTGATGGCGACGATCTCGACGTCACGACCCTGCGCCTTGATGACGCGCAGGACGTTGCGTCCGATGCGACCGAACCCGTTGATGCCGATGCGTGTGGTCACTGCTTCTCTCCTTGAGACGAGCAGGCCGTGCCATCCGGACATGGTGCCGCGTGCAGCGGCTGAGCGATCGGCGCGGCCCGGTGTTCCTTGTTGGACCGTGGACACGCCGTCGTGTCTCCCCCACCTGGGAAGGCGGAGGGTTCCCCGGGACGCGGCCTGCGCGGCCGCGCCCCGGGTGAGATGAGATTCCCTGCCATTCTACACGCGCACAGCGCTCTTCGCGTGAGCGTGCTCACAGGCAGGGAGGAGGATCAGCCCTCGGGGACGATCAGCTGGCGGGCACCGCTGCGGGCCGCCTCGAAGCGACGCGCCACGTCCTGCCAGTTCACGATGTTCCAGAACGCCTTGACGTAGTCGGCCTTCACGTTGACGTAGTCGAGGTAGAAGGCGTGCTCCCACATGTCCAGCATGAGCAGCGGGGTGGTGGCCACCGGCACGTTGCCCTGCTGGTCGTAGAGCTGCTCGATCACGAGGTTGCCACCGACGCCCTCGAGCGCCAGCAGCGCCCAACCGGAGCCCTGCAGGCCCAGCGCGGCCTGGGTGAAGTGGGCCTGGAACGCCTCGAAGGAACCGAAGGCGTCATCGATCGCCGCGGCGAGCTCGCCCTCCGGACGGTCCCCACCCTCCGGGGAGAGGTTGTTCCAGAAGATCGAGTGGTTGGTGTGGCCACCCAGGTTGAACGCCAGGTCCTTGGAGTACTTGGCCACGTTGGCGAAGTCGTTCTTCTCGCGGGCCTCGGCCAGCTGCTCCAGCGCCTTGTTGGCACCGGCCACGTAGGTGGCGTGGTGCTTGTCGTGGTGCAGCTCCATGATGCGGGCGGAGATGTTCGGCTCGAGCGCGGCGTAGTCGTACGGGAGATCGGGCAGGGTGTACTGCGTCGTCATGTTTCCTCCAATGTCGCGGGCGGCGCTCCGCCGCCCCTCGTTCCGTGGGCCGGGCACGTGGCCCGGGTCCTACATCTCGACCCTAGCCCTCCCGGCCCCACTGGTGACAACCGGGATGACCTCCCGGGTGTTCCCGTGTCTCGCGCGCTCGGGCGTGTCGGGGCCTGCGGGCTCGGGTCGGCGTGTCTCAGGCGTCCAGCACATCGGGCGGGACGGCCGCCTCGGTCCCGGGCTCGCCGCGTTCCGCGGCCGTCTTGTCCGCCATGGCCAGCAGGCGCCGGATGCGTCCGGCGATCGCGTCCTTGGTCAGCGGAGGATCGGCGCGGTGGCCCAGCTCGTCCAGGCTGGCCTCCTTGAACTGCAGCCGCAGCCGGCCGGCCTCCCGCAGGTGCTCCGGAACCTCCTCCCCCAGGATCTCGAGGGCCCGCTGCACCCTGGCGCCGGCGGCCACCGCTGCCTGCGCACTGCGGCGCAGGTTCGCGTCGTCGAAGTTCGCCAGGCGGTTCGCCGTGGCGCGGACCTCCTTGCGGGCGCGGCGCTCCTCCCAGACCTTCAGGGTCTCCTTGGCTCCCATGTGTCCAAGCAGGACACCGATCGCCTCGCCGTCGCGCAACACCACGCGGTCCACGCCGCGGACCTCGCGCGCCTTGGCCGCGAGTCCGAGCCGCCGAGCGGCCCCGACGAGGGCCAGGGCGGCCTCCGGACCGGGGCACGTGATCTCCAGGGCGGAGGAGCGTCCGGGCTCCGTGAGGGAGCCGTGCGCCAGGAAGGCCCCGCGCCACACCGCGGCAGCATCGGCTGCCGAGCCGTTGACGATGGCTGCAGGCAGACCCCGCACCGGGCGGCCGCGCCCGTCCAGCAGGCCGGTCTGACGCGCGAGCGCCTCACCGTCCTGCACCACGCGGACCACATAGTGCTCGCCCTTGCGCAGGCCTCCCCCCGAGACCAGCACCATCTCCGCGCGGTGTCCGTACACCTCGGCGAGGGTGCGGCGGACCCGCTGGGCCGTGGCCGCCGAGTCCACCTCCGCCTCGATCACGATGCGGCCGGAGACGAGGTGCAGTCCCCCGGCGAAGCGCAGCAGCGTGGAGACCTCGGCGCGTCGCTGCGAGGTCTGCCGTACCGGCAGCCTCGTCAGCTCGTCCTTGACCGATCCGGTCAATGCCATGGAGTCCCGATCCTTCCCGTGCCCACCCCGGTCGGGGCGGACACAACGACGGCGTTCAGGCCGAGGCTGCCTCGACGGCCTCGAACACGTCGCGATAGGCGGCGGCCAGGCGCAGTGGATCATGCACCGGCTCACCGGAACGCAGAGACACCTTATCGAAGAACACCGTGGCCCCCAGCGCCGCTGCCGCGTCCTTGAACCGCTCCACGTCGTCGACCGTGTCCGGATCGGCCAGGACCGCATCGATCCGCAGCTCCGGGGCGTAGTGCCCCAACATGCTCAGGTGTCCGGCCGCGTCCACCCCCTGGGTCTCCTCCGTGTGCGTCTGCAGGTTCATCGTCACGAGCCGACGGCCGGGGGCCGCCTGCAGCGCCTGCCGCACATCGGCGAGCAATACGTGCGGCAGGACGGACGTGACCCACGAACCGGGACCGAGCACCACCCAGTCGGCCTCCGTGATGGCCGCGAGCGCCTGCGGCGTCCCCGGCGCATCCGCTGGTACCAGGGACACGTCGGAGACCGAGCCCTGCCGTGCCGCCACCGCGAGGGCCTCCTGACCCACCACGTGCGCCGTGGACAGACCGCCGGAGGCGGCCTTGAGCACCGTGCCCTCGATCGTCAGCGGGGTGGTGGACATCGGCAGCACGGTCCCCCGCGCCCCGAGCAGCTGCCCGGCCCAGCGCAGGCCGTTCACCGCGTCGCCCATCATCTCCCACAGCGCCACGATGAGCAGATTGCCCAGGGCGTGCTGGTCCAGGGTCCCCGGGGAGTCCGGCATGGTGGTGAAGCGGTGCTGCATGACCTCGGCCCAGGTCCTCCCCCACTCCGTGTCGTCACAGAGCGCGGCCAGGGCCATGCGCAGGTCGCCGGGGGGCAGTCCCCCGAACTCCTGCCGGATGCGACCGGAGGAGCCGCCGTCGTCCGCCACCGTGACGATGGCCGTCAGGGCGGTGTCGAGGCGCTGCAGGGCCTGCAGGGAGGCGGACAGGCCGTGCCCGCCCCCGAGGGCCGCCACCTTCCAACGGGCCTCGGCGTGCGTGCCTGCCAGGCGCGGGGCGATGAGCGGCAGATAGCCGGTGGGGATCTCCATGACGCCTACTCCCGACCGAGATCCCGGTGCGAGACCGTGACCTTCACGTCCGGCAGCTCAGCCAGACGTCGGCCCAGTTCCTCGGTGATGGCCACGGAGCGGTGCTTGCCGCCCGTGCAGCCGATCGCGATGGTCCCGTAGTGCTTGCGCTCGCGGCGGTAGCCCTCCATGACCGGGGCCAGCGCGGCGACGTAGTGGGAGATGAACTCCTCCGTCCCGTCACGCCCGAGGACGTAGTCCCGTACGGCAGCATCCCGGCCCGTGTACGGGCGCAGTTCGGGGATCCAGTGCGGATTGGGGACGAAGCGCACGTCAGCCACGAAGTTCGCGTCGGTCGGCAGCCCGTACTTGAAGCCGAAGCTCATGACGTTCAGCCGCAGGACGATCGGCCCCTGCTCGGAGAAGATCTCGTGGATGTCCGTGGCGAGCTCGTGCACGTTCAGCTCCGAGGTGTCGATGACCACCTCCGCCGAGTCCTTCAGATCCGTCAACAGCTCCCGCTCCGCCCGGATGCCGTCCGTCATCCGCCCGTCACCCTGCAGCGGGTGCGGACGCCTCCCCTGCTCGAAGCGCCGCACGAGGACCTCGTCCGAGGCGTCGAGGAACACCACGCGGTGGCTGATCCCGGCGGCCCTGATGGCGTCGAGGCTCTCGCGCAGCTCCGGGAAGAACTGACGCGAGCGGATGTCCACGCCCACCGCCATGCGCGGCAGGGCCTCCGGCGTGCGCGCCAGCAGCTCCGTCAGCGTCTTCAGCAGCTGCGGCGGGAGGTTGTCCACCACGTACCAGCCCATGTCCTCCAGGGCATGGGCCACCGTGTTGCGGCCGGCCCCGGACATCCCCGTGATGACGACGATCTCCGGTTGCAGGGGCTTGTGTACCTCTGGCGTCGCGTTCATGGCACCAGGGTAGCGGCAGGGGCTCAGCCCTCCCGCGCCGGGGCCTGTTGCGGTGCCTGCTCCCCTGCCTTGTCCTGCGCAGGAGCCGACGCCTGAGGCGACGTGCCGGCGTCCGGCGACCCCGCGTCGTCGTGCAGCGTATCCAGGACGGCCTGCGCCAGGCGCGGGCCCACCCCCTTGACCGCCGTGAGGTCCTCCAGGCCCGCCTGGCGCAGCTTCTTCACGGAGCCGAAGTGCTTCAGCAGGGCCGCGCGCTTGGCCGGGCCGAGGCCGGGGACGTCGTCCAGCACCGAGGCCGTCATGGACCGGCCGCGGCGCTCGCGGTGGAAGGTGATGGCGAAGCGGTGGGACTCGTCGCGCAGGCGCTGCAACAGGTACAGGCCCTCCGAGTTGCGCGGCAGGATCACGGGGAACTCGTCGCCCGGTACCCACACCTCCTCGAGGCGCTTGGCCAGGCCGACCACGGAGATGTCCGTGATCCCCAGGTCCGCCAGCGCCTGCTGCGCCGCGGCGACCTGCGGCGGGCCGCCGTCCACCACCACGAGCGAGGGCGGGTAGGAGAAGCGGGCCGGCATCTGAGCGCCGGGCGCGATCTCGCCCGAGCTGAGGTCCTCCTCCTGCACCAGCTCCTCGAGGTAGTGCTGGAAGCGACGCGAGATGACGTCGTACATGCTCGACGTGTCGTCCCTCGCGGCCTCGCCGCGCACGGTGAAGCGGCGGTAGTCGCTCTTCTTCGGCAGACCGTCCTCGAAGACCACCATGGAACCGACCACGTTGGTCCCGGAGACGTGGGAGTTGTCGTAGCCCTCCATGCGCAGGGGCGGCTCCGGCAGCCCCAACGCGTCCTGGATCTGCTGCAGACCGGCACTGCGCACCGTGACGTCGCCGGCGCGCCGTGACTTGTGCAGCGCCAACGCCTGCTTCGCGTTCACCTGCACCGTCTCGGCGAGGTCCTTCTTGGGGCCGCGCCGCGGGACGCGCACGCTCACGGGTGCACCGCGCAGGCCGCTGAGCCACTGTGTCAGCGTGCCGAGATCCGCCGGCTCCACCGGCACCAGGACCTCGCGCGGGAGCCGGTCCTGGTCATCCATCTCGCCGTAGACCTGCTGCAGCAGCTGCTCCATGAGCTGCCCCTCGCTGACATCCTCCACCTTCTCCATGACCCAGCCGCGCTGACCACGGATGCGGCCCCCACGCACGTGGAAGACCTGCACGGCCGCCTCGAGATCGTCCTCCTCGAGGCCGAAGATGTCGGCGTCCGTCGACTCGTCCAGGACCACGGCGTTGCGCTCGAACACGCGGCGCAGGGCCGCGATGTCGTCGCGGTAGCGCGCCGCGTTCTCGTACTCGAGCCGCTCCACGGCCTGCGCCATGCGGCCCTCGAGCTCACGGATGTGGGCGCTGCCGTCCCCACCCATGAAGTCGCACAGCTGCTGCGCCAGCTCGCGGTGGTCCTCCGGCGAGATCCGCCCCACGCACGGCGCGGAGCACTTGCCGATGTAGCCGAGCAGGCAGGGGCGGCCGCTGCGCTCCGCCCGGCGGAAGACGCCCGTGGAGCACGAACGCACGGGGAAGACGCGCAGCAGGGTGTCCAACGTCTCCCGCACCGCCTTGGCCGGGTAGAACGGACCGAAGTACTTGGTCCCCGGCCGCTTGTCCCCGCGCATGACCATGGCCCTGGGGTACTTGTCAGCGAGCGTCACCGCGAGGTACGGGTACGTCTTGTCGTCGCGGAACATGATGTTGAACCGCGGGGAGAACTCCTTGATCCAGGTGAACTCCAGCTGCAGCGACTCCTGCTCCGAGGCCACCACCGTCCACTCGACGCTGCCGGCCGTCGTGACCATGGAGCGCGTCTTGGGCGTGAGGTGGCGCGGGTGCTGGAAGTACGAGGTGAGCCGCTGGCGCAGGTTCTTGGCCTTGCCGACGTAGATCACCCGCCCGTGCGGGTCCCTGAAACGGTAGACGCCGGGATCGGTGGGGATCTCGCCGGTCCGTGGGCGGTAGGTCGACGGGTCCGGCATGCCCTCCAGCCTACCCGCGCCGCCGCCCGTTACTCGCCGATGGGGGCCTTGTTGTAGCCGTCGGCACGCTCCTGACCGGACAGGGCGGCGATGGCGTCCACGACCTCGTCCGTCACCTGCCGACGCAGGGGCAGCGGATGCTTGGGTCCGGGGTGCTCGAAGTGCAGCGGCTCACCGATGTTCAGGGTGAAGCGGTGCCTGCGCAGGCGGTTGGAGCCGGCCGGCTGGAGCTGATCGGTCCCGACCATGCCGACGGGCACGATCGGCGCACCGGTGGTCAGGGCGAGCCACCCCACACCGGTGCGGCCGCGGTACAGCTTGCCGTCCCGCGAGCGGGTGCCCTCCGGGTAGATGCCGATGCCCTGTCCGTCCTCGAGGATGTCCACGAGCTGGTCCAGGGCCGCGACGGAGGCCGCCTGTTCACCGCGCTGCACGGGGATGGAGCCCACCGCGGAGAAAAACGCCTTCATCAGGGCGCCCTTGAACCCGGGCGTGGTGAAGTACTCCGCCTTGGCGAAGAAGGCCACCTGACGCGGGAAGAGCGACTGGATGATGACCGAGTCGAAGAAGGAGAGGTGGTTGGACGCCACGATGAACGCGCCCTTCTTCGGCACGTTCCTCAGCCCGTTCACGTGCGGACGGAAGTACGCCCGGATGGCCCCGGACACGAGCGGACGGAAGAAGTACAGCTTGGTGCTCACGCGGCCACCTCCATGGTGCTGGCCGCTGCCGCGGCGGGGTCGAGGTGCTCGCGCAGCGCCCGCCGGGCGCACGCGGCCGCGGCGGGGCGTGTGGGAGCAGCAATGGTCGGCACGTTCTGCATTCTGCCACCGGCATGAGCGTCACACCGCATCCATACTGCGTCAGGAATACACCGGGCGTTCAGCCGAGCAACTCCTTCAGGAAGGACCCCGTGTGGCTCGCCTTCACGCGCGCCACCTGCTCCGGGGTGCCCTCGGCCACGATGGTGCCGCCACCAGAACCGCCCTCGGGGCCCAGGTCCACGATCCAGTCGGCGGACTTGATGACGTCCAGGTTGTGCTCGATCACCACGACGGTGTTGCCCTTGTCCACCAGGCCCTGCACCACGGTGAGGAGCTTGGAGATGTCCTCGAAGTGCAGGCCCGTGGTCGGCTCGTCCAGGACGTAGATGGAACGCCCGTTGGAGCGCTTCTGCAGCTCGGTGGCGAGCTTGACGCGCTGCGCCTCGCCACCGGAGAGCGTGGTGGCCGGCTGCCCGAGCCGCACGTAGCCCAGACCCACGTCCACGAGCGTCTCGAGGTGCCTGGCGATGGGCCGGAACGCCTCGAAGAAGTGCGCGGCCTCCTCGATGGGCATGTCCAGCACGTCCGCGATGGTCTTGCCCTTGTAGTGCACCTGCAGCGTCTCGCGGTTGTAGCGCGCCCCGTGGCAGACCTCGCACGGCACGTACACGTCCGGGAGGAAGTTCATCTCGATCTTCAGCGTGCCGTCACCGGAGCAGGCCTCGCAGCGCCCGCCCTTCACGTTGAAGGAGAAGCGCCCCGGCTGGTAGCCGCGCACCTTGGCCTCGTTCGTCTGCGCGAAGAGCTTGCGGATGTGGTCGAACACGCCCGTGTACGTGGCCGGGTTGGAGCGCGGGGTGCGGCCGATGGGGCTCTGGTCCACGTGGATCACCTTGTCCAGGTGCTCCAACCCCTCCACGCGCGTGTGCCGGCCGGGCACCAGCTTGGCGCGGTTGAGCTTGGTGGCCAGCACCCGGTAGAGGATGTCGTTGATGAGGGTGGACTTGCCCGAGCCCGAGACGCCCGTGACGGCCGTCAGCGTGCCGAGCGGCAGGGAGACCGTGACGTTCTTCAGGTTGTTCTCGCGCGCGCCGACGATCTTGAGTCGGCGCTCCTTGTCCACCTTGCGACGCTTCTTCGGCACGGCGATGGCCCGCCGGCCGGAGAGGTAGTCACCCGTGACCGAGCGTGTGTTGGCCTTCAGCTCCGCCAGCGACCCGGAGTGCACGATCTCGCCGCCGTGCTCGCCGGCACCGGGGCCCACGTCCACGATCCAGTCCGCCTCGTGGATGGTGTCCTCGTCATGCTCCACGACGATGAGGGTGTTGCCGAGGTCCCTCAGCCGCGTGAGCGTCTCGATCAGCCGGCGGTTGTCCCGCTGGTGCAGGCCGATGGAGGGCTCGTCCAGGACGTAGAGCACCCCGACCAGGCCGGAGCCGATCTGGGTGGCCAGCCGGATGCGCTGTGCCTCGCCGCCGGACAGCGTCGCGGAGGCCCGCGAGAGGCTCAGGTAGTCCAGACCCACGTCCAGCAGGAAGCGCAGACGTGCCCTGACCTCCTTGAGCACCTCGGCAGCGATGCGCTGCTCGCGCTCGGAGAGTTCAAGGTGCTCGGCGAAGTCCAACGCCTCGCGCAGGGGCAGTTCGGAGACCTCCGCGATGGAGCGACCGCCCACGCGCACGGAGAGCGCTGCCGGATTCAGCCGCGCCCCGTGACAGTCGGGACAGGGCACCTGGCGCATGTACTCCTCGTAGCGCTCGCGGGCGTTGTCCGACTCGGTCTCGCCGTGCTTGCGCTCGATGTACCCGACCACGCCCTCGAAGCCCGTGGTGTAACGCCGCTCCCGCCCGAAGCGATTGCGGTACTGCACCACGACCTTGTGGTCCTTGCCGCGCAGCAGCGCGTTGCGGGCACGCTGGGGCAGCTGGTTCCACGGGGTGTCGACGTCGAAGTCCATCTCGTCGCCGAGCCCGGACATCAGGCGCGTCCAGTACTCGGCCACGGACGTGCCGATGGCCCACGGGGCGATCGCGCCCTCGGCCAGGGTCGCCTCGGGGTCCGGGACCACGAGTTCCTCGTCCACCTCGAGGCGGGAGCCGATGCCGGAGCACGTGGGGCACGCACCGAAGGGGTTGTTGAAGGAGAAGGTCCGCGGCTCGATCTCGTCCAGTGCCAGCGGGTGCTCGTTGGGGCAGGCCAGCTTCTCGGAGAAGGTGCGCGTGCGCTCCGGGTCGTCCTCGGCACGGTCCACGAACTCCACGGCGACGCGGCCGTCGGCCAGCTTCAGGGCCGTCTCGACCGAGTCGGTGAGGCGCTGCTGGACCGATTCCTTGACCGCGAGGCGGTCCACGATGACCTCGATGGTGTGCTTGATCTGCTTGCCCAGCTGCGGCGGGCTGCTCAGCTGCACGGTCTCCCCGTCCACTCTGGCGCGCGCGTAGCCCTGCGCTGCGAGGTCCTTGAAGAGGTCGACGAACTCGCCCTTGCGAGCACGCACCACGGGCGCCAGCACCTGCAGCCGGGTCTTCTCCGGCTCGTCCATGAGCCGGTCCACGATCTGCTGCGGCGTCTGCCGGGTGATGGGCTCGCCACAGATGGGGCAGTGCGGGTGCCCGACCCTCGCGAAGAGCAGGCGCAGGTAGTCGTGGATCTCCGTGATGGTGCCGACCGTTGAGCGCGGGTTCTTCGACGTGGACTTCTGGTCGATCGAGACGGCGGGCGAGAGCCCCTCGATGAAGTCGACGTCCGGCTTGTCCACCTGGCCGAGGAACTGGCGCGCGTAGGCGGAGAGGGACTCCACGTAGCGGCGCTGGCCCTCGGCGAAGATCGTGTCGAACGCGAGGGAGGACTTGCCGGACCCGGACAGGCCGGTGAAGACGATCATGGCGTCACGGGGCAGGTCCACCGAGACGTTCTTGAGGTTGTGTTCCCTGGCCCCCTGGACCACCAGGCGGGTCAGGTCGGGACGGACAGGGGCGGGCGCGGCTGAGGACTTCGTGGGCACCTGACGGAGTCTAGTGGCGCACCCCGACAGCTCGCTGTGCTGCGGATCGCGTTCGCGGTCGGCGCAGCACACACCGTCCCCGCGCCGGGGCTGACCCGGTCACTCGCAGCGGGTCTCAGCCAGAGCGCGTGTCAGTCGCCGCGCCGGTCCCACGCCGCGCGGGCCTGCGCCAGCACGGCGTCGAGCTCCAGGCCGGCCTCCCCCGCTGCGCGCACCAGGGCGTCCGCCGCGCGCAGGACCCGCTCCGGCGCCTTGGCCCCGCGGCCGGTGACGACCGTGCCGTTGCGGCCGCGCGTCTCCACGAGCCCACTGGCCTCGAGCTCCTTGTAGGCACGGGCCACCGTGTTCACGGCGACGCCCTCCTCGCCAGCGAGCGCCCGCACGGAGGGCAGCCTGGTGCCCCTCGGCAGCTCGCCCGAGGCGATCTCCGCCGCGATCCTGCGTCGGATGCGCAGGTACGGCGGCGCTGCGTCGCCTGCTGCCTCCTGCGCGGAGGTGCCGCTCGTCCCCGTCGCCGACCCGGCGTCGTCGTGCGCCATGTCCGTCCCTCCCCTGGTGCGATCCGCGCCCAGCCTATGACCTGCGGCCCCGGGGCGGGATAGCTTGGGGGCATGAGCACCTCAGCCACCGAACTCTTCGCCGACGAGACCGTCACGGTCCATTGCGTGTCCGTCTCGGAGATGGACAACCGCTGCTACGTGATCACCCACCGCCCGGACGGCGCCCAGTTCCTCGTGGACGCCGCGGACGATCCCGAGGTGCTGCGCGCGCTCGTCTCCGACGCCGGTTGCACGGCCGGGGACTTCGCCGTCCTCACGACGCACGCGCACTGGGACCACACGCGGGCGATCGGCGCCTTCTCCGGCTCCCGCCTCGTGGCGGGCGCCGACGACGCCGAGGCCATCGAGGCCGAGCGGGGCGTGCGCATCGGCGAGCGCGTGGGCCACGGCGACACGGTGCGTGCGGGCGGGCTCGAACTGAGCTGCGTCGCCCTGCGCGGTCACACGCCGGGTTCCATCGCCTACGTCCTCACGCGCCCGGGCGCCACGATCGTCTTCAGCGGCGACAGCCTCTTCCCCGGCGGCGTGGGGCGCACGACGACGCCGGAGGACTTCTCCTCGCTGCTCACCGATGTCACGCAGCGCCTCTTCGATGTCTACCCGGACGCGACGCTGGTCCTGCCCGGTCACGGGGAGCCGACCACCCTCGGCGCCGAGCGCCCGCACCTGGGCGAGTGGGCGCAGCGCGGCTGGTGAAGGCTGCCGGGGCTCGTGGGGTCCGCTCAGGCCGGGCGGTGCGCCACCACGAAGATCCGGCGGAAGGGCAGGGCCGTCACGAGGTTCCCGTCCGGTCCGGGCCGGCTCGGGTACGAGGCGGCCACAAGGGCGGCGTAGCGGCGCTCGAACTCGGAGATCTCCGCCGGGTCGAGGCGCGCGAGGACGGGGCGTAGCGCGGTCCCCCTGACCCATTCGAGCACCGGGTCCTCTCCTGCCAGCCACTGCACGTAGCTGGTCTCCCAGGCGTCGACCTCCCAGCCCGCCGCGAGCAGGCGGCTCGCGTACTCCTGGGCCGTGTCCACCGTGTCGGCGCCAAGGAGGGCGCCGTCGAGGCGGGCCGCCCACGTGTCCTGCGCCGCGACGTCGCGCATCGCCTGGTGGCTCGGTGCCGTGAAGTTCCCCGGCACCTGGAAGGCGAGCCAGGAGCCGGGCCGCATGGCGCCGGCCCACGTCTCCAGCAGATCGCGGTGGTCCGGCAGCCACTGCAGCATCGCGTTGGACACCACCACGTCGGCCTGTGCCACGTCCGCCTCGTGCGCGTCCTGCACCCTGAAATCCAGGTGCTCCGTGGCCACGGCGCCTGCGCGCTCGATCATCTCGGCGGAGGAGTCCACGCCCGTGATGCGGGCCTGGGGCCAGCGCTCGGCGAGCGTCGCCGTCGCGTTGCCCGGGCCGCAGCCCACGTCGAGGACGGTGTCCGGCTCCTGCACGCCGATCCGGGCCACCAGGTCCAGGAAGGGACGGAGCCGATGGTCACTGAAGCGCGTGTACTGCTGAGGATCCCACTGCATGGGGCCAAGCTACCGCGCCAGACCCTAGGCTGGGGTGACCATGAACCTCGCAGAACGCGTCCCCACCGTCCCCGGGTCCCAGTTGCCCGACGCCGCCTACACCGCCTTCCTGGACTGGGCGTCCTCGCGGGGGCTGAGCCTGTACCCGGCCCAGGACGAGGCCGTCCTCGAGCTCTTCTCGGGCGACCACGTCGTCCTGGCCACGCCCACCGGCTCCGGGAAGTCCCTCGTCGCCGTCGCGGCGCACTTCATCGCCCTGGCCAGGGGTGAGCGCTCCTACTACACGGCCCCGCTGAAGGCGCTCGTGTCCGAGAAGTTCTTCGACCTCATCGGCATCTTCGGCGCGGAGAACGTCGGCATGGTCACGGGTGACTCCTCCGTGAACGCCGATGCGCCGATCATCTGCTGCACTGCGGAGATCCTCGCCAACCTCGCCCTGCGCCACGGGGCGGACTCCGACGTGGGCGTGGTGATCATGGACGAGTTCCACTTCTACGCCGACCCGCAGCGCGGCTGGGCGTGGCAGGTCCCGCTGCTCACGCTCCCGCGCTCGCAGTTCCTGCTGCTCTCCGCGACGCTCGGCCCCACCGGCTTCTTCGAGGACGATCTCGCCGAGCGCACGGGCCGCCGCGCCGTCACGGTCTCCGGCGCCGAGCGCCCCATCCCGCTCTACCACCACTACGGCACGGAGCCCGTGCAGGAGACCCTCGAGGAGCTGGTGCAGACCCACCGCGCCCCCGTGTACGTGGTGCACTTCAGCCAGCTCGAGGCGATCGAGCGCGCGCAGGGACTGCTCTCCCTGAACCTGACGAGCAAGGAGGAGCGCGAACGGATCGCTGAACTGATCGGGCCCTTCCGCTTCTCCTCCGGCTTCGGCAAGACCCTCTCCAAGCTGCTGCGGCGCGGGATCGGCGTGCACCACGCCGGGATGCTGCCCAAGTACCGCCGGCTCGTGGAACAGCTGGCCCAGGCCGGACTGCTCAAGGTCATCTGCGGCACGGACACCCTCGGCGTCGGCATCAACGTGCCCATCCGCACCGTGCTGATCACGGCCCTGTCCAAGTACGACGGCCAGCGCACCAGGCACCTCACCGCCCGCGAGTTCCACCAGATCGCCGGCCGCGCGGGCCGGGCGGGCTACGACACCGCGGGCGACGTGGTGGTGCAGGCCCCGGAGCACGACATCGAGAACGCCAAGGCCATGGCCAAGGCCCGCGCCAAGTTCGGCGAGGACCAGAAGAAGCTGCGCCAGGTCAAGCGCAAGGCGGCCCCGCAGGGCTTCGTGTCCTGGTCGGAGAAGACCTTCGAGCGCCTCGTCTCGGCCGAGCCGGAGACGCTGAACAGCTCCTTCAAGGTCTCCCACTCCATGGTGCTGAACCTGCTCGCGCGCGACGGCGACTCCTTCGCCGCGGCCAGGGAGCTGCTACTGGAGAACCACGAGCCGCCCGTCCGCCGCCGCGAGCACGTGCTGCGCACCCTCGGGATCCTGCGCGAACTGCTGGCCACCGGCGTCGTCGAGCGCGCCCCGCAGCCGGACCGCTACGGCAACGTCCTGCGCCTGACCGTGACCCTGCAGGAGAACTTCGCCCTGAACCAGCCGCTCTCGGGCTTCGCCGTGGCCGCCCTCGACCTCTTCGACCCGGAGGCCGACGGCTACGCGTTTGATGTCCTCTCCGTCATCGAGGCCACCCTGGAGAGCCCGCACCAGGTCATCGCCGCCCAGGTGAAGAAGGCCAAGGGCGAGGCGATCGCCACCATGAAGGCCGACGGCGTCGAGTACAACGAGCGCATGGCCCGCCTCGACCTCATCACGGAGCCCCGCCCGCTCGAGGAGAAGCTCAACGCCGCCTTCGAGCAGTACCGGGCCGGCGCCGGCTGGCTCGCGGACCAGGAACTGCGCCCCAAGTCCGTGGTCAGGGACATGTTCGAGCGCGCCATGGACTTCGGCGACTACGTCCGCCACTACCAGCTCGCCCGCTCCGAGGGCGTGCTGTTGCGCTACCTCACGGACGCCTACAAAGCCCTGCGCCAGTCCATCCCCCAGGAGGACCGCACCGAGGCGCTGCAGGACATCGTGGTGTGGCTCGGGGCCATCATCGAACAGACCGACTCCTCGCTCCTGGACGAGTGGGAGGCCCTGGCCGCCGGCCGGATCCCGCGCGACACCGAGGAGGAGCTGGTCCACACCCCGGCGCGCCTCACGGACCAGGAACGCGCCTTCACCGTCATGGTGCGCAACCAGCTCTTCCGCCGCGTGCAGCTCTTCGGCCGCGAGGACGACACGGCCCTCGGCGCACTGGACGGCGAGGACGGCTTCGACGCCGACGCCTGGGCCGATGCGATGGACGACTACTTCGCCGAGCACGACGACCTCGACGACGGGCCGGGCGGGCGCTCCCCGCGCCTGGTGCGCATCACCCCTGCCACGCAGGAGGGACGACGCGTGTGGCGGTGCAGGCAGACCTTCGCCGACCCGGCGGGCGACCACGACTGGGGCTTCGATGCCCTCGTGGACCTCGACGCGTCCGACGAGGCGGGCGAGGCCGTGTTGCACCTGACGCGTCTGGGCCGGTTGGACGGGTGAGCGCCGGTAGGATGAGGGACATGTCCACTTCTTCCACCCGCACCACCCTGCGCCGCGTCGCGCTTGCCGCGGCGCCGGCGGCCGTGCTGGCACTCTCGCTGAGCGCCTGCGCGCCGCACCACATCACCTCGATGGACTCCCCCACGCCGGCGTCATCGCACCTGGCCACGGAATCCGCTTCCGACGAGGCCGGCACCGAGTCCTCCTCCGCGCCCGCCTCCTCCGAGAGCGCTGCGGCCGATGCCGGGGTCTTCAGCACCACCAAGCCGATGACCTACACGGTCAAGACGCTCACCGTGAACGGTTCCGACGTCGCCACCGGCTCCGTGCGCGCGATCGCCATCTCCGGCGACGCCGCCTCCGACGCCGGGGCGACCATCACCCCGCTGGGTGACTGCAGCGGCTCGCTGTTCTCCGCGAAGGGCACCGCCACCCAGGTCACGGCCTCCGCCGCCGTCGCCGGGCAGAGCGACAAGTGCACCTCGGCCGCCGACGCCAAGGTCGCCACCGACCTGGCCAGCGTCCTCAAGGGCAAGCTCAAGGTCACCGAGCAGGGCAACGACGTCCTGCTCACCGGCAAGAACGGCTCCCTGCAGCTGCAGATCACCCAGTGACCCTGCCGCACGTCCGCCCCGCCACGCTGCGCACCCGTGAGGATGCGCGAGCGTGGCGGGGCGTCGTCACCTCCGGGCTCACCTTCCGGGTCCCACTGGTCCACGCCGACCCGACCCGCGGGAGCATCGACGTGTTCGCCCGAGCCGTCCACGCGGACGAACCGGGTGCCGATCAGCGCCCTTGGCTCCTCTTCTTGCAGGGCGGCCCCGGCATGGCGGCACTGCGCCCCCAGGGGGCCTCCGGCTGGCTGGCCACCCTCCTCCCGCACTTCCGCGTGCTCCTGCTGGACCAACGCGGCACCGGGCTCTCCTCCCCCATCGACGCGCGCTCCCTGGCCGCCCTCGGCGGCACCGGGGCCCAGGTGGAGCACCTCACGCACTTCAGGGCCCCCGACATCGTCGCCGACGCCGAGGCCATCCGCCTTGCCCTGGGGATCGGGACCTGGAGCACGCTTGGACAGTCCTACGGCGGGTTCATCACCCTCAGCTACCTCTCCCTGGCACCGCAGGCCCTGACCCGCTGCCTCATCACCGGCGGTCTCGGCTCCCTCGGCGGTGACCCCGACGAGGTCTACCGCGCCACCTACGCACGCCTGAGCGAGCGCGAGGACTCCTTCCTCGCCGCGCACCCGGGTGACGCGGAGCGCCTGGGCCGCGTGTACGACGTCGTGCGCTCCCTGCGCGCGGACGGCACCCCCGAACGCCTCCCCGACGGCAGCGAGGTCACGGAGACCACCGTGCAGCACCTCGGCATGTTCCTCGGCGGCAACACCCGCGTGGAGGGGCTGCACCACGCCCTCGAGGGCGCGATCGTGGAGATCGGCGGCCGCCCCAGGCTCTCCGCCGCGTTCCTCGCGACCCTGGCCGCCCACAACGACCACGCGGCGTCACCGCTGTACTGGCTGCTGCAGGAGAGCATCTACTCCGAGGGCCGCCCCACGCGCTTCAGCGCCGGCCGCATCCGCGACACAGCGTTCCCGGGGCACCGGCCAGACGCGGTGCGGCCCCGGCTGCTCGGCGAGATGGCGATCCCGGAGGACTATGCGGAAGGACAGGCCCTGCACGGCCTCCAGCCGCTGGCCGCTGCCCTGGCACGGACCGAGAGCTGGGGACCGCTGTACGACCGAGAGGCCCTGAGCAGCAACACCGTGCCCGTCGCCGCCACCGTGTACACGCACGACGTCTACGTGGACCGCGACCTCTCCCTGCGCACTGCGGCGGCCGTGAACGGCCTGCAGGTGTGGGAGACCGACGCCTACCATCACGACGGCATCGCCGATGCGCCGGAGGAGATCATCCCCCGGCTGCTCGCGATGACGGACTGAGGCTCACTCCGCCTGGCGCATGGCGCGCAGTTCCTTCTTCATGTCGGAGACCTCGTCACGCAGGCGGGCGGCCAGCTCGAACTGCAGGTCCGCCGCCGCCGCGTGCATCTGCTCCGTGAGCTGAGCGATCAGGGTCGTCAGGTCCTCGCTCGGCGCCGTGATGACGCCGTCCCGACGCAGGCCGTTTTCAGCGGCGCCCGCCGCCTTGCCGTCGTCCTGCATGGCGTTGTAGCCGCGGTGACCCTTGCCGTAGTCGAAGTCCTTCAGCAGGGCAGCCGTGTCCGCGTCCTCGCGCGCCAGCTGGTCGGTGATGTCCGCGATCCGCTTGCGCAGCGGCTGCGGCACCTGACCGTGCTCGGCGTTGTACGCCTCTTGGATCTCGCGGCGGCGGTCCGTCTCCTCGATGGCCCGCCGCATGGAGTCCGTGACCCGGTCCGCGTACATGTGCACCTCGCCGTGCACGTTACGGGCCGCGCGGCCGATGGTCTGGATAAGGGACGTGGTGGAGCGCAGGAAGCCCTCCTTGTCCGCGTCGAGGATGGCCACGAGGGAGACCTCGGGCAGATCCAGGCCCTCGCGGAGCAGGTTGATACCCACCAGGACGTCGAAGGTGCCCTGCCGCAGCTGCGAGAGCAGTTCCACGCGACGCAGGGTATCCACGTCGGAGTGCAGGTACTCGACCTTCACACCGTGCTCGGCGAGGTAGTCCGTGAGATCCTCCGCCATCCGTTTGGTCAGCGTGGTCACCAGGATGCGCTCGCGCTTCTCCACCCGCTCGCGGATCTCGCCGAGCAGGTCGTCGATCTGGCCCTTGGTCGGTTTCACGGTGATCTGCGGGTCCACGAGGCCCGTGGGGCGGATGATCTGCTCCACGACCCCGTCGGCCTTGCCCAGCTCGTAGTCACCGGGGGTCGCGGACATGTAGACGGTCTGCCCGATGCGCTCGAGGAACTCGTCCCACTTCAGGGGCCGGTTGTCCATGGCGGAGGGCAGCCGGAAGCCGTGCTCCACCAGGGTGCGCTTACGGGACATGTCGCCCTCGTACATGGCGCCGATCTGCGGGATGGTCACGTGGGACTCGTCCACGACGAGCAGGAAGTCGTCCGGGAAGTAGTCCAGCAGGCAGTGCGGGGCCGAGCCGGCCGGACGGCCGTCGATGTGCCGCGAGTAGTTCTCCACGCCGTTGGTGAAGCCCATCTGCGCCAGCATCTCGAGGTCGTAGGTGGTGCGCATGCGCAGGCGCTGGGCCTCGACGAGCTTGTGCTCACCCTCCAGCTCCTCGAGCCGCTCCTTGAGCTCCTGCTCGATCGTGCCGATGGCGTGCTGCATGCGCTCGTGACCGGCCACGTAGTGGGAGGCGGGGAAGATGTACATCTCCTCCTCGCCCCGCACCACGTCACCGGTGAGCGGGTTCAGCGTCTGGATGGACTCGATCTCGTCCCCGAAGAACTCGATGCGCACCGCGAGCTCCTCGTACATGGGGATGATCTCCACGGTGTCGCCGCGCACCCGGAAGGTGCCGCGGTGGAAGTCGATGTCGTTGCGCGCGTACTGCATGTCCACGAAGCGGCGCAGCAGCTCGTCCCGGTCCATCTCGTCGCCCACCTTCACGGTGACCATCTGGGAGATGTACTCCTCCGGCGTGCCCAGGCCGTAGATGCAGGAGACGGTGGCGACCACGATCACATCGCGGCGGGTCAGCAGCGCGTTGGTGGCGGAGTGGCGCAGGCGCTCCACCTCCTCGTTGACCGAGGAGTCCTTCTCGATGAAGGTGTCCGTCTGCGGGACGTAGGCCTC
>Ga0164242_10001894_pt1 | contig 24502 bp, 22 predicted proteins | sample OricomgcompostMG_FD_108783 | JGI IMG/M metagenome (GOLD analysis project Ga0164242, IMG submission 108783) | Miracle-Growth compost microbial communities from Emeryville, California, USA - Original compost - Miracle growth compost (MG) ...
TGGCTCCCGAACAACTCCAGTGCGGGTGTCCAGTGCGGTCGGATGCAGGTCTTCGTCCATGCACGCCAGCTTCTGCCCCGATCAGCCGCCGCCGCAAGGTGGAGCGAAAACAGCGCTTACGTTCTACGGAGGCGACACCATGAAGAACATCCTGGTGCTGGTCCATGACGATGCGGGCCAGGAAGCACGGCTGCAATCCGCATTCGATCTGACCCGCGCACTTGACGGGCATCTGACCTGTCTCGATGTTGCTGTAGCGCCGCCGCCAATCGCACCGATCGATGATATGGGGCTGGCGGCGATCGCGATTGCCGAGGCACAACAGCGCGAGGATACCAACCGTGCGCGCCTCCAGCCGCGACTCGATGCGGAACAGATTGCTTATCACTGGGTGGAGCGGGTCGGGCTTCTCAGCCAAACGATCGTTGCCGCCTCACGGCTGGCCGATCTGATCGTGCTCAATCGAGAGATCAGTGCGGCTTATCCCGAAATGCGGAGAGTCGCTGGCGACGTGCTCATCGAGTCAGGAAAGCCGATCGTTGCCGTTTCCCAGCAAACGCATGGATTCGACGCATTTGGCCGCGCGCTCGTCGCTTGGGATGGTTCGCCCGAAGCAGATGCCGCTCTCCAGGCAGCCGTGCCGCTGCTCCGATTGGCTCGCGACATCACGATCATTGAGGTGAATGACGGCTCAATCAAAATTCCGGCAAATGACGCGGCAATCTATCTGTCGCGACATGGCATCAAGTCGGCGGTGCTGAGCGAGTCTGCCCGGTTCGATATCCCGAGCACGGTTATTCTCGATGCGGTCGACAAGTTGGCGGCAGCATATCTGGTGATGGGCGGCTTCGGCCACAGTCGCATGGTCGAAGCAGCGTTGGGTGGGGTCACCAAGCGCATGTTGCGCGAATGCCCCGTTCCTCTGTTTTTGGCTCACTGAACTACTGCGGGCGCGCTCCGACTCCGGGATTTCCCTAATGCATCCGGCTGCGCGGGCCTGTCATGACATGTTTGAAAGGACTTCTTCATGCCCGAAACGCTCGTCACCGACCCGATCGTCCTTCACGACCGATTGCACGATCTGCGCAACCAGCTCGCGGTGATCTCATCGAGCGCGCATTTGCTGCATGACGGTCCGCTGGCTGATCAGCAGGCGATGCTGCTCTATGCGGTCGACCGAAGTGCAATGAGGGGCGGAGAAGTCGTCGACCGGCTACTCGGCAGGGGGGAGGCCAAGCCGTCGGTCAATTTGGACCTGAATAGCGTGGTGATCGATCTTCGACCGGTGTTCGCCGGGCTCCTCGGACCGCGGACTCGGTTGGTCTTTGACCTCTGTTCCGATGCCCTGCCGTTGTCCGCAGATCGCAGCGATCTCGAGAACGTGGTCCTTGAGCTGATCGTCAATGCCAGGCGAGCCCTCGGTTCCAACGGGCAGGTGACCGTTCGCACGCGCCGCGCCGGCGCCCGTGCTTGGCTTTCCGTTGCGGACAATGGCGCTGGGGCCGTCAGCGACCGCGTGGCATCTCTGAACCACGGGAATGGTCATCTTCATGGATTGTCACGGATTGGACGGTGGTTGCGCGCCGTTCACGGACATATCCATTGGCGAACCCTGCCGGGCGCCGGCACATTCGTAGCGATCGTTTTGCCCCTGTGCGTGAGCTTGAAGGATGCCGACGTCGACCGAATGGAGACTGGAAATGGTGCGCCTGATCGCGTTGCCGCCTGAAGCGGTGCTTCTTGCCGCGGGATTGGGCCTGCTCGCTGCGGCAATCCTCGCAGCGCGTCGCCTCGAACCCGACATCTGGTTCCTGATCAACGGGCTCCTGCAGCCTCGAAAATAGGGAGAAGCGCCATGCGCAATATTGTGATCGCTACCGACCTCACTCCGGCCGGCGGTCATGCTCTGCAGCGCGCATGCCTGATCGCTTCGCAGCACTGTGCCTCGCTCACCATTCTTCACATCTCCAGTGGTTTTACCAAAGCGCTCGATCGGGAACTGATAATCGAAGACCTTGACGACCTTGCTGAAACCCAGGCGGCGCTGCATCCGTGCATCCATTCGGTGACCGCTCGCCTTGTGACCGGCAGTACCGCGCACAAGATCGCAACTGAGGCAGAGCGGGTAAATGCCGATCTGATCGTGGTCGGCGGCCATGGGCCGATGCGCTGGGCCGATGAACTGTTTGGGACGACGGTCGGGAAGCTGTTGCGTCGAACCACATTGCCAGTCCTGGTTGTCAAGGAACCGGCTCGGCATCCTTATAGGCGAATCGTTGCCGCGATCGAGAGCGGGGAAATCGCTCGCGAGACGCTGGAACTCGCGGCCACCGTCTCTTCTGCCGACACGCTGTTCGCGGTTCATGCTTTCCTGCCGACGTTACCGGAACTGGTCGGCTCCTATGGCGATGCTATGGACGTGCAGGGCTCCGAGCAGCGCGAGGTCGAATTACTGATCGAGGCGGTGTTGGGCGACCGCTGCGACGTTGTCTTTGCCGCCCATCCGGTCGCGCAGCGCGGTGAGCCGGTTGGGGTCATCGTTCAGGCGCATGAGCAGTTCCATGCCGATCTTGTGGTCGCCGTAACGCACGGCCGCACCGGCTTTGGTCTCGCTCTTCGCGGCAGCTTCGCGGATATGCTGATTGAGCAAGCTCCCTTCGACCTGCTGTTGCAACATCAACACTAACGAGCATGTTCCCGGAAGCTGGCCAAGATCTGCACCACCTCGGTATCACTGGTTTGGTCGAACCGCAGATAATGGGCACCAACGCCAAAAAACGGTCTGGGCTGATGCAGGCAAACGAGCTCGTCGCATAAAGGACGCAGTGCCGCGAGCGTCTCCGCAGGCGCTACCGGCACAGCCAGCACCAGTCGCTTGGGTTTTGCTTTTCGAAGGCCCTCAAGCGCAGCACGGATCGTGCCGCCGGTGGCGATGCCGTCATCAATGAGGATGACGGTCCGGTCCGTCGGCGAAATGGGTTTTGCATCACCGAGATAGGCTCTTCGCCGACGCTCGATTTCCGCGAGTTGCCGTTGCAGTTCGCCGCGAACATAAGTTGGACTAGGGGTGAGTTGCCGGACGACATCCTCGTTGAGGACGAGATGTGGGGCAGCGCCATCGATCACCGCGCCGATGCCGAGTTCCTCGTTTCCGGGCGCGCCCAGCTTGCGAACAATCAGAAGGTCGAGATCCGCGCCGAGCGAGCGCGCGACTTCGGCAGCAACCGGAACGCCGCCGCGAGGCAATGCCAGGATGAGGGGATGGTTGGCGGCGAGATGTTCAAGCGCAATCGCCAAACGACGTCCGGCTTCGCGGCGATCGGCAAATTCTGGTTGTACGGTGTACATCAGCACTGTGCCTCAAAATAGGTGAGGAACCATCGCGTCGCGTGATCTACCACGACGTCGAGTGTTCCCGGCTCTTCGAATAGATGATGGGCGCCGGGCACGATCACGAGTTCGTGCTCACATTCCAGATGCGTCATGGCCACGCGGTTAAGCTCGATCACCGGCAGGTCGCGGCTGCCGACGATCAGTAGCGTCGGCACGCGGACGCGGGCAAGGGCAGAGGAACCGGCAAGATCGGGGCGGCCGCCGCGCGAGACCACAGCCGCGAGGCGATCGACATTCGTTGATGCCGCGAGCAGCGCCGCGCCGCCACCGGTGCTCGCACCGAAGAGGCCGAGGGGCAGACGGCGGATCGGTCGCAAAAGGCTCGTCCACTCCATCGCGGCGGTCAGCCGGGAAGCGAGCAACGGAATATCGAACACGTTGCGGCGGTCTTGCTCCTCCACTAGCGTCAGCAGATCGACCAATAGAGTTGCCATGCCGGCATGGCGCAATCGCTCGGCGACGTAATTATTGCGCGGGCTCATCCTCCCGCTGCCACTGCCATGGGCAAAGATGACGAGGCCCGCCGGTGACTCCGGCACGCCAAGGAGCGCCGGGAGACCGTCCGGTTCGACCACGACATCTGCTGGTGGGTCTATGATGGCCATTGTTATAGCCCGAACGGCCAGGTCTCGGGGGCACCGCGGGCGTGTTCGGGGCCGAGCGGCGTAACAGCCCGTGTCCGTTCGAACCACACCAGCGCATCGAATTGTTCGGCCATCACGGCTTCGAAATAATGGCTGGCCCGTTCGGTTTCGGGTCGATAAACGACACCGATCGCGCGTTCGAGCCGTGGTTGGCGCAGTGCGGCGACGAGGTCCGACTTGGCCGTTCCACGCCAGTCGACCAGAAATCGCTCGATTCCCGTTGCGCGGAACGCATGCTCGTAGCTGTCGGTACGCGCGGGGAGCACGGTCTTGATCTCTATGTCACCGCCCCAGTCGCTCGCTGCCGCCACGGTGCCCGTGTCGGTGCCGAAGCCGATCAACACCGCCTCGTCGCCGTGCGCCATGCGGCAGAGCTCGCCGATGTTGAACTCGCCTTGCCAGCCCATCGCTGTCGCTGCCGCATTGCCAATATGGCTGTTGTGCGCCCAGACGACTGCTTTGGCATTATCGCCCTGATGTGCGAGTAGCGCCTCGAGCGTACTGAACATGTGCCGGTCACGCAGGTTCCAGCTTTCGGTCGAGCTGCGATACATCGCTCGATAATAGCGTTCGGCGGCGCGCACGATGCGGGCATTCTGCACAGCGTCGAACCAGGCCTCGCCATCATGTTCTATGTAGGTGAGGCGCTTGGCGAGCAATGCGCGAAGCTGGGCGACGACATTGTCCTCACAATCATTACGCCCGGTTAGCAAAGCGGCACGGCCATAGGCGCCGGGCTCGTCCTGCCACGGCGTGAGGCAGCCGTAGCGTCGCTTAGCCTCGGACGCGCCTTTCGGATCCACGCGGTCGAGATAGGCCAGCACCGCATGGATCGACTCGCTAAGCGAATAGATATCCAGGCCCCGGAACGAAACGCGCGCCGCTTCGTGCCGGCCGCCGTTGTGCTGTCGAAGCCAGTCGGCAAATTCGAGGATCTCGAGATTGCGCCACATCCAGGTCGGAAAGCGTGCGAACACGTCGCCGCGACGGGGGCGCGGTGCCTGGTGGCGGACGTAGTCGTCGATCCGTCCGGCATCGGGCCAGTCCGCTTCGACCGCAACGATCGAGAAGTCGTGGTGCTCGATAAGGTGTCGGGTGATTGCCGCGCGGGCACGGTAGAATTCCGACGAGCCGTGCGTCGCCTCACCGAGCAGCACCACCCGCGCGTGGCCGAACCGATCGAACGCAGCGCCGAAAGCGTGTTCTTGTGGCGCCGGCAACAATTCGGCGTGACGGCGTAGAACATCGACCAGGTAATCGGTCGGGGCGCTGGGCGCATGCTCAAGCAGGTTGCGGTTCATGCACGCACCATGACCGATGCGAGTGCAGCATTCTCTGCGTAATGATCCTGACCTCAAATCCGGTGAGGCGGAAGCCGTCCGACTAGCACGTCACGCGGTGAACGCTCGAGCACGGTGTCGGCAACGCTGCCACGCAGCAGCCAGCGAAGGCCAGCACGGGCATGGGTGGTCAGGATAACGAGATCTGCGTTCGAAGCTTGGCTGGCCTGCTCGATAGCAACCACGATATCGTCTTCGATTGCCATCGCCTCGACCTTGAGATTAGCGGGTGATGGGATGCGCTTCATGCGCTCGCGAAACGCATTCGTCTCTTCGGCCTTGATCGTTGCCGTTACCTCACCACCGATGACATGCGCCTCAAAGGGAAGTTCATACGCATGGACGGCCATGAGTGCTGTGGCGCCGACAAGGCTGGCCAGAGCGAGCGCTGCACGCATACTTTTTTCAGAGTCGATCGCCGCAACCGCTTGGCTGTAATCGTGCTCAGGAGCGGCGCGCGCGATCAGGAGCGGTCGCTCGCTCCATCGCAACAATGCCTCGGCCGTGGTGCCGAACGCCACGTCGGTCCAGCGTTTCGCTTGATGCCCTCCGATGATGATCAGATCGGCATCGGCCGCATCGGCAGCTTGCGAGAGCGCGACCGCTGGATCGCCGTCGAGCACTACAAAAGCGACATCGTCAGCGTCGACGGTTGCGACGCGCTGCTCGACTTTAAGACGGGCAAGTGCGTTCTTGCGATCGACCGGAGCGGCGCCTGCCTCAAGGACCTGGACTATATGAAGGTTCGCTCGGTGCCCGAGCGCCAATCGTTGCGCTCGTGCGAGGGCGACTTGCGCGGCGGGCGAGCAATCGTAGCCGAGAGTGATTACCTTCATGTCTTCGTTTCCGTGCTCAGTTGCTGAGCGAATATCCGGTCAACGTTGCCACTATGCTCAAACGCTTTGGCAAGGCTCTCCCATGTGATCAGGCCGATGAACGCGCCGTCAACCGCGGTCACGAGTACAGCGGGGGCGCCGTTTTGGAGCAGCGCGAGCGCCCGATGTGCCGGTTGGTTCGCGATAACATTGTCGGCTCTGGTTGAGAGCTGGCTGAGGGGGGTGCCGCCCTCCCACGTTTCGAGCGCGCTCCGAATCTGGCTCCGGGTGATGATGCCCAACGGTCGATGATCGATGCCGAGCAAAGGATAAAGCTGTTGCCCTGAACTGCGGTAAGCATCGTCTGCGTCCGCCAAGGTCGCGTCGTTTTCAAGCGTCGCGACCCGATCGACCATTAATTCGCCGTTCGTCCACCCGGCAAGTATTCGATCAATGTCAGCAGTCAAAGCTTCTGCCGAGGCCGAAAACAGCACGAAAACGCCGATCAGGGGTAAAATGATCTCGCCGTGCCACAGACCATAAAGCACAAACAAGGCACCCGCGAGCCTGGCCGTCCAGATCGCAATTTGCGTCCCCGCATAACGACCAAGCGTCCATGAAAGTGCAGCCCGGAACATTCGGCCGCCATCGAGCGGGAAGACCGGGAGGAGATTAAACAAGACAAGCACGAGGTTTGCGATCGCGAGAAGGCCGGCCATGGTTCGCCAGTCGTCGCCCGGGCCGGAAAACGGCGGCACCGGCGGTTTGCCGGCAGCCAACATTAGGGCAACCGCCAACACGAGGCTGACGGCGGGTCCGGCTGCAGCAATCAGGAGTTCCCGGCGGGGATCGGCAAAATTGGTGTCAATCCTCGCCAAGCCGCCAATCGGATATAATGTTATATCGGGCGTGCGGATACCAAATGCCCGAGCCGCGAGCACATGACCGAACTCGTGAATCAGGACACAGGCAAACAATAACAGGATGAACAGAAATTCGATCCAGAGTGACGGGCCAACGGCGCGGGCCCAACCGGCGATGCCGATCCAAAGAAGCAGTAGCAGGAAGGTCACGTGAATCCGAACCTCCGTGCCGCCGATTCGCGCAACCGCAATGCTCCATCCGAGTCTCATTTGAACCGCCAGTTCGACACCGCCGCGCGACAAACTGAACCAGCGGGCCAAGAATGGGCATCAGGGATTTCCCGCAGGCGTGCTGTTTTAGGCGATTCCCGCACAGGTAATACAAGAGACCGCTTCCGGCATGGCAATCAGCCGTTGCGGCGCGATCGCCTCGCCACAGTGGATGCAGAATCCATAAGTGCCTTCCCGCAACCGCGCCAAGGCGGCATCGATCGCCTGCAAGCGGGTGGCGGCGATTTTCTCTTCACCTTCGAGAGCTTCGTCGTCTTCGCGCTCAACCGCTTGTTCCGACAGATCGTCATCCATCGGATCTGCAAAATCGGCCTCGATACGTAGGATTTTCTGCCCCAGGCGGCGGCGCTCATCGAGAAGACGACGCTCGATGTCGCTGGTTGAACTCGGGTTCATCCTTGGCTCCCTCGGGAATGGTCAGTTCGGAAAGATGGCCTAAATGACGTGTACGGCGCTCTTCGTATGAATACGGAGCTAGGCGCACGATCGGCCGCCCATCGGTGTCGCGTGGATGGCGGTTGCCGGCTTGGTCCGCTATATAGCTTGTCCTAAACCGGGCGTCGGGAAGAATAGGAAAACCGGCGTCGCAGGACTTGGTCGGCTCCACGCGAAATGGTATCCTTTCGTCGCGAGACGCTTCTGATATTTCCTCAGATGATGAGAGCCCGCAGAGCAGACCCTTCGGCATGAGGTCTGCAGGCATGGCACCCGTGTCGTGGCTTAACCGCGGCGGCGAGGAATAGAAAAATGAGCGCGACGAACGTCGTGATGCAACTCGATACAATCGGTGCAGCGCTTCGGCGCGTCGAACGGCCGATTCCCGAACCGGGGCCAGGCGAACTGCGCGTCCGCGTGGTCGCTTGCGGCGTTTGTCGCACCGACCTGCATGTGATTGATGGCGAAGTGCCGGCGATGCTGCCGATCGTGCCAGGCCACGAGATCGTCGGCCGCGTCGAGGCGCTGGGGCAGGGCGTATCGGGTATCCCGATCGGCGACCGGATCGGTATTCCCTGGCTCGGCGCAACCTGCGGCGTCTGCCCATTCTGTCGTGCGGGTCAAGAAAACCTCTGCGACCACCCCGTATTCACAGGCGCGACACGAGATGGGGGCTATGCCACGCATGTCGTGGCCGACGCGCGTTTCTGTTTGCCGATTCCCGAAGGACTGGGAGATGTCGAGGTTGCGCCGTTACTCTGCGCAGGATTGATAGGCTATCGCGCATTGAGAATGGCGGGTGAGGGGAAACGGATCGGCTTCTACGGATTCGGCGCATCGGCACACATCATCGCACAGGTCGCGAGATGGCAGGGACGCGAGCTCTATGCATTCACGCGTCCCGGCGACACGACCGGACAGGATTTTGCCCGTTCGCTCGGCTGCGTCTGGGCCGGTGGATCGGATCAGACGCCGCCTGTCGCGCTGGATGCCGCAATAATCTTCGCTGCGGTGGGGCCGCTGGTGCCGGTGGCGCTTGGCGCAGTGCGCAAGGGCGGGCGCGTGGTGTGCGCCGGAATCCATATGAGTGATATCCCGTCCTTTCCCTATGCCGCCCTCTGGGGCGAGCGCTCGATCATGTCGGTCGCTAACCTGACGCGATCAGATGGCAGGGAGTTTCTGGCGATTGCCGACCGATCTGGGGTCCGGGCCACCGTCACAACCTTCACGCTAGATCGGGCAAATGAAGCGATCGACAAGCTCAAGCGCGGAGAGCTTGAGGGCGCCGCCGTATTGGTGCCGCCGACCGGTTACCCATCAATACCGGTGGCCTAATGTCGACATAGCGCTCTCGGCTGTCGGCCGATATCCCCTAACCTGGCCGCTCTGCAAAGCGGTCGAGGCACTGTTCATTCCGGCTGCAGCACTTTGCGTACCAATACAAGCGTGGAATCGCCGGGATAATCCTTCACGGTAAAGCCCATCTCGCGTTCCAGCTCGATTGCGGTGTGGTTATCGCGGCTCTCGATCGACTCGATCGACCCCAGGCCGCGGGAACGCGCATAGTCGGTGATCAGTCGCAGCATCTCCCACCCAATACCGCGCGCTTTGTAATCGCGGCGGACCACGATCGCTACCTCTCCATTCTCCAGCCGATCGTCACATGCAAGCATCGCAGCCGTGACGAGTGCGCCGCTATCCTCGTCGAAGCCAAGAAGGTTCTCGGTCTTGCGGTGATCGAGATGCGTCATCGCCACGATCTGCTCGGGCGCAACGTGCTGTACACTGGACAGGAACCGAAAACGCAGGTCATCTGCCGTGAGGTGCGCGAACAGCGTGTCGAGCGCCTCCTGGTCGTCTTCCCGCGCGGCGCGGACCGCGAGCCGGACAGCGCCGCGAGTCGTCAAATGCTGAAAATCGTCCTTGGTCATTGAAAGCCTCACCGGAAAACCGAGGAACTCCTGTTGGCAGTTCGGACGGCGCGACTGCGCACCTCTCGAGGGTAGGGCTTCTGGGCGGCCCATCACAACTTATGAGGTCGGCCGAGATACCGCAATGTTCATGCATTTGAATACTGCGTTCTCCGCCACCGACCGAGAATCCGGCGTCTCGGGAAATCTACGCATGGAGCGCCTGAGGGAGACGAGTGCATTCTCCTTTACGCAATCGGAGGCCGGAATGAAGGACATATTGCTACTCGTGCGCGATGACGCGGGCCAGCCGGCGCGAGTTCAGGTTGCGGTTTCTGTCGCACGGCTCTTGGAAGCGACCGTGACCTGCATCAAAATCGATCAAGTGTCCGCCGAGCGACATGACGAGGATGGCGAGCTTCTGAACGAAGCGATCCGTCATCAGTCCGATGCCAACCAAAAGATGATCGACAACCTTTTTGCTGAGCGATCCATCAATCATCAGTGGGTGGCCGCCCGAGGATCCTTGATCGATCGTCTTATCGAGCAGGCGGCTTTTCATGATCTGTTGATCGTCAATACCCATATGAGCGATCATGCACGGGGTGATTCCAGCTTCGTCGTCTCCCAACTTGTCCGCGCGATCGACCAGCCGCTGTTGCTGGTGCCTGATGGACTCATAGCCGAGGACTTCGGAGCTCACGCCACCATTGCATGGGATGGTTCACGGCCCTGCATTGCAGCCATGCGCGCGGCGGTGCCGCTTCTGAGAAAAGCGAAAATCGTCAAGATGATCGAATTCGGTAGGCATCGCGGCGGCCCAACAATCGATCGCGCCGCCGTTTATCTGCGCAATCAAGGGATCATGGTTCACACTACGCACGACGAATCGCTGCACGATCCTGTGCATTGGTTGATCTCGCGCTGCCGCCCTGGGCGGACATCGTACTGCGTCATGGGCGCCTTCGGCCATTCTCGATCCCGTGAGGCGGTATTCGGCGGCGTCACGCTGGCCATGCTCGAACAAGCGAAAATCCCGCTCTTCGTTGCGCATTGAAACCCGCACGTGCGGCCAACCGGTTCGATCACCCGCCGCTGTCGGATCCATGGAGAGAACGATGAAAAATGTTCTGCTATTGGTGCACGCAGATGTCGGGCAAGAAAGCCGCTTTCAGGCTGCCCTTGATCTGACTCGCGCAGTAAAAGGGCATCTCCTTTGTGTTGAGGTTTCCATGCCGCAGGGCTTGCCCGATGGGCTCTGCACAGGAATGGACAATGCCTTGGCGGCGGAGACGCGATATACCGTTGAATGCGATTACAGCACCGCACTGAAGCGCCGGCTCGAAGCTGAGGATGTGGCGTGGGACTGGATCGACACGACAGGTCGGCTACCGCGAAGCGTGGTCGATGAGGTCGGACTAGCCGACATCGTCGTATCGAACCTGCCGGCCAGCCACCTCTTCGATCCGAGCCTTCCCCGCGTGACAACCAATTGGCGGCTGGCCCACAATCAGCCGGTTCTCGCGGTTCCTGTGTCGTCGCGGGGCATCGATTGGGGTGGTCGTGCGCTAATCGCGTGGGATGGATCTGCAGCCGCGATGGCCGCTCTTCGTTCAAGTGTTCCGGTGCTGGCGCTCGCATCCGATGTGGAACTGCTTGAGGTGGACGATCGAACGTCCGGCGCCGCCGCTGAGGCTGCCGCAGAATATTTGTTCCGATATGGAATTCCCTCGACGGTCGAGCGAATTCATTCTCTGACTCGCCCAACAGCAGAACTCATTATGGCGCGTGCGGAAGAAATCTCCGCCAATTATATTGTCATGGGCGCCTATGGCCACAACCGGACCCGCGAGCTGTTCTTCGGCGGAGTGACCAGAAGGATGATGCAGGAAAGCACGCTGCCTTTGGTGCTGGCGCATTGACTGCAATCGGGTGCGAGCCGCCACGAGTACTGCCCATGGAGCTTGGCCCATGCGAATCGGCAAGTGCTCAGGAAATTTACGGCTGCACGACACGACGCATTCGGTCGATAACCTGTTCGCGCTGTGCATCGTTATCAAGCGCCATCAGCTTTTCTTTAAGTCTCGTGACCAACTCGAGATAATCGCTTTGCCAATTGCGCTGAGAGGCTTTCACGAGCGTATCGTTGTCTGCCTACAGGGTCTCGCCGGCTTCGCGAGGGCGAAGGGCGCAATGCTCGCTAGGTTTGGCAATACAGATCGCCCTGTCGAAATGGTCGGCAAGCACCAACCAAGCGAGTGTTTTGAGCGCTTCCGGTCCGCGATAGTTGAGGGACAGAATACCATCTGTGGGTTGGCGAACATCGATCTAACGGAGCAAGGATTCTTGATCAGCGTCCGCAGAATAGCTTTCCATGAGGCTGAGTCGCAGGCGCCGCAAATGGCGTTTCTACCAGCTCCGTTCCTTGGCGAGGACGATTAGGATGATTCTTCAGATCCGCGCCGTATTTAGTCTGAGGGCGTTCAATACGACCGTGAAAGACGACAGCGCCATCGCCGCGCCTGCGATCATAGGCGACAGCAAAATGCCGGCGGCAGGATAAAGCGCGCCGGCCGCGATCGGCACACCAATGCCGTTGAACAGGAACGAAAACAGCAGGTTTTGCCGGATGTTGCGCATCGTCGCGCGGGCCAGATGGCGGGCACGGACGATTGCGGCGAGATCGCCCTTGGTCAGGGTTATGTCCGCGGTTTCTATCGCGACGTCAGTGCCGGTGCCCATCGCCAGCCCGACATCGGCGGTCGCCAGTGCTGGGGCATCGTTGATCCCGTCGCCGGCCATCGCTACGCGCTGCCCGTCAGCCTGGAGATCACGGATCGCGGTGGCCTTGTCCTCTGGGCGCAGCCCAGCGCGGACCTCGTCTAGTCCGCCCACCGCGATCGCCACGGCTTCAGCTGTCGTCTCATTGTCGCCGGTTAACATCACGATTTTCAGGCCCGCGTCGCGCAAGGCGCCAATTGCCTCTCGCGCGCCGACGCGCACCGGATCGGAGACCGCAATCACGCCGGCCAGCGCGCCGTTTACCGCGACGAACATTGTCCCCGCGCCTTCACGCCGCAGCCGCTCCGCCCTTGTTTCCAGAGGCGCTGCGTCGGCACCCGCCGCCTTCATCAGCGCGGCGCTGCCGACCGCCACCCGCCGGCCGTTGACGGTCGCTTCCACCCCCATGCCGGTTTGCGAGGCGAAATCCGTGATGGCGGCGACCGCCAGCCTCCGCGACCGCGCCGCCTCGACGACGGCGCGAGCAAGCGGATGCTCCGACGCCACCTCGACCGCCGCCGCCAGCGCGAGCAGATCATCGCGCGCGACGCCATCCGCCGTCTCCACCGCGCTCAGCCGAGGCTTGCCCTCGGTCAGCGTGCCGGTCTTGTCGATCACCAGCATGTCGACCTTTTCGAAGGTTTGGAGCGCCTCAGCATTGCGGATCAGCACGCCGGCATGAGCGCCGCGCCCGGCTGCAACCATCACTGACATCGGCGTCGCGAGGCCGAGCGCGCAAGGGCAGGCGATCACGAGCACCGCGATCGCATTAAGGAGGCCATGGCCGAAACGCGGTTCCGGGCCGACCAGCATCCACACGGCAAAGGTGACCAGTGCCACGCCGACCACCGCTGGCACGAACCAACCGGAAACGCGATCGGCAACCGCCTGGATCGGTGCGCGGCTGCGCTGCGCGTCCGCGACCATGCGGACGATTCGCGCGAGCTTCGTCTCCGATCCGACCGCCTCGGCTCGCATCACGAAGCTGCCGGTTCCATTAACGGTGCCTGCGACGACTCGATCGCCAACGCTCTTGGGCGCCGGTGTGGGCTCGCCAGTCAGCATTGATTCGTCGATATGGGAGCAGCCGTCCATCACCACCCCGTCCACCGGCACCGCGTCGCCGGGGCGCACGCGCAACCGGTCGCCGGGATGGACCGCATCAAGCGGCACACTTTCCTCGCTACCCTCGCCGCCGATCCGTCGCGCGGTTTTGGGGGCGAGATCCATCAGCGCGCGTATCGCACGGCCGGTCGCGGCGCGGGCGCGCAGTTCGAGTACCTGTCCGAGCAACACCAGCGCTACCACCACGCCTGCCGCCTCGTAGTAGACTGGCACCCGCCCACCCTTCGTCAGGACTGTCGGCGGAAACAGCTCCGGCGCCACGGTCGCGACGACGCTGTAAAGATACGCCGCGCCGACCCCGAGCGAGATCAGGGTGAACATGTTGTAATGGCGCGTCCTGAGCGAGGCGATGCCGCGCCGGAAGAAGGGCAGGCCAGCCCACACCACGATAGGTGTTGCGAGCGCAAACTGCACCCAAGGCGAGACTGTGTCGCCAGTCAGGCGGAGGCCGAGCATGTCGACACCCATCGAGATCGCCAACAGCGGCACCGTTAGCACGCCCGCTACCCACAGTCGGCGAGTGAAATCCACCAACTCGGGATTGGGGGTGCCGTCGGGACTAGGCTGATCGGGCTCCAAAGCCATGCCGCAGATTGGACAGGTGCCGGGTCCTTGGCGCCGGATTTCGGGATGCATCGGGCAAGTCCAAATCGTGCCGGGCGCTGCTTCGCCCGGGCCGTGCGGTTCGTCGCCAAGATAACGGTCGGGACTGGCAAGGAACTTTGTGCAGCAGCCGGCGCAGCAGAAATAATAATCCTTGCCGCCGTGCGACGCTTGATGCTTCGCGGTTGTTGGGTCGACCGTCATGCCGCAGACCGGGTCAGAGTTACTTTCGGATCTTTCCGGAGTTGCTCCGTAATCGAACCGAGGGCTTGCCGCGATGTGGACCATCATAACTCCGTCCTCTGTCGTAGGATTCCAAACTGCCCTGACGCCTGAACTGCCTTGCAAAAATCGCCGAATTTTGATCATCGACTCCGCAGGGCCACGTATCGGCTGATCAAAAATGAAAATTATTCCTGCTCGCTAGTGACGAAACTCGACGCTGACTCGCCTGCGGATTGGGAGCGCCGCTCTTCAAATGAGCGTGAATGCGACAAAAGCGTGGTTTGCCAGGAGACGAGGAAGATCGCGACGATTGCCGGGCCGATGATGATTCCATCCAGCCCGACCAGTGTCAGCCCGCCCAGCGTCGACAGCAGCACCAGATATTCGGGAAGGCGCGCTTGATGGCCGACCAGATAGGGACGCAGGAAATTATCGACTAGTCCGATCACGAACAGGCCGCACACGATCAGCGCGATGCCCTGCCATGTCGATCCCGTCAGCAGCAGAAACGCCGCGACCGGCACCCATATTGCTCCGGCGCCGAACGGCGGCAGCAGCGACATGAACGCCATCGCAAATGCCCAGACGGCCGGCGCACCGATGCCCAGCAGCCAGAAGATGAGGCCGCCAACCGAGCCCTGGACGATCGCGACGATCAGGCTGCCCCTGAGCGTCGCGCGCAGCACCTCGCTGACCTCCGCGACCAGCCGATCCCGGATGATCGAGGGAAGCGGCAGATGATCGACCACGATTGCCGAGATGGCGCGGCCATCACGAATGAGGAAGAACGAGACGTAGATCATGACCCCGAGCGTGACGGCGAGCCCGAACGCGCCCTGGCCGATGCCGATGGCGCCGCCGAACAGGGAGGAGAGTCCCCCTTCGAGCAGTCGCGCGACGTGATGTTGGAAAGATGCGACATCGTCTCCCCCGGTCAGCCGCATGAGCCGACGCAGCCAGTCGGGCAGGAGCGCATGCAATTGATCGATCGACGTCGGCAGCCGCGCGGTACCACCCTTCGCGGCGATAAGCGTCCCCGCCTGACGGACCAGCGCGGTACCGGCGGCGATCGCCGGAACGATCAACGCCAGGACCATCGCCGCGACACTCAGCAGAGCAGCGAGGTTCCGGCGGCCGCCGAGCCGTCGATCCAGCCAATGGGCAAGCGGCGAGAACAGGACGCTGGCGGCGATCGCCCACACGATGGCGCTGCGAAATGGGGCGACGATCCACAGAAACGCCAGGGTCGCCAAAGCGACCAGCATGAAGGATCCCGCGCGATCAATCCGCATGCCGCCGCCCCCGGAGCTTGGTCCATTCAAGCGCGATCAACAACACCGCACCGGTCATGAGCGCCAGCCCGATTTCGGCCGCGTCGAGCGGCGCGAATTGCAGAAGGTTCTGGATGAATGGCGACGCGAGGACGACCGCGCCGACGATCACAATCCCGCCCAGGACATAGCGAAACACGGCATTGCCGCGCAGCAGCGCGTCGACAATGGATCGGCTGAATGCCCGGTTGACCAGCACCAGGGCCACCACCGTAGAAACCAGCGCGAAGAAGATCAGTGCCCGCGTTTCGGGTGCCGGCATTCCCTGTTTCGTCGTCCCGATCAGCAACGCAGCCAAGCACAGGAAGGCAACTATACCCTGCGCCACGCTGCGCACGATCATCGGCACCGAGAAGAGCGGCTCCCTGGATGGGCGTGGATGGCGTTCCATGATGCCGGGCTCCTCAGGCTCGGCCTCGAAGAACAGTGCGCAGACCGGATCGATGATCATTTCCAGCAGCGCGATCTGGATCGGCCCGAACATGACGGGCAGCCCTGCGACCAGCGGCAGCACGGCGAGCCCCGCGATTGGCACATGCACGCTGAAGATGAACCCCATCGCCTTGCGCAGATTGTCGTAGATGCGCCGGCCGAGCCGGATCGCGGCGACGATCGCGCCGAAATCGTCGTCGACCAAAACGATGGAGGCCGCCTCGCGCGCGACATCGGTGCCGCGCTTGCCCATGGCGATGCCGATGTGCGCTGCCTTGAGCGCCGGCGCGTCGTTGACGCCGTCGCCGGTCATAGCCACGATCTCGCCGGCCGCCTTGAGCGCGTTGACGATCCTGAGCTTCTGGGTCGGCATAGTCCGGGCGCAGACGGTCACCGTCGGCAGCCGCCGGACGAGCTCATCGTCGCTCATGGCGTCGATCTGCGCGCCGATCAGCACGTCGCCGTCGCCGATGCCGGCTTGAGCGGCGATGGCGCGCGCCGTCACCGCGTGGTCGCCGGTGATCATCATCACCCGGATACCCGCCGAGCGGCATTGCGCGATTGCCGCGGGCACGTCGGCGCGCAGCGGATCGGCGAGGCCGATCAGGCCGCAGAGCTCGAAGTCGTGATCCTGCTGGCGCTCTTCGATCTGTCCGCCTGCCGTTCTGGCTTTGGCGACACCGAGCACACGAATTCCCCGCGCCGCCATGTCGCGCGCTGCGCCGTCGAGCACGCGGCGCGCGTCGGGAGACAAGCGGCAAAGATCGGCGATAGCTTCGGGCGCCCCCTTTGCCGCGATCACCCGCTTACCGTCGCCGCGGTCCCAGACGTTGGACATCGCCAGCAATTCGGGGCTGAGACCGAACGTCCGCGCTAGCCGCCAACCGCGGTGCAACGCGCCGAGCCGCGAGGCGCTCGTATCTTGCAGCGCCGCCTCCATCGGGTCGCTCGGCACGGCCGCACTTGCAAGAGCGCCGGTTTCGAGGAGCGTTTCGAACCCCTCGATCGGGGCATCGCCGGCCAGCACCCTGCTGCCGCCAACCGGCTGCCACAGCTCTGCGACGGTCATGCGATTTTGGGTCAGTGTTCCCGTCTTGTCAGCGCACAAGATGGTTGCCGCGCCTAGTGTTTCGATCGCTGCGGCCCGCCTGGTCAGGACGCCGACGCGCGAGATGCGCCAGGCGCCCATCGCCAGGAATATCGTCAGGACGACAGGAAATTCCTCGGGCAACAGCGACATGCCGATGGCAATTCCAGCGAGTACGGCTTCCAACCAGCTGCCGCGGAGCGTGCCGTACAAAAAGACGACGGCAACGGTGATGATCGCAGCGCCGACCGCAGAGAGCTGGACGATCCTCAACGTCTGCCGGCGCAGGGCTGGCGCCTCCATTTCGAGCATCGTCAAGGATTGCCCGATCCGCCCGATCTGCGTTTGCGGCCCCGTAGCGATCACCTCTGCCAGGCCTTGCCCCCGCGTGATCATGGTGCCCGAATAGATCAGCGGCTGGCCATCGCCGCCGGGGATAACCGAATGGATATCCTCGCCTGCGGCGAGCGGACGCTTGGTGACCGGAACGGCCTCGCCCGTCAGCAGCGATTCATCGGCGGTGATGTCGTTGGCCTCGACCATCGCGGCGTCGGCGGCGACGCGATCTCCGCGTTCGAGCACGAGCAGATCGCTTCGAACGACGTCGCGCCCCGGGATGCGCACCGGCCGACCATCGCGTAGGACGAGGGCTCGCGGAGCGGCAAGGTCGCGCAGCGATTGCAAGACACGCTCAGTGCGGCTTTCCTGGACGATCGTTATCACGATCGAGAAGCCCGCGAAGCAGATCAGCACCAGCGCCTCGGTGACCGATCCGAGCAGCATATAGGCGATGCCACCGGCGAGCAGCAGCGCCAGCATCGGCTCGCGGAAAACATCCACGATGATCCTGATTTGCGAACGGCCGGCGGGCGCAGGCAGCAGGTTGGGGCCCTCGTCACGCAGCCGGGCGGCGGCCTGCTGCTCGGTCAGGCCCTGAATCGTACGGGGCGCCGGAAATATCGTCGGCTGTTCGGCAGGGTCCATCGAAACCTCCGCCGCGCGGCGTATCGCATGACGCACCGGCTATCTCTAAGCAAAACTACGCAGGGCGCCCGGAGCCGGATTACGGGAATCCCACAAGCGACGGCATCGCCGCCAGGGGCCACAATGCCGGCCAAAGGAGATTTCGCATGGCCGAAAAAATGCGCGCCACGATTTTCGTCGAACCCGGCAGAGTGGTGCTGGGAGAAAAACCCATTCCCGATGTTGGCCCCCTCGACGCGCTGATCCGCATCACGACGACGACGATCTGTGGGACCGACATTCACATCATGAAGGGCGAATATCCGGTGCGTTCGGGCCTGACGATCGGCCACGAGCCGGTCGGGGTAATCGAGAAGCTCGGCTCGGCGGTTACCGGCTACGAGGAAGGCCAGCGGGTCATTGCCGGCGCGATCACGCCGTCGGGCACATCGAACGCCTCGCTGGCGGGCTGTCATTCGCAATGCGGCGCCGGAACGAAGCACGGCTGGAAGGCCCTCGGCGGCTGGCGGTTCGGCAATACGATCGACGGCGCGCAGGCCGATTTCCTGCGGGTGCCCGACGCGATGGCGAACCTCGCACCGATTCCCGACGGCCTTACCGACGAACAGGTGCTGATGTGCCCCGATATCCTGTCGACTGGCTTCTCCGGCGCGCAAGCGGGCAAGGTCCGGATCGGCGACACGGTCGCGGTTTTCGCGCAGGGGCCGATCGGGCTGTGCGCCACCGCCGGCGCGCGGCTGATGGGCGCGGCGCGGATCATCGCCATCGAATCGGTGCCCGCGCGCGCGGCGGTCTCGCGCAGGATGGGCGCCGACGAGGTGGTCGATTTCACCCACGAGGATCCGGTCGCCGCGATCATGAAGCTGACCGATGGCCGCGGCGTCGATGTCGCGATCGAGGCGCTCGGCAAGCAGCAGACCTTCGAATGGGCGCTGCGCGTTCTTCGCCCCGGCGGCACACTCTCCTCGCTCGGCGTCTATTCGAGCGACCTCACCATCCCGCTCGACGCCTTCGCCGCCGGCCTCGGCGACAATCGTATCGTCACTACCCTGTGCCCCGGCGGCAAGGAACGAATGCGCCGGCTGATGGCGATGGTGGAGAGCGGCCGCGTCGATACGGGCGCGCTGGTCACGCATCGTTTCAGCCTCGACGACATCGAGACCGCCTATGACCTGTTCGCGCATCAGCGCGACGGCGTGCTCAAGGTCGCGATCACGCCATGAAGGTGCTTCGCATCATCGTGCTGGCGGCGCTCGCATGTGTCGCCCACCCGATGCCCGCTATGGCGCAGTCGCTCGACAGCGGTTCGGTGATGACGGCTGTCGAGAAGCTGAAACCGGGGCAATTTCTCTGGGCGCCGCAGCTCGCACCCTCGGGGCCGATGCTGCTGGTCGTCAACCGCGAGACGCAGCGGCTGGTGGTCTATCGGAACGGCCTGCCGATCGGCATCTCGACCGTGTCGACCGGCAAGCCCGGCCATCGAACACCGACCGGCGTCTTCACCATCCTGCAGAAGCAGGTTGAGCATTATTCGAGCCTCTACGACAGCGCGCCAATGCCGTTCATGGAGCGATTGACCTGGGACGGCGTCGCGCTGCACGGCGGCACGCTTCCCGGCTATGCCGCGTCGCACGGCTGCATCCGGCTGCCCAAGACATTTGCCGAGAAACTCTATGGCGAGACGCGGCTGGGCATGACGGTGGTCGTCACCGACAAGTCTGAACTGCCGCGCCTCGCACCTGGCCCGCAGTTGCTCGGCCATGGCGATGCCGCACCGCCGGCTGGCGCGGTTGTCTGGGATCCGGCCAAATCGCCCTCGGGGCCGGTATCGATCGTGGTCAGCGGCGCCGACGCACAGATTCGGGTATTGCGGAACGGCGTGGTGATCGGGTCGGCGCCGGCAACTCTCGCGGTGCCGATTACCCGTCCGGCGGCGTATTCGCTTCAATCCGTCGACGGGGAGAGCCGTCGCTGGATGCGCTTGCCCTTGCCGGGACAGGACATCGACGCGCCGACGCCGGAAGAGGCGCGCCAGCATGTCACGGTAGATCCCGCCTTCGAACGACAGGTGCTGGCCGCGATCGCCCCCGGCACCACGGTGCTTTTGACGCCCGACAGCATGACGGCTCTGGCCAACAACACACCGCAGCCGGTGATCGAGGCGGCCCCGGGCGGCCGCTGACCGCGGCCGTCCGTATTATCCCTGATACCGGCCGCCGCCAGGCTCCGCGTAGCCATAGCCAAGAAAGGAGCCCGAACATGAAGAACGTTCTGCTGCTGGTGCATGATGATGGCGGCCAGGAATCCCGCTTCCAGGCTGCGCTCGATGTGACGCGGGCGCTCGAGGGGCATCTGACGTGTCTCGACGTCGCAATCCTCGCGCCGGCGATGGCCACGGATGTGATCGAAAGCCAGGGCAGCTCGATCCTGCTGGCGGACGAGCGGCAACGCGAAAGCGACAACCGGGCGCGGCTGGAACAGCGGCTCGCGCACGAGGACGTGTCGTGGGATTGGATCGATGTTGTCGGCTATCTCGAGCCGGCACTCAAGGATGCGGCGGATCTGGCGGACCTGATCGTGGTCAGCCGCCGGCTCGATGATTTTCCCCTGCCCGACATGCGACACGTCGCCGGCGACCTCGTCGTCAAATCTGGCAAGCCAGTGCTGGCCGTACCGGACGATGTCGGCAAGTTCGACGCTGCGGGAACCGCGCTCGTTGCATGGGACGGCTCGCATACCGCGGCAGCCGCATTGCGGGCGGCCGTGCCGCTGCTGCGGCTGGCGGAAAAGGTTGTGCTATTGGAACTGGTCAAGCCGGACGACGATCCTTGGGTCGATGATGCCGCCATCTATCTCTCACGCCACGGCATTCATGCGGTGGTTCGGCACGACAAGCTTACCGGGCCCGCGGGGGACGCACTGCTCGCCGAGGCCGAGAGCGGCCGCTACGCCTATCTGGTGATGGGCGGATTCGGCCACTTGCGATTCGTCGAGGGGCTCTTCGGGGGCGTCACCCGGACGATGCTGGGAAAGAGCCCGATCCCGGTATTGATGGCGCATTGAGGGGTACTGGCGGCGGTCACGCCGCCGCCACGTCCTCGGTCAGCCACTTGCGCACGGTGAGCTCACGGCAATCGTCGTCGGGCACTGCGGTAAAGCCCATCTCATGCTCGAGCGACAGGGCCGCGCGATTGGCGCTGCTCTCCACCGACTCGACCGCCTCGATCCCCTGCGCCTTCGCATAGCGGAGGACATGTTCGAGCAGGGTCCAGCTCACGCCGCGCTGCTTATAGCCTTGGTGGACCGAAATCGCGACCTCGGCCCGCGAAAGATCGGGGTCGGCAGCGAGCATCGCGGTGGCGACCAAAGTGGTGCCGGCAAAGGCCAGGAAGGTCATCGACCGGCGATAATCGATCTGCGTCATCGCCGCGATCCGCTCCGGCCCGACCTCGCGGATGGCCGAGAGGAATCGGAAGCGCAGATCCTCGACTGTGACGTGATGGAAAAAATCGGTCAACAATTCGGCATCGGCCGGCACTACAGGCCGGACATGGAGGTCGAGGCCCGATCGGGTCCGAAGATCGGTCGTCCATTCGGTGGGCACCGGCCGGATCACGGGAGGGACGGCCTCGTCGGTGATCCGCAACCGCGCATCGAGTGCGACGACCCCGCGCGGATCGACCACCAGCGGATTGATGTCGAGCTCGGCTATCTCGGGGAAATCGATGATGAGTGCCGAAACCGCCTCCAGCACAGCGATGACCGCATCGACCTCGGCGGGGGGTACGTCGCGGTAGCCGGCGAGCAGGCGGCTGATCCGCGTGCGATCGATCATGTCCCGGGCGAGCACCACGTCGAGCGGCGGAAGGCCGATCGCCCGATCGCGCATCACCTCGACTGCCGTTCCCCCGGCGCCCACCACCAAATAGGGCCCGAACGTCGCATCGCGGGCCATCCCAACCAGCAGTTCGCGCGCGTGCGGAGGGGTAATCATCGGCTCGACCTCAAAGCCGCTGATCGAGGCCTCGGGATGCTCGTGCCTGATTCGCGCCACCATCGCCTTCGCCGCGTCCTGGGCAGCTGCCGCCGTGGCAAGGTCGACGGCCACGCCACCCACCTCGGTCTTGTGGCTGATCTGCGGCGAAACGATCTTGACGACGTAGGGCGCGGCGATCCCGCTGCAAGCGGTTTCGATTGCGTCCGCCGTGCGAGCGAACTGTGCCGGAAGAACCGGGATTCCATAGGCGGTCAGGACCGACTTGGCTTCGACTGCGGAAAGAACATGGCGCTTCTCGAGTCGCGCGCCGCCGAGCATCGTTCGCGCCCGTGTCTTGTCCGCCTCGGCAACCTTCGGCTGCGGCGGCGCTCGCCGCAGCAGGGCCTGCGCTTCGCCGGCGGCGAGCAAGCTTCGAATGCCGCCGAGCGTTTCGTCTATCGTCTCGAACAGCGGAACGTCGGCGGCGCAGAGGGCGTCCCTGGCGGCATCGGCGTGGCGCGGGCCGAGCCAGCAGGCCAGAACCGGGACGCGCGGCCGATCGATCGCTTTCGCAAGCGCTTCGGCCGCCTCGCCGCCGACCGCGATTGCAGTCGGGCAGTGGATCACCAGCACCGCGTCGACGCCCGGATCGTCACTGACGGCCTTCACCCCTTCGGCAAACGTGCCGGGTGTCGCATCGCCGCCCAGGTCGACGGGCCCGGAATGGTCGCAGGCGCGGCCGGTGATCTTCTCGATCCGCTCCCATGTAGCAGGGCTCAGCGACGCCGGTCGGGCGCCGGCACTCGGCAGCCCATCGTCGGCCAATATCGCCGGTCCGCCGCCGTTGCTGACGATGGCGACCCGGTCGCCGCCGATCGCCCGGCAGCGCGACAGGACTTCGGCAGCGTCGAACAAGTCGGTGAGGGTGTCGACGAGCACGATGCCTGCGCGCCGAAAGGCCGCTGCAGCGACGTCGTAGCTGCCGGTGATCGAACCCGTATGCGACAGTGCCGCCTGCGCCGCGCCTTCGGCGCGGCCGGCCTTGATCGCGATGACCGGCTTGTCGCGCGCCGCTGCGCGCGCCGCCGACATGAACTTCTCCGGATTGGTAACCCCCTCCACGTAAAGCAGGATCGCAGCAGTGTTACGATCGGCGGCGAACAGGTCGATCAGGTCGCCGAGATCGACGTCACTCATGTCGCCGGCAGAAACGATTCCGGAAAAGCCAACCTGACGGTCGGCCGCCCAGTCGAGCATCGCCGTGACCAGCGCACCACTTTGCGAGATCAGCGCGAGGCGACCGGGCGCCGCCGGGCTCGCCGCAAACGAGGCGTTGAGGCCGATGTGCGGCATCAGCACGCCGAGACAATTGGGGCCGACGATGCGCAATAGGTGGGGTTTGGCGGCGTCGAGCATCGCCTGGCGCAGCGTGGAATCTTCATGCACGCCCGCACTGATCACCACCGCGACGCGGCAGCCGCGCCTGCCGAGCGCGTCGATGATCCCGGGCACGGTTGCCGCTGGTGTGACCACGATGGCAAGATCGGGCGTCCGCGCCAGGGTTTCGATGGAGGTGGCGCACGCGACCCCCGGCCGCGCGATCGAATGCAGATTGACCGCTTCGATCAGACCAGTGAATCCGCCCTCGAGCAAATTGTTCAGAATGGCGGCGCCGAGGCTGCCGTGACGGTCCGATCCGCCGATCACGGCGATGGTCCGGGGGTGCAGGAGCGGCTCTAGATTGCGGATGGTCATCGTAACGTGCCTCGCAGCAAAGGATGCTTCCGACATGCCGCGAGGATCGCTGCGACACTATTGGGGGAACCCCGTAAAATGGAACCGCCGCGCCCCGGCGAAAGGGCGCGGCGGCTTTGCCGGGCGGCTCAGGCAATAATGATATTGTCTTCGATCCGCGTCACACCGGGTGCAGCCCAGGCTGCGCGCTCGGCGACCTGGCGTTCGTTCAGGCTGTGCACCTTGCCGCCCAGGCGCACTGTCCCATCGACGGTGACGACGTTCAGCATGTTCGCATCGGTGCCCGCATTGCGCTTGAAGGCGTCGATGATGCGCTGCTTGACGTCGTAGGCGGTCGGCTTCTTGCTCACCTCGATCAGGTTCGAGACGCCGAGCACACCCGTGATACGGCCCGCGGCATGGCGCGCCGCCTCGGCCTGGTAATGCCAGTCGACCGTGCCGGTCAGCGTCACCCAGCCGTGCTCGACCTTCACCGTCAGCTTGTCGTCGGGGATGGTGACGTCGAACGCGAA
>Ga0164242_10001895_pt1 | contig 24496 bp, 23 predicted proteins | sample OricomgcompostMG_FD_108783 | JGI IMG/M metagenome (GOLD analysis project Ga0164242, IMG submission 108783) | Miracle-Growth compost microbial communities from Emeryville, California, USA - Original compost - Miracle growth compost (MG) ...
AAATGCCTTAACCAGGGCAAAAGCATCACCTTCAGGCTGGGTAATTACGCGCAGGTAAATTATATGAGGTATAAGGCGGATGATAATGTGCTGCCCGCCAACCTTGGGCAATCGCAAATTAAGGTGGCCGATACCACCCTGCCTGCCACCGCCGATCTGTTTGAAAGCCCGTTTGCCGCTACAATGGATGTGCCTTATCTGGGCGGCAGCATAGCACAAATTAAAAAGATGGAGGAAGACAGCACTGATTTTACCATCAGCACAGAGCCCCGCATTTTAATAAACAACCAGGTAATTTTAGGTGACTTAAAAAAGAGCGTGGTATTTACCGATGGCAGCAAAAACATTACGGTAAACAGCATCATCAGCGTACCTTACTTCACCAAATCGGCCGATGAACCCAGCCTACTCTATGACCGCATGCGGCAGGCCTATTACCCCGAACTGGAGAAGATACTAACCCAAACTAAAAAAGTGGTGCGCTACCTGCTGCTTACCCCCCGCGACATACTGGAGCTTGACCTGCTGATCCCCGTTTACCTGCAACAGGATGGCGCTTACTATTATATAAATAAAATAGATAGCTGGCGCAAAGGCCAGCCTACTAAAGTGGAGCTGGTGAAGCTGGGGTGAAGGCATATGTCATAAGAAACACTTAAAACATGTTAAATAAAGTTTAAGTGAACTTAACAAGGGTCTTTCTTCTACTGATTATTCCAAAGCCATTGAACAGGTAAACACTTTTAAATTAAATATCGGGCTGGCAAAAAAAGAATTGCTTATAAGCATCAGATAATTTGTGAATACAAACCATCTTTATATATTTACCAATAAAATTAGTAAATTATAATCACAACATGAAAAACAAGAAATTAGGCTTTATAATTACTACAAGTGTTATAATAATGTTAATTGCAATAGGCATATATAAAAAACCTTGGATTGTAGCTCATTATGCTGAGATAAAATATAATACTTATAAAAAAGGAGATAATATGTATTTCTCTGAATCACATCTTAATGAACTTTCTAAATATAAAGTTCACTTATATAGGTATATTAAAGATAATTCATCAGACGATGTATTAATGTTTCCAACGAACGAATTTATAAACAAAAATATCGAAATGGTATACAAAAAAAAAACTATAGGTACTTATGTAAAGACGGAGTTTCTATATCCGTCTAGTGGAAGCATAAATATAATACTGAGATTATACGCTATCAAACTTAATAACACTATCTTATTGATAGACCGCACTAATGATAACAAGATCCCAACCGGGTATAGTTGTATAGATAGTAATTTATACGTTGTTGCTGATTACTTTGATAAAAGTAATTAGCTTATACATAAAATATAACATTTACATATATATGCCAATTGGCATTTTAAACATATAAACTATGGCAAAAACAAATAACCCTGGTATAACCAGCAACGATATTCAAAATACGAAAGATTATGCGGATGCATTAGATAAATTACAAGATTCGCTAAATGGCGTTAACAGCGCTTTCTCTGAATTTAGTAATGGAGTAAATTAATTTAACTAACATTTATTCTTCAGCATAATACCACAAAAATATCCAGAACTGAGTCTGAGTGATAACTACTATATCATCCTTACTTATATTTTTTTCATTAACAAACTTTGTTAATTTATCCGGATCACGGAACGATTCTGATTTCAATATTTTCATACTCAATTTAATTTAAACAATATGTCTGATAATAATAAATTTTCGGTTGATAAAAATTCTATCGCCGATTCTCAGCAACAAATAAATAACTATACCCAAAGTTTCAATACCTTACGTAAAGCGGTTGATGGTCTATCGCAACCATTTAATTCACTATCAAATGATCTTAATAGTTTAGATAGAAATCTTTCTAAATATGCTGATTCTTTAGCAAAAGTCAATGCGCAGCATCAGACATTTATTTCAACAGGAGATCAGGTAAATGAGAAAGCATCTAAAGCGTCCGAAACTTTTTCCTCTTGGATTGGAGTGTTAAATATTTTCACAAATGCCATAAAAGGCTGGCAAGTTGCTTTAACTGGTGGCCTCGCTATTGTGGTAGCCTTTTTGCCAGAGATTGTCAACTTTGCTACCGCTCTATTTAAAGGCAAAGATGCTATTGACCAAGCCAAGATAAGTTTAAGTGAACTTAACAAGGGCCTATCTTCTACTGATTATTCTAAAGCAATACAAAATGTAGATGAATTACGCATCAAGGTGGATTTAGCCAAAAAAGGATTTGCATTGAAATCTGATGTGGTAAAAGAATATAATAAAACATTAGGCCAGACCGTTGGTCAGGTTAAAACTTTAGATCAGGTAGAAACATCTTTAAAAAACAATGCGAAGGATTATATTCAAATGATGCTTTACAAAGCATCAGCTTTATCCGCTATTAAAGAGTCGGCTGACAATCAAATTATAGCCCAAAAAGAGATGGCCAAATCTGATGAAGAAAGCACCAGTTATTGGGATAGTGGGATGGCAAACTCATCCGATCCTTTTCAACAAAAACTCTATAAAGATTTAGCTAAAAAAAATCGCGATAATGCAGCAAAACCTTTTCAAGAAAAGGCACATGCATTACAGTCCATTGCTGAACATTTTGAAACTTTAGCCAGTCAAATTGAACAAAAAAATCCTATTAATAGGATCAAAAAACAATTAGAAGATTTACAAAATGTGACTGGTGCGGGCATAATAGGGTCTAAAACATTTAAACAAATTAAAGAATTAAAAAAACAATTGGCAGCACTAGATCCATCGTATGAAAAAGATGAACCTAGTGTAATTACCTCTTCAAATAGAGGCAAAAAAAAATCAAAAGCGGAGCAACGTAAACAGGAATTAGATCGACACATAAAAGACGCTGAGAGTACACTCCAACAAACTGCCGACGCTTTCAACAAAAAACTGGCTTTAGAAAATAATAACTATGCTATCGAAAAAGCCGCATTACAGGATCAACTGGACAAAAAACTCATCACCCAGGAACAGTTTCATAACGAAAGTGAACAGTTAGAGGAAAAATACCACGCAGGCATTGGCGATATCATTAAACGTTTTAATGCTGAAGACCTGGCAAAGGCACAAAAACAGCAGCAGGATTTGCTTAATGCACAACAACAGCAGGAAACCCTGGGCACCGACCAGCAAAATATAAAGAAAGCCTTATTACCACAACAGAAGCTGGAAGCGGAAAAGCAATTAATTACCGATAAATATAACTTTGAGATACAACAGGCCGCAGAAGCCGGTAAAGATACGCTGAACATTCGCCAGCAATACGAGCAGGACATAACTAAGCTCACCCAACAATATGAACAGCAGCGCAAGGAATTCGCCCTCAAAACAGCCCAGGAGGTATCTAACCAGGCGTTCTCCATGATGCAAAACGGCATTAAATCTCAAGCCGATGCCAAGGTAAAAAGCCTGGAAGCCAGCAAAGCCGCCGAGCTGAACAACAGCAGCCTTACCGCAACGCAAAAAAAGGCTATTGAGGATAAATACCAGAAACAGGAGGCTGCCATAAAAGTTAAAGCTTTTAAGGACGAGCAAAAGGTATCCATATTGCCTATTAAAATGGTAGCATAAACATTTGGAAGTATAATTTCGATGCGATATATTTACCAATTAAATTAGCACTTATGAAAAACTTAACACTTATTACACTCTTATTCATTGCGTTTGGGGCGAATGCCCAAACCACCAAACCTATTGATGGCTTTTTAGGCGTTAAATTTGGCAGCTCTGCCGCCGAAGTTACTGAGGCTTTGAAAGCAAAAGGAGGCGTAGTTAGAGCCAGCAGTGCAACATCAATTACCTTTACGGGCCTCTCCTTAGGTAACAGTAAAACAAACGTTTTATTTGTGCATTTTATTAATGATAAAGCTTACGAGGCCGAATTTGCCTTTTTGCCTAACCAGGAAGCTAAAAGCATTGAATTTTATGACGCATTGGTAAGAGATGTGAGCGACGCTTATGGCCCAGGAACTCCACATAAAACCTTTAAAGCTCCATACACGGATGGCGATGGGTATGAAATTACAGCTATCAAATCGGGCAATGCCGATTATTCTACTTCCTGGAACGACGACGATAATCATATCACCGTACAAATCCAGGTTCAACCTACTAATTCTAAAATTAACATTAGATTATACTACAATGATGGCAAACTGCGAAAGCTATATGACGATCAGCAAAAGGAGAAAAACAAGTCTGAATTTTAGCCGTCCCCGTACTTTTCAATTAGCCTCCGGGCTAATTATTTTTAACACAATTATGCCAAATAGCATATAAAACATAAAACCATGTCCTATGAAAGACAATAACCCACAAGCGTTGCAACAGCAAACCGAGCAACTAAAACAAAACATGGCCAGCCTTAACGAAACCCTGGTACAACTGGGCCAAAAACAGGCAGAGTTAGGAGCCGCTTTAAAACAAAGCGGCCGTGATTTTAAGAGCATAAGCAGCGCGGCGGATGATGCCGCCGATGCGCTGAAAAACATGACGACGCAAATGACCGCCAGCGCCAAAGGCATGAATAGCTCGCAAAAAGCGCTGCAGCAGAACAAGCAACTGCTTGCTGATTTACAACAAGCGTACGATACCTTATCCAAATCGCAGACCGCCAACAGCGGTCAGTTGAAAACACTGGGCGATGATATTAGTATTCTTACCAAAGATATTACTGACCAGGAACAGGCCCTAAGTAAAAGCAAGGAAACCTTAGATCTACATAAAAAATCTGTCGATGCCATTAAGTCGTCTTTAGATAAATTAAAAGCATCTAATAAAGATTTTGGCCCCGTGCTGGAGGATGTGACCAAAGGCTTCAATTACATGAAGGATGGGCTGAAGCTGGTAAAAACAGGCTTTACCGGTGTTGGTGACGCTATTAAAACTACCGGTTTCGGTTTACTTGTACTGGTGTTGCAATCGGTAGTGGAATATTTTACTAAAACTACCGAGGGCGCTAAAAAACTGAAAGGCGGCATAGCGGCCATTAGTTTGGTGATCACTACTATCAAAAACTTTATCAGTAAGGTTTTAAGCGATATAGGCGGTAATATTGTAAATGCCTTTACGCACCCTGCCGATGCCATTAAAAAAGTATGGGACTCGGTGATCAGTAACCTTACCAGCCGGTTCAAGGGCATTTCGGTGTTTTTTAAGGGCCTGTTCTCGGCCAATATGAAGGAAATGAGCGATGGCCTTATCCAGATGGGTACCGGCATCACCAATGGTACCGATAAAATTAGCAATGCCTTCCAAACCCTTAAAAAAGATGTGGGCCAGGCCGCTACCGCTATTGTAAACGCCTATAATAAGGCTGCCGATGGCAGTGGTAAAGCTGTTAAAAAAATAGAGGAAAATAATAAAAAAACTGGCAAATCTTTACGCGGCCAGAAAAAAGATAAACCGGCAATAAAAGGAAAGAAAGATACAACAGAGCTTCAGGATGCAAAGCAAGGAAGTATAGATTATCAATCGGATGATGATGAATCATCATTAGAATCTTTAAATTCCGGACAACATAGTAATGATCTCAAGCAACTCCAATCAAAACAGCTGGTTAGCAATATCAACCCTGATGATGCTATTCTTACCGTCCATAATCAGGGCGACTGGCAAACCGAATTCAAGCTACGTAAACAACAATTAGACGATGAAGAAAAACAGGCGAAAGATGCCGCACAAAAACGTAATGAATCGGTACTAAAGGTAGACCAGGAATATGCCGAAAAGCAAAAGCAACTGGAAAAAGCCAAGCTGGACGCGCAGTTTGCCAACCAGCAAAATTACCTGAAATCGGTAGATAAACTCTCCAACGCCATGAGCAGCATTTTTGGTAAAAATACGGTGGCCGCGCGTGTGGCTTTTAAGGCGCACCAGGCTGCCTCGGCGGGGCAGGTGGTTATTGATACCGAAAAATCTATTATGGGTATCTGGGCGGCCGATTCGGGTATCCCCTTTATAGGTGTACCAAAAGCCATTGCCGAATCGGCCATCGCGGCGGCAGCCGGGGCGGCCTCACTTACCTCTATTATTAAGCAAAAGCCCGGCTTTGCCAAAGGCGGGCAATTTACTTCGGACGGACGCGGAGCGCTGTTACCCGGCTATAGCCGTACCGACGATACCAACGCCTACCTGCGCTCGGGCGAGGCCGTGGTGGTATCCGAAGCTATGCGCAACCCCTGGGCGCGTAACCTGGTAAGCGCCATTAACGTGGCCCACGGCGGCAGGGACTTTTCGGTTAGCAACCCCGGGCGCGGCTATGCCATTGGCGGCATATTTACCGATGGCGGCAACGCCAACCGTTACTACAGTCAGCCCGCTAACGATGTAAAGGACCTGGCCAATACCCTGGCCTATCAGATGATCAATAACTTCCCGCCCGTTTATGTAGATGTAAAAGACATTAACACCCAGCAAAACATACTGGCCCAAACCATTAACCGGGTAAATTTATAATTGCTTTTGGAAATATGATGCAGGCTGATTATATTTACCAAAATAATTAGCAATTATGAAAAACTTAATACTTATTACATTTCTGTTAATCTCATTCGGGGTTAAGGCGCAAACTACTAAACCTATAGACGGTTTTTTAGGCATCAAATTCGGCAGTTCTGCTGCTGAAGTTACTGAGGCTTTGAAAGCTAAAGGCGGAGTAGTAAGAACCAGTAGTCCTATCTCTATTACTTTTACAGGTTTAACCTTAGGAAGCAAAAAGGTAGTTGCCCTATTTGTGCACTTTGTGAATGATAAGGCCTATGAAGCCACCTTTGCTTTTTATCCTGATCAGGAAGCACAAAGTATTGAATATTATAACGGGCTTGTAAATTCGGTAAGCGATGCCTATGGCCCTGGAAAAGCTTCAAAAATGTTTAAACAGCCTTATACAGATGGTGATGGTTATGAAATCACTGCCATTAAATCTGGAAACGCGGATTATCACACTTATTGGCAAGATGATGATAATTATATTCTTTCAAAAATTGAAGTTGCCAACGATAAAATTAATATCAAGCTTTATTACGATGCTGGTAAACTTCTAAAACTGAATGATGACCAGCAAAAAGAAAAAAACAAATCTGAATTTTAAACCGCATACCAAGTATATTTTATAATTAGCCTTAAGGCTAATTATTTTTAACAAATTATGCCAAATGGAATTTTAATCATATCTCTAATCTCTAATCTCTAATCTCTAATCTCTAATCTCTAATCTCTAATCTCTAATCTCTAATCTTTCTTATGAATATCAGCACCGCCAACACCCTGTTTAACCAGGGCATGCTTACCGAGATGTATAGATCCGGCTTTATTACCGCCAAAATATTTGTCTACCGCGAAATATACCTGTGGGTGCATGCCCAGGTGCAAAGCCGCGGCATCAGTAAAAATCAGGCTGTTCTGGAGGCGGAGGTCAAATTCGAAAAGGACGAGCGCACTATCTGGCGCGCTATGAATAGCTTTACTACTGTCTGAGACCGGGATTTGTTGGATTTTAGGATTGCAGGATTTCCTAATTTTTCTTTCGCTGTGTAATTGCGAGGTACGAAGCAATCGCGAACTATCCGGACTCGTCTTATATGTTTATGAGCGCGTCGCTCCGCTCCTTGCAATGATAAAATTTGCTACTGACAAACTAACGCCACCACCGGGCTTAACTATTATCCCGATCTTTGAATATACCAAATCACCAATACGTCATTATTAAGCGATTGAATATCGGGCTCCGATATAAACCGAAGAAGATCCTTCACTCCATTCAGGATGACAAAAAATACAACTGACAAACCAGCGCCACCATCGGGCCAAAATATTCTGCTGATCTTTGTAATACAATAACCACCCATTGTCATACTAAGCGTAGCGAAGCATCAGGCGCCAATGCAAGCCGAAGAAGATCCTTCACCCGATAGCTATCGGGTCCGTTCAGGATGACAAAAGTCTCGGGGATCGCCAATATATTGATCAATCAATAACCATCGGTGCAATCGCACAAAACAACAATCGGTGTAATCACACCAAAAATCTGTGTAATCATAAATAAAATATTATGCCCTACAAAATCTATCTCTATGATACCGAACAGGACTGCATTGGCACAGGCAGCCTGTCATCTGCCTACATTCAGCAGCAATTGGAGGTCGCCGGCGGCCAGGATGTGGAAGTGCATATCAGCTCGGTTGGCGGCAGCGCGTTTGATGCCATCGCCATTTACGATATGCTCCGGAAATATCCCGGCAAGGTAACTACTTATGTAGACGCGCTGGCGGCCTCGGCGGCCTCGGTGGTGGCCATGGCCGGCCAAACAGTGGTCATGAGCAAATACGCCCTCCTGATGATCCATAAGCCTATGGTAGGGAGCGGCGGCAATGCCGATGAATTGCTGAAAGATGTGCAGATGCTCAATATCGTGCAATCGCGCCTGGCTCAGATCTATATGGACAAGTCCGGGTTGGACGAAGTTACCGTTAACAGCTTCATCAACTCCGTCACCTGGATGACCGCTGACCAGGCGCTTGATTTAGGCTTTATAGATACGGTTGAGGATTATCAGCCGCAGATCAGCAATAGCGCCATCCTTAAAAAATGTACCGGCGGCGCCCCCGCCGTTTACCAGCGATGCATAAACAAAATCTTAAACATAAATAACAACAGCAACATGAACATGGAAAACAAGGACCTTATCGAAAAAACCGCTTCGGTGTTGGATAAGATGATGAATTTCTTTAAAAAAGTAGTGAACAAGCACACCGTTACCGACAAAGGTATGCTGCACCACGCCGGCCAGTTGGATGAAGGCGCCGAGGTGTACCAGGACGAGGACATGAACACCCCCGCTCCTGCCGACACCTACACCACAGCCAGCGGCAAAAAGATAACGGTAAAAAATGGCAAGGTGCAGCAACTTAGTCCGGGCCCGGAAAGCACTGATGAGGATGGCGAGGACGACATGCCAGAGGATAAACTAAAAAAAGGCGATGTGCAGAACCGCATACAAAGTATTAAAGCCAAGCTGCACGCGCAAAACACCTTGTTAGCCGAAGCACGGGCCGCGCTGGAAACAGCCAATACCCGCCTTAAACAAACCCGCGACGAGGTACGCAACGAAATAAAATCAGACTTCACCCCCGAAGGCTCCAAACGCAGCAACAAGGCCCAAACCGAAACACAACCTTTTTTTGCCCCACAAACCACTTTAGCTAAAAATGCGGTCCGCAAGGCGGTAGCCCCCTAACCCCCTAAAGAGGGAACAAGGGTTCCAGCGATTTTAAAAATATTTTTAACTCACTATTTTTTCTCCTCAAATAAATGCCTCCCCTTCAGGGAGTTGAGGAGTATCCCTATAATTAACCTTATTAATCAAAAGCTCCCCCTTTAGGGGGTCGGGGGGCTAAAAGAAAATGGCTCAATTTACATTTACAAACAACACTTATGCCGGCGAAGCGCTGGCAGGTTTTATGGCCAGTACGCTGCTGGAGGCCGACTCCGTAAAGCGCGGACTGCTAACAGTAATTAACGACGTAAAATCGCGCAAGATCATTCTTGATGTGGATGATGACGTAAAACTACAGGACCCATCCGGCCTGTTTAACGACCAGGGCACCACCGCCCAGCAAACCGAAAGCTACCTTGACCCGGTTGTGTATGAATTTATGAAACAGGAACAGTGGGATAAACTGGCCCAATCGTGGGAAGCCCAAAGCCTTTCGCCCGGCGCCTTTGGCGATTATGAAGGCGTGGTAGACCTGTCGGACTTTATGGTACAGCGTTACTTAACCAAAATACAAATAGCTAACGAGCGTTTGTACTGGTTGGGCAAATCGGCCACCAAGGAAGCCGCTTTCACGGCCGATTTTGCCGGTTTGCTGCCAAGTATTTCAGCCGCATCAGGCGTTTACAAGGTTGGCTTGGGTAAATCGGCAACATCCATGGCTGCAACCGCCATCAGCGCTTTGGGTGTGGTAACCGTAAGCAGCACCGCTACCCTATCTGACGGAGATGTAGTAACCATTACCGATGTAACCGGAACCAGTAAAGACACTACCAACGGCGGCTCAGGTATTGATGTGCAGGGGCAGTCGTATTTCGTCCGGATAGTTAGCGCCACTACCTTTAAGCTGGTACGCAATTATAACGAGATCAACACCCGCAAGGCCGCTACCTTCAGCGGAACGTCAACCGCGGCTACCGTTAGCTACGTAAATGCCAGCAATGTACTGGGTGTATTAAGCGGTGTGTTTTCACAATTGGACCCTGCCGACCGTATCCAGGATGATTTTAACCTGCAGATACCATTACACATAGGCTATGCTTATGCGCAGGCACAGGCAGACAAGGCTACCAATGTGCTTAACGCTTTCGCGGATAAAAAGAAAATGGATTACCTGGGTGTACCGCTGCAACTGATGAATCACTGGCAGGCTAATACCATACTGGGTGCACGCTCATCAAACCTGTTCCTGGGTGTGGACCTGCTGGGCGACGCCTCCGAACTTTCAACCGTATACATGAAGCCATATACCAACGATAACGTGGTACGCATGAAGGCCCGCATGAAAGCCGCCGTAAACTTCAAATTCGCTAACGAGCTGTTTATGCTTACAGCGTAACCCCCCAGCTCCCTGAAGGGGGAGTAATTCCGGGGGGGATCTTCCATTAAAAATTTAAAATCTTAATCATTCCTTTATTCCCCTCTTCAGGGGGTTAGGGGGCTAAACTAACTAATATGCCAATTTACAATAAAATAAATGCCGGCTTCGCCCTGGGGGCAGATGAGCCTGTAACATCGGGCATTGAGGATGTCATCTACATCTTTAATCAGGATGATATCACTCTTACGTACGACACTATGAACCCACTGATTGTAACCGGCCTTACAGCCGTGAGCAGTGCTAAGGTTTATAAATTTACCGGAACCAACAACAGTTTCAACACCACATCAAAACTTAACAAAACGCAGGTAGGCCCACGCTATACCGAGGAAATTGATTTCAACATCGCCGGCCTCTCTACCGATGTCAAGGCGCAGCTAATGGCTATGGGTTATGGCCGTGTACGTGCCATTGCTATCAACAACTACAAATCCGGCGATTCCGCTATCGAATTGTTCGGCGCAGTAAACGGCCTGATCCTGACCGATGCAGAACGTAATGCCTCCGATGAAACAGTAGAAGGCGGGTATAAATTAAAACTGGCCAATCCTGATAAAATAAAGGAGCCATATCCGCCTCGTGCCATTTCTATCGCACCTGAATCAGGTTCGGCAACTTATGCCAGTACCCTGACCGCTATTGAAGCGCTGGTAGCTTAAACCCCTCCTAAATCTTCCCCGGTAGGGAGGACTTTAATAAATATGATATAAAAGCCCCTCACTACCGGAGAGGGGTTAGGAAGAGGTTATGAATCAAAAGAAATACATACTAAAACCTGGCAAACATCAATTCGTACCCGGCGAGCATGCCCGACATGATAACGATAATTTAACCGATGCAGAAGCTGAATGGTATCTGAAAAGGTATCCGCATATCAGATCACTGTTTAGTAATTATCCTAAAGCCAATCAACCGGATATCGCTGCAATTGGCACGCAAGATCAAAGAGTGATCTGTTCCGGAAAAAAAACAATCCGAAATCGAAAATCCGAAATCCGAAATCAACGAGATGAAAACTTACCTGCCACAAATTGAACGACGAATAGTAATACGCCCCAACCAAACCTATGGCATATTAAACTACGACCTGGATAATGCCTATCCCCAACGCATGCTGGAACTGGCAGGTAACTCTCCTACCGCCAAAGATTGCTGGAACAAACGGGCAAAATTTATTGCCGGGAATGGTTTTGAACACCCGGATCTGGGTAAACAGATTATTAACCCGAAAGGCCTGACAATGGCCAAGCTATTAAAGGCAATAGCTTCGGATAAAGCATTTTTCAGCGGATTTGGTATACATGTAAATTACAATGCCAATTATAAAATAGCGTCGGTTAATTACATCAAATTCGAGGATATACGCATAGGCGATACCGATTACGCGGAAACTGCTGGCAAGTATGCCATTTATTTTGACTGGGGACGCAGATCATGGAAAAACATTATGCGCAGCCGGATCACATTTGTAGATGGCTACAACCCGGATCCAGAGGCTATCAGGCAACAAATTTTAGCCGCGGGTGGATGGGATAAATACAAAGGCCAGCTATTTTACTTCAACCCGGAAGTGGATGACTATCCGTTAATTGAAGCCGATAGCGTTTGGGAGGACTTTGAAACAGAGGCTGGCATCAAAATATTCAACAACCGCGAAGTGGTAACCGGATTTTTGCCCTCTACGATGTTGTTTATGCAATCGCGCCGGGAAGAAGCCGACAACGCCGGTCCTGAAAGTGGGGGCGAACCTTACCGGAATATTCCATCACAATTAGAAAAAGATCTTGGTGCATTTCAGGGCGCCAAAAGCGCGCAAAAAATCATCGTAATTGAATACGAGGATGAAGCATCGAAACCGGAGTTTAAACCTTATGCTATTCAAAACAACGATAAATTGTTTGAGACGACTGAAAGATCGGTAGAATCGCGTATTATAAAAGGGTTTTCGGTTCCGAAAGAATTGATCAATGCTGAAAAATCATCGGGCTTAAGCAATGGCAGCGAAAAAAAACAGGCTATCCGTGAATTCAATGACAACACCGCTCCGGAAAGGCAGGAACTATCTGAAACACTTGCTGAAATATTTAGTCGGTTTTATAGCAATATCAATCCATCAGGCAACTGGAACATTCTACCTATCCCTGCAGATGTAGCTGATGATCATATTGGTATGGTAGCAGGTAATAGTATTAATCAGTTACTGTTATCAAACCTTGCCCCAACCAATAAAATGGCCATTCTTATGTATGTATACGGCTTTAAACAGACTGAAGCTGAAGCAATGGTAAACGAGCTTGCCTAAAGCGATCTGCAATCTTAATACAAAACCATGAATATTATAAACAACACTACTTTTCAGCAATATGAAGATATATCGGCCGGCGTAAAAACAGAGCGGCTGAATGTTTTCATCAGGAAGGCGCAAGAACTTGATTTGAAGCCGTTATTAGGCTATGCCTTGTATTATGATCTTATTAAAAATTTTAATGAGGATGGCACATTAAATGACAATGCGCCGCAACCATACAAGGACCTGATGAATGGCACCGAATACCTGGATAAACGCGGACACATTGTGCTTTACCAGGGACTTAGCCCAGTTATGGTATACTTTGCCTTTGCCCGCTTTATCGAAGCTGATTCCGTCCATTACACATCTACCGGTCCCGTAATTAAACAACATGATAATGGCATTGCTATTAATATGGAGAACATTGTCAGGCTGGTGCAACAACAGCGTAGTGTAGCCAATGCCTATGCTAATGAAACGGAACGATTCCTGAAAGATCATAAAGACGATTTTCCATTATGGAACTATAATCCTAAAAACAAATCGGCCCGTCAGGCCGGCCCACGCATCCGGAGCATCGACAAAACTGAGTTCAATTATCCGGGGGACGATGCTGCAAACTCCTACTTACCGCCGATCATACCTTGAAAGGACAATAAAACAAACAATCAGACCATGAAATACGATCAACAAACTCGTCCACATTATTTGGATGCATGGAGGACTGGCCATGGATAAAAAAATAAGCGAACTCAGTTTAATGCCATCTATTGATTCGGCTGATGTTTCCATACTTGTCCACAATAATACCGACTACCAATTTACGTTTGCAGCGCTCCTTTCATTCGTCAGTAGTAATGTGGCAATAGGAGCCGCTATTACTTTCGGAACGGCTTTGCCACAAAATAATACGGGTAAGAATGGCGATCTGTTTATCAATACAGCCACAGGGAGTTTCGCACAAAAGACTTCAGGTAGCTGGGCTATTGTTTATACACCTTCTTCGTCAGATAACCAGGCAGATGGAACGATATTATATGGTTTAGGAGTACCCAATAACTCAACCGGTAAAAATGGCGACACCTACATTCATACAGGAACAGGTGTTTTTTATAAGAAATCAACCGGCGCCTGGGGGCAAACCTTCTCCATGCAAAACGGACCTGCCGGGGCCAAAGGTGATAAAGGCGACCATGGAGATACCGGTGCCGCAGGCAAAACGATACTTAACGGAGCTGCAGACCCATCCAACCAGGATACCGGTACTGACGGGGACTTTTACGTCAATATTAATACCTGGTACTTATTTGGGCCAAAGGCTTCCGGCGCATGGCCCGATGGTGTTTCTATTGTTCAAAGCTCAGATAATATCAAAACGGTAATATCCGGACTAATGGATTCGCTGACCATTGATTGGCAAGTTAATGAGAATGGGGCCTTAAAACATGGGGATTTCCCCACGTATCAAGAAATAAACAAAGACGATAACGGCAAATGGACCGTTAACGCGACGCCAAATATTGAAGAAACAAGGAACGATGCCGGCGATGTGCTGCTATCCATCATTTTAACACCATCAGTACCTGGACAAACAAACTTTATTATTATATGAAAAAGCTTACTTTTTTAATCCTGAGTATTATATCTGGATGTGGAGTTTCCTATGGACAAACGACGGGCTATATACGAAACGACACTATAAAACTTACAAATGCCGCTAAAAATACTACCCTGGTTATTGAAACAGCCAGCAGGGGGCACAACTGGTACCTAAAAGATGTTGGTAATGGAAGAACTCAATTTGTAGAAGCCACGATAGCCGATGTTAGTCATTTACAGGATAGCCTTGGTAAGAAAGCAAACGATGCCAGGGTAGTTCATAATACTGGCAACGAAAGAATTAACGGTATAAAAACTTATTTGTCTGATATTAAGATAGGTGGCGCGTTGGCCTATTCAAAAATACACCAGGATACGACTTTGAATGGTAACCTATATTTTAATTCCTATAATTCCAATTCGAACGCGCCGTCTTTTATATTTAATAGCATATATGATTATCCCCTGTTAGAGATGCACGGGAACGGCTACGGTGGTGTATATAATTTTAAGGACGGTCACGCCGATGGAAAAACCTATGTGACCTTTTCACAGCAGGCCTCAGATTGGAATATCGATCTTAAAAATAAGGTAACGATGGGAGATGTTCCCGATACCACCGCTGACCTTGATAAGGTCAAAGTTTTGGTCAGAAATAAAACTACCGGCAAGCTATATGAGGCCCTTTCTTCCTATTTTACCAATAAGCCCGACAGTGCAACTATAGCATCACAGTATTATACTAAAACACAGTCTGATAGCTTGCTGTTGAGGCCGAACCTGTTAACGGACTATATCGGCGTAATGTCTTACGGGCAGAGCAACGCCATAGGCGGCGGCGGTAACGGACGGGTAACTTTATCGCAAAAATACAATTCGCTGGAGCCAGCGGGCGGCATGGATGTGGATAGCGCAGGCGATTATTCAACATTGATACCACAAGTAGAGACCACCGCCCGGGAAACTCCGGTATCCGGTGCCTTAGAATCATTTATCGATGCGATAGCGCGGGATAAGTCATTGTCTTATCTGAATAACGGGTTTCAGCAAATAGGGACTATACCCGGCTTAGGCAGTACCGCTATTGCCGGCTTAAGCAAAGGTACCGCACCTTACGGTAAGCTCATGGGTAATGTGATCGGCAATTATACCTATGCCGCATCTGTAAAAAAAACTTTTTCGGTCCCATTTGTCTACTATACCCAAGGCGAGCAAGATATTGCAGATGCCACCAGTTACGCTACATACGCCGCCCGGTTAGCGCAATTGGGCACTGATATATCAGCCGATGTAAAAGCTGTCACACATCAAAAAAATGATATCCCACTGATCGGATGGCAACTGGGGTATCAAAAAAGGAACCATTTAGATACTGCTGTATCGAGAGCGCAATACATGGCAGGTATTACCGACAGTGCCAGATACATTGTTGCCACGCCCAGCTACCAATTCCAATATAATAAAGCAGACAGTATTCATATGCGGCCTGCATTTCGCCGGATATATGGTGCCTACCTGGGGCTGGCCGCTAAGCGATATGTGCTTGACGGTGTAAAATTCATACCCACACACCCGGTTAAATATGTGGTTACGGGCACTAATTTAAAGGTGGTATTTTATACACCCGTAGCGCCACTGGTGATTGACACCACGCTGATCAGCAATCCTGGTAATTATGGTATCAGGGTATTTAACGCTGCGGGGACGGAACTGGCCCTGCGGAATATACATGTGGTTGATGGAACAACTTTGAGCATTGATTGTTCCGGCGACCCTACGGGTGGAAGTTTTTCTTATGCCAAAAACGCAACTAAAAACAACACGAACATGCCTGATGGCTTGTCGGTGCTGTTAGGTACCCGGGGCAACCTGCGCGACAGCCAGGGCGACAAGCTGAAGTTTGGCAGCTATCCTTTGCACAATTGGTCTGTAGCTATTTATGAGAAGATTGTGACTGTTCCAACTACCGGCACTATAGTATATAATAAGCTGGACACAATGGTGGTAGAAAAAAATGGCGGCCCTGCAACTATGCGTATTTCAATAATAAAAACGAATAGGATTCAAGGTCAATCCACATCACCGCTGACCTTGTCTAATAATTCTAATCAATATAACACCACCGCATATGGGGGTACAAATTCCACCAATGGCGCCTATATGTCTTTGAACGGAAGTAACCTGGCATCGACAGTAAGCGGTGTAGAGCGTTTTTTCGGGGCTGTTGAACTTTACGCCGATAGAAATGCGGCCAACATTAAAAATAGCACCTTGTCGGGATGGGTAAGGTTAGGCAGTCATTTGGCTGGCGGTAACTTTAAGAATAACCTATTAGTAGATACAGCGGGTAATACGCTGATCACTAACATGCCGCCTGTAAACATCATTGATAGTCAAAGGCCAGACGCGCAGTTACAGGTCAGTAGCGCCTCAACGAACACCAATGCTTTAAAAATAGAAGCTTTATCGTCAGATTATACAAGGACGGAATTATTGACCGTAACACAGTCCGGAGCGATACATATACCAGCTTTCACCACCGCCGGGATTGTTAATAATAATTCGTCAGGTGTGTTAAGTACCTCTACCGCGCTACCATCAGGCACCACAGCTACAACGCAGGCTGCGTCCGACAGTACGGATAAGATTGCTACAACCCGCTTTGTAAAGGCACAAATAGCAAATGTTGTTATTGATACAACAAAGCTTCAGACTGTAGCTAATTTTTTTCCAAAAGGAGATACCCGTTATGGGCAGTTGGACGCTACAAACGAATGGACGGGACAACAGAACATGGGGCCAATCCTATTGACTGGAACAGGCAATGGTATACAGTTTCAAAGCTTTTCAGGCGCATTGGTATTTGACTATGGATCAGGTGGGATTAATTTTCAGAATTCAACAGGCAGTTTTGCTTCCACTTTATTAGCGTCTCCAACAAGTTCAGGTGTGGCTAATTATAAAGTATATATGCCAGCAGTAAGCAGTGATGCTACATTAGCGACAAGAACCGATTCACTGCTCACGCCCCTTAACACCTATACTACCTCGTCAACGCCTACCATTATTACCACATTGCCTGGTGTTGTCGGAACAGGAAGCAGCATAAGCATTGAGGGCACTAACCAGGAGGGGGTGATTACCCTCGTTACCGGGACTTCCACAAGTGCGGTGGGTGCTGTGTTTTCCGTTACGATGTCAAACAGCTTTGCCTACCCCAATAGCTGTAACTCAATCTTAATGGGTAGTAATTCAGCCGCAGTAGGATTATCAACTCATGTTTATGTGAGTGATACGACAGCCACCGCATTTGATGTGACCACTAATCAAATATTAACTGCCAGCACGACTTATATATGGCGCTATCATAATGGAGGGTATTAAAAAATTATATGAAAACTTCAAATAAATATACCCTTGACCTGCAGGATGCAGCGAAGGGATTAATCATGGCCATTGGCGCCGCAGTATTTGCATTAATTGCCGAAAGCGTCCAAAAAGGGATTTTCACCTTTGACTTTACAGCCATATGGCATACAGCGGTAGCTACCGCCGTTGTTTACCTGGGCAAGAACTTTTTCACACCCGCAAAAATTGTAAAAGATGCAGTTGAGTGATCACGGTGAAGCCATCATAAAAAACTTCGAAGGCTTACGATTAAACGCCTATCGGGACAGTGCCGGTGTATGGACCATTGGTTATGGATCAACTAAATATCATGATGGTAGATTGGTAAAACCAGGTGACAAACTTGCCAATGAGGCTCAAGCCGATGCTTTGTTTAGAAATACGCTGGGAGAATATATATCAGCTGTTAATCACAAAACAAATGTCCCATTAACTCAAAATCAATTTGATGCGTTGGTATCATTCACCTATAATACTGGGGTGGGTTCAGGTAAAACATTGTTTTTGAAGTTGAACGCCAAAGATTATGCAGGCGCGGCAGATCAGTTCCTATGTTGGAATAAGATTACTGACCAGCATGGAAATAAGGCAGTATGTAATGTATTAACTGCACGCAGGAAGCAGGAACGTGCTTTATTCTTAAACCCATGACAGTAATTGCAGGAAGAACACAAATACATTTAGGGTGGCCGGCAGCAGGCGCTATCGTGCTGTTCCTGATTGGTACTACTTGGGAGGCGGCTATGTTATTCAGTAGTTTTATGAATGGTCAGCACGATTTACAAAGGCAGCTATCTGCCATTTCAAGAAGGGACAGCATTTATTTTTCAAAAATTGACGACCAGGCTCAGCAGATTGCAGCAATAAAGCAGCATCAATATCATCTGGATTCGCTGTTAGCAATAAGTACCCCGGGGTCTGTCAGCTTTCATACTGAAAAGACGATGAATGGCCAGGTGCATTTGGAACCCAATAAATAACTATAAATCAAATAAAAGATGAATTTAAAATCCTTTCTATCTAAAATCTGGGACAGCATAAAAAGTTTATTCAATGGAATGGACGTGGAGTTAAAAAGCGCTATCCGTATCAGTGTCGTAATTGTCGAAAATATTAAAAAATTTGTCGATTCGACCGATGCAGATATCATTACTGCATTAATTCCGGGAGATATCGATGATCGAATCAAAGATCTGCTCCGGGCGAAACTCCCGCTTATATTAGTAGAATTGAAACTTGCGGATGATTGTTTCAACCTAACGGATCCCGAAAAGCTTACCGCCTGTGCAGTAAAAACATTGCAGGGATTAAACGGAAATACGCAGAATGCTTTTTTGCATAGTTTATCAGCTTTAATAGCAGGGGTTATTGCAGATGGCAAGTTAACATGGAGCGATGGCGTGTATCTATCTGAATGGTATTACCATCATTTGTATAAAGCCTCTGTTTGATTTTGTAATTACGAGAGAAGAATTAAAAGTGCCCGGAACGAGATTCGAACTCGTACATCCTTACGAATGCCACCCCCTCAAGATGGTGCGTCTACCAGTTTCGCCACCCGGGCTTTTACATTACAAAGTCTTAGGCATGGAGTGTTATTACTAACTTCAAACCTAAGACTTTGACTTTAAAGGGATGTGCCCGAAGAGAGACTCGAACTCTCAAGAGACAATTCTCAACGGCTTCTGAGACCGCAACGTTTACCAATTTCGCCATCCGGGCTTATGAGGCTAAAATACCGTGGTAGCTTAGCTGACAAGGCTGCAAATATAAAATAAAATCGTTAATTACTGTCTCAAATAATCAAAAAAATACCTGGTTTAGAAATATTATAAAGTATTGTTAGTGGTATAAATCCGGCTTACTATTACTCATAAGCGTAAATTTCATTTACTCAACCCAAAAACAAAATTCGGAATTAATGAATCAATTTTTAAACCCTTTGTAATACTATCTTTTATAAGTTTGCAATAAGCCTGCCGGGCTGAATATTCCTGTTAATGGACTGGTCAAAAATCAGTCCAGGTTAACCTGATTTGTTCATTACATTTCTAATACACAACTTATGAAAAGAGCGTTGACGGTATTGCTTGTCTTAATAAGCGTTTGTTTATATGCCCAAAAAAGAATAATTGTAGCCAAGGATGGCAGCGGTAATTTCACTACGGTGCAGCAAGCTATTAATGCCGCTCCGGATAAAAGTGAAAGCCCTACTATCATATTTATTAAAAAGGGGCTTTATAAGGAGAAATTGGTGGTGCCTGCCAATAAACAAAATCTGCATTTTGTGGGCGAGGATAAAATTGCCACCATTTTAAGTTATGACGATTTTCACACCCGCAAGGATAGTTCCGGGAAAGAAATAGGCACATCGGGATCAGCCAGCATTCATATTTATGGAAATGGGTTTTCGGCTGAAAATATTACTTTCCAAAATACGGCGGGGCCTGCTGCCGGGCAAGCTGTCGCGGTTTGGGTTGCCGGAGATAGGGTAGCCTTTAAAAACTGCCGCTTTCTTGGCAATCAGGATACGCTATATACTAATGGCTATGGTAGTCATCAGTTTTACGAAGATTGCTATATAGAAGGTACTGTCGATTTTATTTTCGGGGCGTCTACTGCCTGGTTTCAAAACTGTGAGATCTATTGTAAAACAGCCGGCTGCATTACAGCCGCTTCCACACCCGACACTGTAAAATATGGTTATGTGTTCAAGGATTGTAATATTGGAGGCAATGCCTCTGCTACGGGCCGGTATTTCCTTGGTCGCCCATGGCGGCCACATGCTAAAGTAGTATTTATTAATTGCACCCTGGGCGACCAGATAAAGCCTGCAGGCTGGGACTATTGGGGCGATGTAAAAAATCAAACCACTGCTTACTATGCGGAATATAAAAACAAAGGCCCCGGCTTTACCCCTGACCAACGGGTTAGCTGGACGCACCAACTGACTAAGGAGGAAGCAAAGAGCTATACCATAGATAATGCACTCAAAGGATGGCATCCTGAGAAAAAATAAATTCATGGCGGCACTTGAAATGTATAAAGCCAATTAAAGCGCATCCGGCCAGAAGTACGCAGATTGTATTTAAATTAAATTTTTAGTTTGACATGTCGCTTAAATAACTAAATTAGTATAATCTTATGCTAATCCGTTAATTATAATCACATTACCCTATTTCTGCCCTATGAAAAAGCTTCTTCTTACCGGGTTGTTTTTATTGTGTAGTGTATGGCTTTATGCGCAAACCATCACCGGCAGGGTGTATGGTGAAGGTACAAATAATATTATAGCCGGCGCTACCGTTTATTATGGCGGTTCAATGGCGGGCACCATTACTAATAATGATGGCTGGTTTGAATTAAGAGCCAAGCAGGAACAAATCCCTGTAATTATAAGCTGTATAGGCTATTATACCAGTACTGCTACCTACAAGCCCGGGCAGCCTTTAATTGTTTACCTGAAACCTAAGCAGGAGCAGCTTAAAACTGTAACTATTCGCGTTAACGATATGGACCGTGCCGAAGAGATAAGGATTTTTAAGCGTGAATTTATTGGCATGTCAAGCTATGCCCGTAGCTGTACAATTACCAATATAGATGATGTTGATTTTGCGTATAATAAGAAAACTAAAACACTTATAGCCAGTTGCGATAAGCCTTTAAACATCGAGAATAAAAAACTGGGATATACGATTACCTATTATCTGGATAATTTTTCACGTACACCAAAAAATGTGCATTTTTCGGGAAATTATATTTTTAAGGAAAATAAGGCTTCTACTGTACAGGCTCAGGCCGAGATAAAAAGCAACCGGGAAGATGCTTACTCGTTTTCCCGCATGCAATTAATAAGGGCCTTGTGGAGCCATACGTTGAGAAAAAGCGGGTTTAAAATATATACCCCCTATTATAACCTGCTGACCGAAGATAGCCTTATTGTACGCGATTCATTAAAACAACAATATGTAAAATTACCCCCGCGCGTTATAGTTATGACGAATAATAATACCCAACGGGATAATTCCTATATCATACCAACAGCGAAATTTGTTTTTATTGACAAAGATGGTTATTACGGACCTGGCTTTAAATGGGATGGCGCGTTGATCCGCCAGCGCATAGGCGATTTATTGCCTTTTGAATATCAATCGGAGAAAGAATTAAAAAGGCAAAGCGCTGGTAAAATTGCCACAGTTCGGGAGGACAGTACTCTGCGGGAAACGTCTAAGGACAAGGAAAATACGATTATAATTCCTCCGAATAAAGTAGTAATTCCTGATAATAGAGACTGGAAGCAATTTACATCCATCGTGCTGATGCCTAATAATGGGTCAGATTCAAGCCTGGTAGTTAAAAAATGGCAGCAACCCGTCCGCTACAAAATATACAGCCGGTTTAATAATAAGGAATACGACAAAATATTAAAAGGATATATTAATCAAACACTAAATAAGGTGGCGGGTATAGCTAATTGTGATATAACCCAAACAAAGGCAGATAGTTTAGTGAATTTATACATCATAATAGGCGCCCCTAACGAGTTTGCTGATATTCTCCCGTCAGATGCCGCTCAGTATTTTAATGCCAATAGTACAAATAGCTGTTACTACGCTGCTACCGGAAATGGCTTTGCCCGCATGATCGCTTGTATTAATCCGGGTAATGGTTTTAGCTTACAGGATAAAGCTATCGGTGATCCTGCTAATAAAAAGGCCGGTGTACCTGCTATAGTACAAAACGAAGATGCCAAAGCTGCTTTTAAAGGCGTATCTGCCGGGAAGGCTAATAAACGCGTAATGGTAGTTGCCAATGGTAGCATGACTTTAGTTCCTGATAACATGGCAGTAAAAAAGAGTTTTTATGGTAAAGAGGATAATCAACAGTTTCAGCAATTGTGGTTCCAGGCCAGGCAAATTTTGTTAAAAAGTTTTGGCTTTGCGGGCTCAACAGATAATCCTAAAAGTTTATTTGATAGTTCTTATAATAAATGGAAGCCTGAAGATAAAATCAACCCGGCAGATGTTCGTATTATAAAAGCGTTATATAGCAAAGAGGTAAAGTCGGGCATGCACGAACAGGAAGTATATGCGACAGTAAAAGATATGTTTACTAAAAATCCGAAATAATCCACTAAGAAGCCGCCCTCTCGCAGTGCTGTGCAGGCGCTTAATAATCTACTTTTTAAAGCCCATATCTGTTAGCCAGATAGAAAACTGTCGTGTCCACTCGGTCATGGCTCCTTTGTTGGATGCGCGTATGCCAAAGCCATGGCCTACGTTCCCATAAATATGCAATTCGGCGGGAATATTGGTTTGTTTATATTTCAGATATAAATTGGCTATCCCCTCGGCAATATCCGCACGATCCTTATACCCCGCTGCCAGGAATGCTGGGGGCGAGTTTTTTGTTACCTCCAGCCGGCTAATATTACCCGGGTATATCAGTGCCTCGAAATTCGGCCGGTCGCTTTCACGATCAATAGGATCGGTAGCATTTATATCACGAGCAGTAAATCTCATACCAGCCAATCCGGCCAGTTCGCCGCCTGCGGAAAAACCCATTACGCCAACCTTTGCGGTATCAATACCCCATTCCTTTGCCCGGCTCCGTACCAGGCGAATGGCGCGCTATATGTCGGCCAGTTCGTCCTTATCAACTGTATAAGTAGAGTTCGGCTCCTTGGCCAAACGATATTTTAAAACAAAGGCGGCAATGCCATGGTCCCTTAACCATTTAGCCGGATTGTACCCCTCATGACTGATCCATAATTCGCTATGACCGCCACCTGGCGCTACAATAACGGCAACGCCTGTAGCATTTTTACCAACAGGCAGATAAGGGGTTATGGAGGGCCTGTTTACGCCCGATATTACAATATCTTTCTGATCGGACAACCGGACTTTCTCCGCCCCGGTTTTCCCCTCTGAACCCGGCGCGCCTTGGGGCCATAGCAAAATTTCTTTGGGTTCAGGCGCAATAATGGCACTGCATAGTGTGACGGATAGCAATACCATCAGGAGTGATTTGCTTTTTAACAGGTTCATAGTTTGAGGTTATGTAAACTAAATATAGATAATTATTTATCAATTAGTTAAGTTTTACCGGGATGCTTACATTTGGTAAAACAGGGGTAGTAACAATCGAATTAAGCTATACATCACATATTTCAATAGCCTTTTTTAAAGAAGCTATTTTATCCTGCCGCAAAGGAATAAACTCCTGGGCAACGTAGCCTTTAAAACCGGTATCCTTTATGGCGCGCATAATGGCGGGATAATATAATTCCTGGGTATCGTCAATTTCGTTTCGTCCGGGTACTCCGCCTGTATGATAATGGGCAATATACTGGTGATTTCCCTGTATATTACGGATAATGTCACCCTCATCAATCTGCATGTGATAAATATCGTATAGCAGCTTAAAATTTTCAGAACCCAATTTTTTGGCCACTTCCACCCCCCATGCGGTACGATCGCAATGATAATCGGGATGATCA
>Ga0164242_10001896_pt1 | contig 24494 bp, 24 predicted proteins | sample OricomgcompostMG_FD_108783 | JGI IMG/M metagenome (GOLD analysis project Ga0164242, IMG submission 108783) | Miracle-Growth compost microbial communities from Emeryville, California, USA - Original compost - Miracle growth compost (MG) ...
CCATCGAGATGTCCTGAACCGAAAAATTTTTATTAAGCTTTGCATCATGAAACTGACAAGGAGTGATATGAAACCGAGGAAGCTTTCTTCTTTCTGGAGCGACGTTCGTCATCATGATTCGTTGATTTTGCCCTTATTTCCAAATAAATGCAAACTGTGGCTGTACAAAAACCGAGCCTTTCGGCAGAATCGGAGGACATGCCTTCGACCGATCCCTCCGACCCGCTGACGTTCCATACCACTCCGAATTATTTGACGATGCTGCGAATCGTTTTCGTTCCGGGAGTCATCGCGGCGTTGAGCGTAAAAACTTTCTGGTGGGATTTGACCGCCGCGATCTTGTTCGGGTTGGCGAGCCTGACGGATTACCTCGACGGATACCTCGCGCGAAAATACAACATCGAAACGGTCTACGGAAAGCTGATGGATCCTTTGGCCGACAAGTTTCTGGTCATCTGTTCGCTGATCATGCTTCAGTCGCTTGACCGTATTCCCGCCATCGTGGTGATGCTGCTCGTCTGTCGCGAACTCACGATCACCGGCCTTCGCGCCTTGGCCTCGGCCGAAGGGATCATCGTCGCCGCTTCGTCGGGTGGCAAGTGGAAGACGGCGACCCAGATGGCCGCGATTCCCTGCCTGATGATTCGCGATGTCTGGGGGATTCCTCTTTACACGATCGGTCTTTGGCTGATTTACGTCTCGATCGCGCTGAGCCTTTGGTCGGCGAAGGATTACATGGTCGAGTTTTTTCGGGGACTGCGCCGAGCGAGCGAACTGCGCAAAGAAAAGAAGCGAATGAAACGCATGGCCCGAAGAGAAGCCCGCAGGCGTCGTCGGGAAGCCCGACGGATTAAAAACGAGAATTTGTAAAAAAAATGGAGCGGCTAATGGGGCTCGAACCCACGACCTCGTCCTTGGCAAGGACGCGCTCTAAGCCAACTGAGCTACAGCCGCACATGAAAAGCGATCCTTTGGGTATATCGCTTGTTTTTCACGGGGTCAAGAAATAATCTTAAGGCATGAAAATTTATACCAAAACCGGAGATCTGGGCGAGACCTCACTCTGGGGGGGCGGCCGGGTGAAGAAGTCGCATCCTCGGGTGAATGCTTATGGAACCCTCGATGAAGCGAATTCGATGCTGGGGCTGGCACTCTCGTTTTTACCGGCGACCGAGACGCTGACTTTGGATCGACTGACCCGGGTTCAAAACGAGCTGTTTCAAGTCGGCTCTGAGCTAGCGACCCAGGCCGGAGCGAAGAATTCCTGCCCCTTCGTGAGTGAAGCCGAGATTCAAACGCTTGAAAAAGAAATCGATGCCATGGAATCCGAACTGGCACCGCTCCGAAATTTCATTCTTCCGGGCGGATCTCAGGCCGGCGCGGCTCTGCACCTGGCGCGCACGATCGTCCGCCGGGCCGAGCGGGATTGTGTCGATCTCGGCGGTGTTGACCTCGGACGTGACGAAGCCGTCCGGCCCGAAGTCATTCAGTATTTGAACCGTCTCAGCGACTATCTTTTCGTGATGGCGAGATTCGTGAATCACGTCATGAAACAGGGCGAGACTCCGTGGATCCCGCCCAAGAAATCACCCTGAAATTTTTGTCCAATCGATCGGCTCCAAGCCCAGGCGTTTCAGCTCGGCATTCGCGCGCGAGAAAACCTTCGAGCCTAAAAATCCGCGATGCGCGGAAAGCGGCGAAGGATGGGCGGACTCCAGCACCCCGTGACGGTTGCGGTCGATCATGGCCTTAAATTTTTGGGCGTGACTTCCCCACAGGATGAACACCATCGGCTCGGGCCGCGCGTTCAGCTCGGCGATCACCCGGTTCGTGAAGTTCTCCCAACCCCGATCGCGATGAGAAAGCGGCTGCGAGGCTTCGACCGTCAGCACGGTGTTCAGCAACAACACTCCCTGCTTCACCCATCCGGTCAGATCGCTCTCGCCTTTCGGAATCGGAACGCCGAGATCACTCTCCAGCTCTTTGAAGATGTTTTGCAGACTCGGCGGCTTCGGAAACAAATCGTTCGGAACGGCAAAACTGAAGCCGATCGCCTGACCGGGACCATGATACGGATCTTGCCCGATGATGACGACTTTGACGTTCGGAAGATCGACCGCCTGAAGCGCGCGCAGCACGTTGGGCCGGGCAGGATAAATCCGCTTACCCGCCTGGTGTTCGTTTTTCAAAAAAAGCACCAAACTCGTGAAGAACTTCTCGTTCTTCAGCGGCGCGAGTTTTTCGCGCCAGACAGGCGGAAGATTATCGGGGAACTGGGCCGAGGTCATGTTTTCTGAAGACATGTCTCGACCTTAATGCGATCCTGCCGCCACAGTCAAGAACGGGCAATCTAAGGAAGGCTGTGATGGCTTTCGTCGTGCATCCGCTTCGGCGAGAAGATCCCGCGCAGAAACAGAAACAATGCGATCAAAGTCAACAAGCCGGTCAACGACCAGCCGACTTCATCACTCGAAAAATCGCCTCTGGATTGAAAAAATACGGTGGCTAACGCCGCAGCGAAAAAAACGCCGGATGTGATAATCATAACCCACCTCCTGCTTTTTATTTTACGCCGGTTCCAAGTGGCGGGCGAACATCTCTTCGAATGGAGGATTGACAGGAAAATCAGCACAAATAATGATGGATTGGCATGGATTTGTATCAACTGCTGGAGTTACGCCGTTCGATCCGTAAGTACAAAAAAGACCCCGTTCCGCCCGAGGTCTTAAACCGCGTCTTGGAAGCCGGCTTAAACGCGCCCTCGGGTAAAAACCGGCAAAACTGGCGTTTTTACGTCCTGACGGGTAAAAAACGCGATGACTACCTTGCGCTTTCCCAGAAGTCCTGGCTGGGTGTCAAAGACACGCTCGAAAAACGCCTGAAGCCTTCGCTTTATCAATTCACCGAGCGCTTTTTTTACACCCTGGGCGACGCCCCGGTCGTGATTCTTTGCTATTCGCACAACGACGCCGAGGAGCGCTATCACACGAGCATCGGCTCGGTTTACATGGCAGTCGAAAATATGAACTTGGCCTGCTTCGCGGAAGGCCTGGGCTGTTGCACGATGGGGGCTCCGCTTGAAATCCGCGACGAGGTCGATCGCTTCTTAGGCGTGACCGAATTGCCGGAATACCAACGAGGAGAACTCGAATTGCTGTGCGCGCTCGTGCTGGGGTACGCCGATCATTCACCGCCCAAAGCCCCTCGCCAGCGCGAGGGCCGCATTCATTTTCTTTCGGAGTGACTGGCAAAGCGACGAAGCCGAAGCGAGTTCGTGATGACCGAAACGGAACTGAAGCTCATCGCGGCCGCAGCGACCATCGGGCTTAAGAGCCAGCCGAACACGGGATACAACACGCCGGCCGCGATCGGAACTCCGAGTAGGTTGTAGCCGAAGGCGAATCCCAAATTCTGGCGGATGTTTTTCATCGTCGCATGGCTCAGATCGATCGCGCGCGCGATTCCGTTCAGGTCCCCCTTCACCAGGGTCACGGAGGCGCTCTGTAAGGCGACGTCGGTGCCCGTTCCCATCGCGATGCCCACGTTCGCCTGCGCCAAGGCCGGGGCATCGTTAATCCCGTCGCCGGCCATCGCCACGATTTTACCTTCACGCTGAAAGCCTTGAATCACGGCGAGTTTTTCTTGCGGCGACTTTTCGGCCAAGATGTGTTCCAATCCCACCGACTGCCCGACCGCGCGCGCGGTCTTGAGGTGATCGCCCGTCACCATCACGACTTCGATTCCTTCTTGCTGTAATTTTCGGATCGCGTCGCGCGAAGTCGGCTTGATGGGATCGGCAACACCGATCAAACCCACCGGCTCGTCGTTTACCGAAAGCGCAAGCAGCGTCTGGCCTTGCTCGCGAAGCGTTTCGATCGACTGAATGGGCGCGTTCGCCACGAACTGCGAGTTTCCAAGCTTGATTCGCTTGCCCGTGACCGTGCCCTGCACGCCCATGCCAGTCACGCTTTCGAAATCGCTGACTTTGGCGACGTAGAGACCTCGTGCTTCGGCTTCCGAAACCACGGCATGCGCCAGCGGATGTTCGCTGGCCCGTTCGACCGCAGCCGCCAGGGCTAAAATTTCGTTCTCGGCGTAACGACCGAAGGCCGAGAGATGCACCAAACGCGGCTTTCCTTCGGTCACCGTGCCCGTCTTATCGACCACAAGCACGTTCACCTTGCGCAAGACTTCAATCGCTTCGGCGTTGCGGAACAGCACGCCCAAGTGTGCTCCTCGCCCCATCGCAACCATCACCGCCATCGGGGTGGCCAATCCCAATGCGCACGGGCACGCGATGATCAGCACCGCAATCGCGTTGACGATCGCGTGCGCCAGTCTCGGTTCGGGGCCGACGCTCCACCAGACTCCGAAGGTGATCACTGCCGCCGCAACGACGAGCGGGACGAACACTCCGGCCACTTGGTCGGCAAGCCTTTGCACGGGCGCGCGGCTTCGCTGGGCCTCACTTACGCTTTGAACGATTTGCGAAAGCACAGTCTCGGCACCGACGTGAGTGACTTCCATCACGAACGAGCCGTTGAGATTAACGGTAGCGCCGATGACCGAATCGCCAGAACTCTTCGTTACCGGAACCGATTCACCCGTCACCATGGATTCGTCCACGGTCGATTGACCGTCGACCAACACTCCATCGAGGGGAACCTTCTCGCCAGGCCGGACCCTCAGCCGATCGCCGACTTGAATCGCGTCGAGCGAAACATCGGTCTCGGATCCGTCGGCATTGATTTTTCGGCCAGTTTTGGGTGCCAGCCGTAAGAGCGAGCGAAGAGCCGCACTCGTTTGATGGCGGGCCCGAAGCTCCAATAACTGACCCACGAGGACCAAGGCCACAATAACGGCCGAGGCCTCAAAATAAAGAGGCACCTCTCCATGCGCATCGCGGATGGCGACCGGAAAAAGCCCCGGAAAGATCATCGCGGCGACGCTGAAAAGATAGGCCGCGATCACCCCAAGCGCAATCAAGGTGAACATATTGAGATTGCGAGACCGAACGGACTGCCAGCCTCTCTCTAAAAAGGGAAGCCCGCTCCAAAGGACGACCGGGGTGGCGAGGATCAGTTCCAGCCACCGCAGGTGCATCATCCCCATCGACACGATCAACAGCGGAATCGACAGGATCACCGCCACCCCCAAACGGCGTTTGAAATCTTTTTCTTCGCTTCGGTCTTCTTCTTGATCAAGTGAGATCGACTTGGGTTCAAGCGCCATGCCGCACTTCGGGCAAGTGCCCGGGCCGATCTGAATCACTTCGGGATGCATCGGGCAGGTGTATTCGGCGTCTTTGGCCTGAGATGTGGCCAGAGCCGCCGCTTGAGCGGCTCGCCGATGCGCGACCTTTTTCTCGTCGACATAATCCGATGGGTTGGCATCGAACTGATGCTTGCAGTGCTCGCTGCAAAAGTAATAGGTCTTTCCGTGATACTCAGAAATACCAGCGGCATCCGATGGATCGACGTTCATCCAGCAGACCGGATCTTTTTCAACGTGCTTCGCGCCTTCGCTCGCTTCTTTCATAAATTCAGGATACTCCCCTCAAGATCAAAAGCGCAAAGATCAGATACAAGAGCGACGCGACCCGGTGAATCCAGCGCATCGGAATCCGACGCGTCAGCCGTTCGCCCAAAAAAATCACCAAACCGTCCGAAAACAACATTCCAAGTGTCGTGCCCGTCAGGACAAAGCCCAAGTCGTGAAAGCGGGCCGCTAAGGCAACGGTGGAGAGTTGAGTTTTGTCCCCCATCTCGGCCAGAAAAAAAGAAATGACCGTCGTCGCAAACGCGCCCCACTTCGATTCGTGGGCTTTTTCGTCATCCCGATCGGGGATCAACACCCACACCGCAAACCCGATAAAGGTCGCGGCCAAAATCCATTTTAGAACATCTGCGCCCAAGTGACGCGAGAGGTACACCCCGACCTCGGCCGCGAGCCAATGATTCAAAATCGTGGCGACCAGGATGCCGCTCAAAACGGTCCACGGTTTTCGAAAACGAAGGGCCAGGACGAGCGCGAGCAATTGGGTCTTATCGCCCATCTCGGTCGCTGCAACCAGTAAGAAGGATTGCAAAATTTCGGTCATGTCACTTGATCTACCAGATGCGCCAAAGATTGATAAGGGATTTCCGCCTCGCGGCTGAGTCCGATTTCGCAAGTACGGCTGTTGGAAAAACCGCGATGACAACCCTGAAGTTGGCCCCGCAAAGGTTTCAACGCCGATCGGGTCAGTTCCGGGTGAGTAAAACCCTTATCGCCCGCGAATCCGCAGCAGCCCACGTCTTCAGGCACGATCACGCGATTCGAACAGGCGCGAGCGACTTCGGCAAAGGTCGAAGTCAGCCCCATTTCGACGGCGCTGCAAGTGACGTGAATCGCGGCGGCCTCGTCGGTGGGTTTCGGTTTCAGAGCGCCGTTCAAGATCAGCTCATGCAAAAACTCGACCGAATCGACGATGCGAAGTCTCGGATCGAGCTTTTTCTTGAGGTGCTGCGTGCACGGGCTCGTGTCGCTGACAACCGCGTAGCGTCCGTTTTCGCTCGCCTTCAATAACTCGCGCTCAAGGGTTTTCCATTGCCGTTCGTCCTCGTCCGGAAAGCCCTTGCTCTCGAACGGAAGCCCACAACAACGCGAGGCGACCCCCTCCGGCACCCGCGCTTCAACGCCCGCCTTTTGAAAAATCGAATTCATGACTTGCGGGAGCGAGCGCGCATCTTGAACCTCGTGCGAAGCCCCCATTGTGCGCGAAATGCAGCTCGGAAAATACACGACCGTCATCTTCGCGGGCGAACCGGATGCGATTTGCACTGCTGACGCCGGTCGCGGCAAAGCGCGGTTCACCCACGAACCCACGCGAAGACCGATCCGGGCAAGACGCAAGACCGTCGAAAACCGAAGCGACACGAAGCGAGCGATCCATTGAACCCTGCGGCGACGCGCGCGGTAGCGTTTGACCATCACGCCCGTATCGATCGCTACCGGGCACGCGGTCGCGCACAGGCCGTCGGCGGCGCAGGTTTTTTCGACCGCGTATTGCATGCGCGATTCATACTCGCGGGCCAAGGCGCGATCATGACCTTGGCGAGCCAACTCACGGAAGGCCGCAATCCGCTGCCTCGGCGTGACCGTCAAATCGCGAGACGGACAATGCACTTCACAAAAACCGCACTCGATGCACTCGTCAATCAGCGGATCGACCGCCGGGATGGTCTTGAGCGACTCCAGATGCACCGTCGGTGAATCGTTCAAAAGCACGCCGGGGTTGAAAATCCCGCTCGGGTCCAAAACGGTTTTAATACGCTTCATGAGTGAATACGCCTTCGCCCCCCACTCGCGCTCGACAAACGGAGCCATATTCCGGCCCGTTCCGTGCTCGGCCTTCAGCGAGCCGTCCCACCGCACGCCCAAATCAGCCAGGCCCGACATCAAGCTCGCATAGCGTTTGACCTCAGCCGGCGATTGAAAATCCTGCGCGAACGAAAAATGCAGATTCCCGGCTAAGGCATGCCCGAACAAAATCGCTTCTTCGTAGCCGTGCTCGCGAAAAAGCCGCACGAGGTCTTCCGTCGCCTGCGCAAGCGACTCGACCGGAAAGGCCACGTCTTCGATCACGACGACCGTGCCGGGCTTTCGCCCGCGCCCGACCGAGGGGAACAACCCCCGGCGGATATCCCACCAGCGTTCGTACACTTTCGAGTCGGACGAAAACTCGGGCGCTTTCGCCAAATCCAAACCTTCAAGCGCTTGCGAAATCACCTCGACCTGAGCAGCTAGCGTACCGGTATCGGGCGCCCGGGTTTCGATCAACAGTGCCGCCGTCGATGGGTCGAGCGTTTTCAGGACTGCGGGCATTCCGGGGCGGTCTTCAACCTTGCGAAGCGAGGTGCGATCCATCAATTCGGCCGCCTGGATCGGCAAGCTTTGAAAACGAGCTGCGGCCTGGCAGGCGTCCGACAGGGTTTTGAAAAAGAGTAAGGCGCACGAGCGATGCGGAAAATCCTCGACCGTGCGGTACGTGATTTCAGAGACGAACCCGAGCGTTCCTTCCGACCCCACCATCAGGTGCGCTAAAATCTCGATCGGGTCTTCAAAATCCACGAGCGCGTTCAACGAATACCCGAGCGTGTTCTTGATTCGGTACTTGCGGCGGATTCGATCGGCCAAGGCTGAATCGGTCGACACTTCATCCCTCATCGCAGCGAGCGTGTTCAAGACGTCGGAATGCTCGCGCGCAAACCGCACCCGCGAATCGGCGTCGCCCGTGTCGAGCGTCACCGGCCGTAAATCCGAGCTGTGTTTCAGAACGAGAGTGACCTTCAGCGACTCCATCGTTCGGTACGTGTTTTGATCGGTACCGCAGCACATGCCGCTGGCGTTATTGGCGACGATGCCGCCGATCATGCAGTTGTGAATCGTGGCCGGGTCCGGGCCGATTTTGCGCGCATAGGGCTTGAGCGCACGATTCGCCTGGGCGCCGATCACTCCCGGTTCGAGCGTGATACGGGTGCCCTGGCGAGAAACGCGGATTCCACGCCAACCGCGCGCGATGCGAACGAGCACGCCCTCGCCCAAGGCCTGCCCCGAAAGGCTCGTGCCGGCCGCGCGAAAGGTCACGGGCAAACGCTCGCGCGCGCAAAGATCGAGCACGCGAAGCATTTCTTCCGAAGTCAGCACGTCGAGCAGAATCCGGGGCCGGAGCTGGTAGAAGCTCGCGTCGGTCGCCACTGCCGTCAGCGATAAAGCGTCGTCGTGGATTCGCTCTTTCGGCAAGACGGGCGAAAACAGCGCTCGAAGGTTTTTCGAGGACATTAAGGCTTGAGCGTCGAGATATCGATCACGAAGCGGTATTTGACGTCGCCCTTGACCATGCGATCATAGGCTTCGTTGATCTGGTTCATCGCAATCAGCTCGATGTCCGACACGATTCCGTGTTCGGCGCAGTAATCGAGCATCTCTTGCGTTTCAGGGATTCCGCCGATGAGAGAACCCGCGATGCTCCGGCGCTTGCCGATCAGATCGAAGGCTTCGATTTCGTGCGCCTTCTCGGGCACTCCGACCAGCACCATCGTGCCGTCGAGCTTGAGCGAACCGAGGTACGGATCGAGCGAATGCGGAGCCGCAACGGTGTTCAAAATAAAATCGAAACTTTTGGCGTGTTTTTTAAATTCTTCCGAATTTTTAGAAAGGATTACTTCGTGGGCGCCGAGCCGAAGCGCATCCTGCTTTTTGCTCTCGGAAGTCGTAAAGACAACGACATGAGCGCCGAACGAGCGCGCGAATTTGACTGCCATGTGCCCCAAACCGCCGAGGCCCACGACGCCGACTTTCTGGCCTTTTCCGACCTTCCAGTGGCGCAGCGGCGAATACGTGGTAATCCCCGCGCACAAGAGCGGCGCGACCGCCTTGAGATCGAGTTTGGGCGAAACCTTTAAAACGAAATCCTGATCGACGACGATGCAGTTCGAATATCCGCCGTAGGTGATTTCTCCGTCTTTGCCGGTGCCGTTGTAGGTTCCGACGAATCCCTCTTCGCAGTACTGTTGCAGCCCTTGCTCGCAGGCTGGGCACGAGCGGCACGAATCGACCATGCAGCCGACCCCGGCCAGATCGCCTTTTTGAAAGCGAGTGACCTTCGAACCGACCCGCGCGATGCGGCCCACGATTTCGTGGCCCGGAACCATCGGGAATCGCCCTCCTCCCCATTCATCGCGCGCCTGGTGCACGTCCGAATGACAAACCCCCGTGTAGAGGGTTTCAATCAGCACGTCGTGCTCGCGCAGTTCGCGGCGGTCGAACGAATACGGCGCCAAAGGCACCTTGGCCTTGGGTGCCGCATATCCGAATGCCGGAATGCGCTGGGTAGACGTCGGGTGGGATGATGGGGAGGAGTGGCTCATGATTCCTTACTCTTTCTTTTGAGCGTCTTGATCTGCTTTGGCCTTCGCGTCGTGTTTGTCTTTATCGCAGTGATCGCAGTGTTTTTTGTCTTTGGTTTTGCATTTGCCATCTTTGCAGTCTTTTTTCGAGCAATCGCAGTTTTTATCGGCTTTTTTATTGGCTTTGCAGTGGCAATGTTTCTTGTGTTTGCCGTCGTACTTGCAGTGTTTGCATTCTTTTGTGGAAGCGTCTTTTTTGACGTCTTTTTTCGCCTTCATCGTATCGGTTTTGGCCGCTTGGGTCGCCTGAGCGGTCGGGGCGTCAGCGGTTTGAGCCTGAGCCGGTGAAATAGACAGCGGTGCCAACGAGAACGAAAGCGCAATCAATGCCAGTGAGAAAGATTTCAACATGTTGAGAGGTCTCCTTTTTTTAAAAAGGATAGCGCGAAACGCGGCGAATGCAAATGAAAGCGCCGTTACTCGCCCCAGGATTCCTCGTCGCGGGTGCCGTCGGTCCAGCCGTTCCCGCGGTCGTTTTCCTTGGTCCTCTCAGAAGTCTTCTCGAGCGGAACGTTCAGCTCGTTTTCGAGGGTTTCGAGCTTTTCGGAGGTATTCTCAAACCAGGCGCGGTCCTTCGGATCATGGGCCTTTTTCGCCGATCGCATGCAGGTCTCGTGTAAGGCATGAAGCGAATGCGCCACGTGGCGAATCACGGCCTTGGAGTCGGCTTTGGAATCGGACGGTAGATGATGACGCTGGGGCTCCATGGTGACCTCCTCAAGTCACGAAAAGGAGAAGCAAGGAGGATGCCCACATTTCCTTGCGCGAAGTGCGAACCTTGGTTATTTTTATAATTCGATTTTCGCAACGCACCCGTAGCTCAATGGATAGAGTATCTGACTTCGGATCAGAGGGTTCCAGGTTCGAGTCCTGGCGGGTGCGCCATTCTTTCAGCGCTCCCGGGTAACGACCATGAACCATTTTCTTTCAATCCTGCTGCTTGCCACAATGGCAATCGCGACACTTGCATCATCGCCTCAGCCTGCACACGCAAGCCCGAACCTTTTCGGGCCGCCCGTACCGACCCTTGAATACGAAGGCCGCTGGATGCTTCCCTCCGACAGCCCTTCCCTGCTTGAAAATCGTCTGAACTTTTCGACTCCGGTGGCGAAGACGGATTCGGGCATTTTCTCCGTTTCGTTGGGCGGCAGCCGCGTTCACCTTGGCGATCCGGTGGCGCTCGATTCCAGAAAGATTGTACCCAGTAATCTTGCCCGAATCGAAGCCGGCGTTCAGTACTTCGGAAAACTCCCCGAACACCGAACTTGGGGAGTGCGTGGTTCAGTCGGATATGCGGGCGACCCCCCATTTCGCTCGGGCCGTGATTTGACCTACGGATTGGCCGGGCATTACGCCTTTCCAGGCTCGGGCCACAACGCCTGGGTGCTCATGGCTTTTTTGAGCAACAACAATCCGCTCGTGAATTACCTTCCGATTCCGGGCTTCGCCTACCTTTATCACAGCGCTACCCTGACCGGGCTTTTCGGATTTCCGCTGATTTCGGTGCAATGGTCGCCGCTCGTTCCTTGGACTTACTCGCTTTCGATCTTCGGTCCGCTCGTCGACGCCGAGGCCGCTTACGGCCAACGCGATCATTTTCAGTGGTTCGTACATTATCGACTCAGCCGCGAGTCGTACCTGCCGAGCTTTCGCGAAAAAGAGCGAGACCGGCTTACCCTTGAAGCACAAAAAATCGGCGCGGGCTTTCGCTTTCCGCTCGCCCGTACCTTATCGAGCGAGTTTCAAGCCGGACGCGCTTTTGGACGCGCGCTCTTCGTGGGCGAAGCACTCCACGACCGCGACGAGGGAACGGCCGACCTTGCGGCGACGTGGTTTATCGCGTGGGGATTCAAGTACGGTTTTTAACCCTCCGAAACGGAAGCATCAGCAACTCGATCGTCCGGCTGGCATAACGAGTTTTCGGGATGTGCACCCGCTGGGCATGGTAGATCCCGTGGTGGCCTGAGACGAGGTAGCTCGCAAAACAAGCGATCGCGGCAAAGGCACCGACCTGCGGGCCGAAAAGCTCCATCGCCATCACGGTACAAGCAAACGGCGTATTTGCCGCCCCGGCAAAGACGCCGACGAAGCCCATCGCCGAAAGCATCGGAAGCGGAATGCCGGGCAAGATCGCGCTGAGCGAGTTCCCGAGCGCGGCCCCGACAAAAAGTAACGGCGTCACCTCGCCGCCCTTGTAGCCGACCCCCAACGTGAGTGCCGTCATCACGAGCTTTGCAATCCAGTCGTAATGCGGAAGCGGATGCTGAATCGCTTCGATAATGATCGGGACGCCCAACCCCGCATACCGAAGCGAAATCGGAATCAGAAGAAAAATCGCCGCAACCACCGCTCCGCCGACGAAAATTCGTATCGGCAAAAGCGGAATGCGCGCCTTCGAAAATCGGCTGATGGCGTCCGTCAGTCGCGCAAAGATTCGCGCCGCCAGTCCGAATGCAACCCCGGCGACGATCGCCGAGCCCACTCCGACTAAAGACCATGATACCGCCGGTGGATGGGCATACACCGCGTGGTGCACGCCGAGCGAAAGCGTGACGAAATGAGCGATAAAAGCCGCAATCGCGCATTCGATGACGGCCCAAAGATGGAGCTTCCCGATCGCGAGCACTTCCAAACCAAAGAGCGTCCCCGCGAAAGGAACGCCGAAGACCGAACCGAATCCCGCGCTCATCCCGATCATGAGAAGCGCGCGACGCTCGCCCGCGTTGATTTTGAAGCGCGTGTTTTTGAAGTAATGCGTGAATTGATCGGCGATCGAGCCGCCCATCTGAACGGCCGTGCCCTCGCGACCGGCCGACCCGCCGAAAAGATGAGTCACCACGGTTCCCAACAACACCAGGGGCGCCATCCGAAACGGCACGACGGCCTTCGGGTCGTGGAACTCGTCGATGATCAGGTTATTCCCGCCTTCGACCGCGCGTCCGTAGCGGTGATAAAGCCAGCCCACGAATAGACCGCCCAAAGGCAGGCCCCAAATGAGAATCGGATGCGCCTCGCGCGCTTCGGTCGCCTTTTCTAACATGAGCAAAAAAACGCCGGAAGCGATCCCGCTGCCCACCCCGACGAGGGCTGCGATGCCGATCCATTTCAGATATTTGGGGAATGGTGATTTCAAGACGGACTCCTACCTGGGTTTCATGGCGAAATTCAGTAGGAGTCATCAGCACCCGAGCCGACCCTTTCGGCTGGGGGCAGTTAAAGGCAAACTCCATTGCCTATGCTTCGATTTTAAGGAGTCCCCGCCTTCCGGTCAAGCCCTATGAGGCGCGACTTAACCGAAAGGTGGGGACGACCTTTTGTTACTTTAACAGACCTTCGGCCTTGAACGCGCGCTGGGTGGCTGGACGAGCGTAGACCCGGCTTTGGAAGTTCGTGAGGTTCTTCCACGGCGTCAGGTCGAATTTGATGAAGTTCGACCAGTTCAGGATCGTAAACAGATAACCATCGGCCACCGAGTATTGGCTGCCCATCAGGTAGTCTTTGCCTTCAAGGCAGGTGTTCAGGTAATCGAACTTGCCTTTCAGAGCTTGGGTCATGAAATCGCGGTATTCTTTTTTGCCTTCTTCGTTCTTGAAAATGTGATCGAGGGCGAAGAACGAGCCCATGCCTTTATGGATCTCGGTCGAGATGAAGTTCAGCCATTCGAGCGCCTTGAAACGCTCGAACCCGCGAGTCGGCATGAGATTTTTTTCGGGAGCTTGATCGGCGACGTATTGAACGATCGCGGCCACTTCGGTGAGTGTACGCTGACCGTCGATTTCAAGGACCGGCACATAGCCTTTCGGATTCAGCTTCAGAAATTCGGGGGTTTCACTTTCTCCCTTTTGAAGCGCGACCATTTTGGTTTCGAACGGAATTCCCGCTTCTTGTAAAGCGATGTGTGCGGCGGTCGAGCAAGCGCCCGGTGACGTATAGAGTTTCAACATCGTGTCCTCCAGAGTTGAGTTTTAATTCAGTGGCAATGAGTTTGGATAAACCATTATCGCCCAAATTTTACATTTTCTGAAGTTTTTCTAGTTGATGCGGTAGCCCAATCCGCGAACGGTTTCGACTCGATCGGCAAAAGCGCCGAGTTTGCGCCGCAACGAAAAAATATGCGTGTCGACCGCGCGATCGATGACGGCGATCCCCTCGCCTTGCACGCGTTCGATCAACTGTTCGCGGGTCAACACCTCGCCTTGATGCTCGACCAGCGCCTGCAGCAGTTTGAATTCGCTGGGCGTCAAGTGCACCCGTTCACCCCCGCAGTACACGTCATAGGTGCGAGTATCGAGCGACAGCTCGCCGATCGCCAGTCGATCGCTCGATTGAGGAAGTTCCTTTTTCAAAAACAATTTGATCTTGGAAAGCAGCTGTGAGCGTTCAAACGGTTTGCTCAAGACTTCGTTGGCGCCCGACTGCAATACTTCGGCCACGCCGTCGGCATCCATGAGCGACGAGACCATGACTAAAATCGGTAAACTCGAAGCCGGCTTCAGCTGACGGATTTGCGAAAACAGTTCGGCCTTGGAAACTTCGGGCAAGGTCCAGTTGACGATCGCCAGGGCATAATCTTGCGAAGCCACGAGCTTCAAAACTTCTCCGCCCTGTGCCGCCTGCTCGATGACCAGAGCCGTTTCGTATTCATACAGCGGTTGGCTGATCAGCTCCCGCATCTCGGGATCTTCATCGGCGATCAGAATGCGATGAAGGGAATCGCTCATGCCCCGGCCTTACCGCTAAAGCCGCCGTGACGGATGTCTTTACCGGTCGAGGCGAAGATGACGTCCTCGGCGATGTTGGTGGCGTGGTCGCCGAGACGCTCAAGATTGCGCGAAACGAGCATCAGATCGACGGCCGCATCGACGCTTTGAGGCTCGACCTTCATCAAGGCCACGAGGTTCTGAAACATTTTTTGTTTACCCTCGTCGACGGCGTCGTCCTGAACCAGAACGGCTTCGGAAAGCTTCGTGTCGCTTCGAATAAACGCATCCAGGCTGTCGGTAATCATCTTGCGGACGGCGGCGGCCATCTCGGTAATGATCGAGGCTTCCTTCAGGGGTTCTTTTTTCAGGTAATCGCGCACGTTGTACGAAATGTTCACCGCCTGATCGCCCATGCGTTCGAGGTCGGCGTTGATTTTGATGATGGCCAAGATCATCCGCAGATCGGCCGCGAGCGGAGATTGCGACGCGATGATTTTCAGGCATTTTTCATCGACTTCGAGATGATACTGGTTCACCGATTTTTCGATGCCGCGAACGCGTTCGAGGCGTTCAACACTGCGTTCGATCAAACCCTGAGTCGCTTCTTCGACCGAGCGTTCGACCGCCTTCCCCATGTCGAGAATCAAGGATCGGAGCGCATTCAATTCCTGATCAATCTGTCTTTGCATTCTTCCCCCCACTCATTAGCCGAAACGACCGGTGATGTATTCCTCGGTTTTCTTCTGACTCGGCGTAGTAAATACGTCGGTGGTTATCCCGTATTCAATCAGATTCCCATATAAAAAGAAAGCCGTTTTGTCGGAAACGCGGGCCGCCTGTTGCATGTTGTGCGTGACCATGATGACGGTCATTTCTTTCTTGAGCTGGAGCACTAACTCTTCGATTTTAGCGGTCGAAATCGGGTCCAGGGCGGAGGTCGGTTCGTCCATCAAAAGCACCGGCGGCTTCACCGCCAAGGCCCGGGCGATGCACAAGCGCTGTTGCTGGCCGCCCGACAAGCTGGTTCCGAGCTGGTGCATTTTATCTTTCACTTCGTCGAAAAGCGCCGCCTGCATCAACGCCTGTTCCACGCGCTCTTGAAGCTCGCGCCCCTTGGCGATGCGATTCAAACGCAAGCCCGAAGCGACGTTTTCGAAAATACTCATCGACGGAAACGGGTTCGGCTTTTGAAACACCATCCCGATTTTGCGGCGGATGTCGACCGGATCGCTTCCGAGGCGGTAGATGTTCTGATCTTGAAGATAAATTTTCCCTTCGACGCGCGCGCCGGCCGTCTCTTCATGCAGACGGTTGATGCAACGAAGGAGCGTTGATTTTCCGCAGCCCGACGGACCAATGAAGGCCACCACTTCGTTCGGCGACACTTCGAGATCGATTCCGTGCAGGATCTCGAACGATTCGACGTAGGCTTTGAGTTGTTCTACCTTTAGGATGACATTCATGATCGGGACCTCGTTTGATTTTTCCTCGCTAAAAACAGGCGAATCGATAAGTTCAATCCTAGCACCATCAGGATCAGGATCAACGCCCCTCCCCAGGCCTTTTCATGCCAGTCGTCGTAAGGGCTGATGGCGTAATTGTAAATCTGGACGGGAATCGATGCGATCGGCTGGCTCAAGCCCTGAAACCACTGCTGCGACGAAAACGCGGTGAACAACAAGGGCGCCGTTTCGCCCGCGATCCGGGCCACGGCTAAAATCACACCGACCAAGATCGGGCCTAAACTTCCCTTCACGACGATCCGAAGGATCATCCGGTATCGCGGCAGCCCCAGCGCAAGCCCCGCCTCGCGAACGGTTTGAGAGACGAGCTTCAGCATTTCTTCCGTCGTCCGGGCCACGATCGGAATCATCACGATGGATAGCGCGATCGCACCCGCGTGGGCAGAGAATCCGTGAAAAGGCTTCACCACGATCGCATAGGCAAAGAGACCGATCACGATCGACGGAATCGATGCCAACAGATCGACGACCGAACCGAGCAGTCGAGAAATCCGCAGGTGTCGATATTCCGAGAGCAGCACGCCCATTCCCAGGCCGATCGGTACGCTGATGATCGAGGCCATGACGACGAGGATGATGCTCCCTAAAATCGCGTGCCCGATCCCGCCGCCGGTCTCGCCCACGGGGAGCGGAAGCTTCGTAAAAAAATCCAGACTCAGCGCGCGCCAGCCGTGGGCGACGACGTAGTACAACACGCTGATCAGAGGCGAAAGCGCCAACAAACTGAGTGCTACAATCAGCGCAATCCCCGCGACGTTGACGATTTTTCGGGTCGAAAGTTGCCGCTGGCTCATCGCTTGGCCCCTTTCGGTTTTTTCACGAGGATCGAACGCATGACAAAGAAAACCATCCCCGAGATCAGCAACAGCACGAGCCCCACGACCCCCAAGGCCGAGAGGTGCAGACCGTTCGCCTCGGCGACTTCGCTGGCGATCGCGCTCGCCATCGTCTGGTGAGGCGCAAAGAGCGACCACGACAGATCCGCCGTGTTTCCGATGACCATGGTCACGGCCATGGTCTCGCCCAAGGCGCGCGCCAGACCCAAGACCATGCCGCCTAAGATCCCGCTTTTGGAACTCTTCAAGACCGCGATGCGGATCATTTCAAATCGGGTCGAGCCCATCGCCAACACGCCCTCGCGCAAGACTTGCGGAACGGCGTTGAAGACCTCGCGGCAAATCGCGGTGATCGTCGGCGTGATCATGATTGCCAGGATGATCGACGCGGCCATGATGCTGACCCCGTAAATCTGGCCCTGAAAAAACGGCAGAAAGCCGAAGTGATTCCGCAAAAACGGCTGAACATCGACGCGTAGCCAGGGGATGACGACGAACAATCCCCAAAGGCCGTAGACGACCGACGGGATCGCGGCCAACATCTCGACCAAAAAGCCGAAAACCTGACCGAATTTTCTCGGCGCCAGGTCGGTCAGCAGAATCGCGGCCGACACGCTGATCGGGGTGGCGATGACCAGCGCCCAAAACGAACTGACGAGCGTGCCGAATATGAAGGGCGAAATCCCGAAGGCATGCAACGGCGGGTTCCACTCGCTCGAAAAAAGATTGCGCAGCCCGAGTTGATGGATCGCAGGCCAACCCAAATTCCACAAAAACACGAGAATCCCCAGCACGAGCGCGAACGCGATGCCCGCAAACACGTAAAGCACGAGGCGAAACACGCGATCACCCCGATTTTCGCTGTGGCTGTTCATTTCGCGACCTCAAGCTGGTTCACGCGTTTTAAAATGCGCTCGACCAGCGATTTCGGTAACGGAGCGTAGAACAACGCCGGACTCAGCTTCTGGCCTTCCGTCAGGCCCCACTTCAAAAAATCGAGGATTGCCCGGTACTGGCCATGATCGCCGGGCGCGGGCTTCGTCGGAATCAGCAGGTAAGTAAACGAGCTGATCGGGTAAGCGTTTGGAGCATTCACTTGGGTAATGGACGTGCGAAAATCGGCGGGGATATTTTTCAGCGCGCCTTCGGCTGCGGCCGTCACCGACTCCATCGAGGCATCGACCCACTCGTGGCGCGGATTTTCGAGCAAGGCGTACGGAAGCTTCAGCGTTTTGGCGAACACGAGCTCGACAAAACCGATCGAACCCGGAATTTGCTTCACAAAACTCGTGACCCCTTCGTTGCCCTTTCCGCCGATGCCCGTGGGCCAGCGCAGGGCCGTCCCATGGCCTACCTCTTTTTTCCAGCTCTCGGAGACCTTCGACAAGTACTCGGTGAACACGGCCGAGGTTCCGCTTCCGTCAGAGCGATGGACGACTAAAATATCTGAGTCGACGCCGTTCGCGAAGAGGGTCTTCAACTCCGGGTTCAACTCAAGAAGCCTCGGGTCGGTCCACTTCGTAATCTTTTTCTGGTAAATGTCGGCGATGAGCGCGCCCGTGAGTTTGATCGGCGATTTCAGAGGGGGAAGATGGTACGTCATCACGATCGCGCCCGAGGTCGCGGGGATGTGAACGATCGGACGCGGGGCTTTCTTCAATTGTTCGTCCGTCATCGGGGCATCGGACGCGCCGAAATCAACGGTCTCGTCCAAAAGCTGGCGAATCCCCCCGCCCGAGCCGATGGATTGGTAATTGATCGCGATGTCGGGATGAAGCTTTTGATACTCGGCGAACCACTTCGAATAAAGCGGGTACGGAAAGGTCGCTCCCGCTCCGTTCACCATCAGTTGATTTCCGAACAGGCCGGCATGAGCGGTCGTCGGAACGGCGATCAGGCTCGCGACCCAAATCGCCAAGAAATAAAAGGCCTTAGGCATGAGTGTATCATCGGTTTTGGAGGGGTGCATTGTCAAGGCGTCTTCCCCACATTCCGGTCAAGAAAGCTTTATGTCAGGAAACAATTCGATTACGATAGAGGCATGTCTCAAACTCTCTTCAGCGACCTTCAGCAACGGCAGATCGTTTACCAAATCACCGATCCCGCCCTCGAAAAACACCTGAACTCCGGCTCCGTCACGCTTTATTGCGGTTTCGACCCCACCGCCGATTCGTTGCACGTCGGCAGTTTGTTTCCGCTGCTCACTCTCCGCCGCTTTCAACTCGCGGGCCACCGTCCGATCGTCGTCTTAGGCGGTGCCACGGGCATGATCGGCGATCCGAGTTTCAAGTCGCAAGAACGTAAACTTCAGACGCCCGACCAAGTGGCGCAAAACCTGAAAGGCATTCGCAAGGTCGCCGAGAAGTTTCTCGATTTTACACCGGGCAAGCCCAATTCGGCCGTCATCATCGACAACAACGAATTTTACCGCGACATGGACGTGCTGACGTTCTTGCGCGAAATCGGCAAGCACTTCACCGTCAATCACATGATGGGCAAGGATTCGGTTCGCACGCGGATGGAAGACCGCGAGACCGGGATCTCGTATACCGAATTTTCGTACTCGCTGCTTCAGGCCTACGACTTCTATTGCCTGTATCAGAAATTCAATTGCACCCTTCAAATCGGCGCCTCCGACCAGTGGGGAAACATCACGGCGGGGACGGAACTGATTCGTCGGAAGCTGGCGCATGCGCCTATCGGAGGCACGCAAGTGCTGGACGGGGCCGCGCCGGTCGCTGCCCCATCCGAGGCATATGGCTTAACCCACCCCCTGATCACCCGCTCGGACGGCGTGAAATTCGGCAAAACCGAGCAAGGCACGGTGTGGCTCTCGGAAGAAAAGACCTCGCCTTACCAGCTGTATCAGTTTTTTATTCAATCGCCCGACGACAAGGTGGTGCTGTGGCTGAAGTTTCTCACCTTCCTCTCGAACGAAGAGATCGCGCGCCTCGAACAATCGGTCGCCACCGACCCCGGCAAAAAGGAAGCGCAGCTTGCCCTCGCCCGTGAAGTCACTCGTCTGGTCCATGGCGAGGCGGCATTGGCACGCGCCGAAAAAGCGACAAAGGCACTCTTCGGCACCGAGATCAAAGACCTCGATTTGCAAACCTTGAACGAAGTTTTCGCCGACACGCCGTCGATCGCCCAATCGAAGAGCGCGCTCAGCGCGGGCATTCCGTTAATCGACTTACTGGTCGAATCGGGATTGTTTCAGTCAAAGGGCGCCGCCCGCAAAGAAATTCCGGCCGGCGGCGTTTACGTCAACAATGAACGCGTGAGCGACATCGCCTTTACCGTTACCGCCCAGCATCTGATCGACGGATGCGCGGTCGTGCTTCGCAAAGGAAAGAAAAACTATCAATTGGTGCGATTCAGCTGATTGCGATTGCTTTAGCGGAAGTTTCTCGTGAACGAATCGTCGCAGGATACGCCGGGAACCGACCAGACGCCGTCGTAAAAGCGAAACGCCGATTTGAGCAGACTCATCTTGGCCCGGCAACAGATCTGCTGGCGCACTTCTCCGTCGCGGTCGGTGCAGTACTTGGCCGTATCTTGCTTTTCGTCGGTCGTGCACGACTGCTTCGGCTTCGAGCAGCGTTCATAACTGATTCCGACCTCTCCGTTCTCGACGGTCACGATCGCCTTGGAGCTTTTCCGTTGAGATTCGCGCGGACGGCCCAAAATCGGATAATAGAAAGTAATGCCTTCGTTTTGATTCCCCGAGATCGAGAACTTCGTTTCCGGAAAACGCTTCAACCACTCCGCCTCGCCGCTCAGCCGCCCCACGGACTGAAAGATGTCGCAACTGGCGCCGGTGTACGTCACCGTATGGGGATGATAGGCGTTCGCAGCCATGCCTGAAATCAAAAACGGCCAACGGATCATCTCTTTGTTGGCGTGAAAAGCGCCGTAGATCGACACTTCGTCGCATTGAATCGACGAATCGAGACTCTGCGAGACCGACGAACGCCGCAGGATCTGTGTCAAAGCCTCGCGATCGTGTCTCGAATCGATCCATCGCTCGCATTCCTGCCGGGTCAACTTGGGCGTGGGTTCGCCCGGGTCGCCGTCGATGCAAAGATGGCAATGAGCATAATGCCGAAGCGGCTCGGCCTGAGTCGTCGCGGTAAACAGAGCGAAGATCGAAAATAAAAGCGCGATTTTCATCGAGCTTTATTATATTTACTTTATATAAAAATTCCAGCGAATTTCAGTCGGAGATTCTTTTTTCGAGATCCGAGAAAAACTTCAAGACCATTCCGGTGTCGGCCGCCACCGAGGGGTAGTTCACGAGATCATGCTCCAGCTCGCTGACTTCGTCCGGCGTGAGCGCCTGATAACGAGGTCTCGGAGAGGCTCCCTCGGCATTCCAGGCGTTCCCCCATTCCATCTCTTTGTAGCGGATCGGCGACCGGGAACCGATGCGGACGCCCAAATACATCACCCAAGCCGGCACGGGCGCGCCCTTCGAGATCACGCATTCCTTCAGTTGCCGATCGACGTCCAGGCGCTCGTCTTCGGTTCCGCCAGCCCAAAGGTACAGGTCGTGCTGAACGCAACAATCCCGCCAAAGCACTTTGTCGCGTGAGGTTCCGTCCGGAAAATCCGTGCAGCCGTCCGTCTGAAAATGCCGAATCGTCGTCTCGGCCCGCGCACTGGAGATTCCGGCCGCGAATAGGACGAGGAACGCGATTTTAAGAAACCAGCCTTGGTTCATGCTCTCAGTCTAGCATGCCTTTGAAAAAGCAAAACCCCCGAGGTCAGGGACCTTGGGGGTTTGAAATTTTTACCGATAACGCGAGTGCGAAACGAAAGGGTGAGGCTCACCCTTTTGCTCAGTTACAGTTCACGTCCGAAGCAGCGGGGATCATGCCGTTGTTGGCTTCTACCAGTGCCGGAGCCGCGGCGGCATAGCTTTCCGGCAACAGGTGGCACTGGCTGACGGCCATCTGAAGCGTGTTCACCGCTTGTTCCGACGGAACGTGGAGCACGTCAACAAAATCGTTCAGCGCCTTCGCCGTGCCTTTTTTGATCATGCACGAGGTCGCTTTTGCGCCGCTCACTTCGCCTGCGACTTCTTTTGCGATCTGTGCTTGGTCTTGGCCGAGGGTCAGCAGGTTTTTCGCTGCGACCGTGTCGAGTTTTCCGTAAGTGGTACAGGTCGACTGGCTCCAAAGCTTCACGCCGGTGTTGCGGCGAACGACCACATAAACCTTAGGATAAGCCGAGTTTTTATTGAAACCGTAGTACAGGTTCTTCACGTCGTTTTGGAAGGCCTTGTTCGACAAGTCGATGTTGCTCGACAAGTTATCGTGAGCGCCCAGGTTTTGGACCGTCGAGGTCTTCGCCAGGGCCGCGTCGGCTTCGGCTGAAATCTTTTTGAAAGAAGCGCGGCTGAACAGGCTCGGGTTCGCCTTCGACATCGCTTTTACCAAAGACGCGGCTTCGCGTTCGGTAAAGGCCTGGCTCAGGTTATCGGCCGTGAGTTGCATTCCTTTCACGACGCCGATGCCTTGCTCTTGAGCGGTCTTTTCGATCATGCGAAGGATCGCCTGTTTCTCGGAAGAAGTCGCGACCGAGCTGACCATTTTCGCCAGCAACTCGCCGCCGACCTGAACCTGGGCGATCGCCCGTTCCGTCAGGTACTGGTCGAGATTGACGTTGTCCAACGAGGCCACTTTTTGATGAGGGGCCGAGCTGCACGCCGACAAGGCGAAAAGTGCGGTTAAGGTAAGCATCAGAGCGGGATGGTTCTTCATGTTTCTTCCTTCTTCTTAAGAATAAACTCGTTGACTCAAGTTTATACATTCCTTGTTTAAAAAAGTCCACTAAAATCTAAAACTGCAGCCCCAGATGGCTAAACCACCACTTAAAGGCTTTCCGGGCGGCCTTCGGCGGCGCCTGATCCTCGGGCTTCACGCCCCAGACGACCTCTCCGGTCGCAGGGTCGGTATCCACGATCACCAGCTCCTCTTCAGCCGGCGAAACGCTGGTCTCGGTCGTGTTTTCCGCCGTCGCCTCGCCTTTCGGCCCGGTCAACAGCTTTTGAGCATTCGGATCCACGGGAGCCGACTGCGCCTTAAACTGCTCGGGGCTGACTTTCTTCAACTCGTCCATCAGGGTCTGGTGATCCTGAAAGATTCGCTTCATCTCCCGGATCTCATCGGTCGATCCGGTCCATTTCCTGAGTTTCGCGTTGACCGCGTTGCCCGAAGTTTTCACCAAGAGCCAATTCATCAGCTCTTCGTGCCGCGCGATGTCTTCGCTTCCGAAGTGGTTTAAAAACCGCTGCATGATCACCGAATTATCGCCGATGAGTTTTCCCTCACCCGACAGGTCTTCGGTAAAGGTTTTCAGAACCGTCAATTTTTGGACCCAATACATCTGGGTTTGATACAGGTCTTCTTCGTACGCGCGTAAAAAGAACTCACGCATCTCGTTCGCGTTGGCGCCGCGCACCTGAAACACGCCGTTCCCCATCGCGTCTTCGGCCATCAGGCGCTTCGCCCGTTCGCTTAAGGCGACGTTCCAGTACTTGCCGCTGACGAGGTACCGAGCCATTCCGTTTTTGATCCAATTTTTAAACCGGGTCAGGCTGGACGGGTCCGCATCGCGGATCGCTTGAATCTCCTTCACCAAAAACTGGCGGTTTCCGTCGATGGCGTAAAGCTTGGCACTGACCAATTCTTCATACGCTTCCGGCGTCGAAAAGAGCTTCACCAATTTGTTGGTCGTGATTTTCTCCAAGTCTTCTTTCATGGCTTGGGCGCTGACGGTCGTAATGCGACCGTTCTTCCAGATCGACCGCGCCGACTTCGACACCCATTTGCTCGTTCCCTTCACGGTTCCGTGTTCTTCGACTAGGTTCTTCAGCGTCTTCTCGCGCACGCCCTTGACGAGCGCTTCGTTGCCTTCGTAAGTGGCCGAACGCTTCAGCGCGTTTTCGACGGTGACCCCGGCCACGTTCTTCACTCGTTTGACCAAGAAAAACGCTTCCGGGACGAAAACCAGCGCGTCGGCAATGACAGCACCGACTTGTTTGCGGAACAGCAGTTTTGATGCTTCATCGATTTCTTGGCGCGAGATCGTCGTCTGGGAAAAGATTCCGATCTGCGAGTTGGCGACGCCGAGCTGAGCCCGAAGCTGGGCCGGCAATTGAAAACAATTGACGTAGGTCATGACGCCTGCCTGCGCGACGAAAATCGCCCAAACCGCTTTGCTCGCGGCCTTGAGGACGAATTTTTTTCCGACCGAAGCGGCGACGCTCGCGAACGCGCCTGAGGCTTCCGTTCCGGCCAATCCTGCGCCGATGGTTTCCATGATCCCCGCAGCTCCGACGCTGAAGGATCCGACGGTCGCCAGGCCGGCCACTCCGCCGATCACGGCCGGCGCAAACGCGATGGCCATCGCAACCAGGCTTGCGTAAAAGAAGAACTGAGAGACGGGATCGATCACGTCTTCGAGCTGGGTTTGCCACCA
>Ga0164242_10001897_pt1 | contig 24493 bp, 23 predicted proteins | sample OricomgcompostMG_FD_108783 | JGI IMG/M metagenome (GOLD analysis project Ga0164242, IMG submission 108783) | Miracle-Growth compost microbial communities from Emeryville, California, USA - Original compost - Miracle growth compost (MG) ...
CCGGCGGCCACGTTGCGCAGGCCCTCGCGCACGAGCGCCTGGGCGAGCACGGTGGCGGTGGTGGTGCCGTCACCCGCGACGTCGTCGGTCTTCTTGGCGACCTCCTTGACGAGCTCCGCACCGATCTTCTCGTACGGGTCGTCGAGCTCGATCTCCTTGGCGATGCTCACGCCGTCGTTCGTGATCGTGGGGGCGCCCCACTTCTTGTCGAGCACGACGTTGCGGCCCTTGGGGCCGAGCGTGACCTTGACGGTGTCCGCGAGCTGGTTGAGCCCGCGCTCCATGCTCCGACGAGCTTCCTCGTCGAACGCGATGATCTTGGCCATGGGGACAGATCCTCCGCTGGTGGCTTCGGTGGGTCTCCGACGCCCGCGACGGACGGCCCGACCGCACGCGTTCAGGTCACGCGAGCGGTCCGGGGCCTCGCCGGTCGACCCGGGTTTGTCACTCTCCATACGAGAGTGCTAACGCCATTATTGGCACTCGCACCTGGCGAGTGCAAGACGCGGCCCCTCCCTCGACCGGGGGGCTCGTCAGCCCTGCGCGAAACGCTAGGCTTCGCGGCATGTCCAACGGGGATCCGCGCACCGAGCCGCCGCCGGAGGCACCGGCGCCGCGCCGGCTCGGGACCGCGGCACGCACCTGGCGCATCTCGCTCGCCGGGGCCGCGCTCGTCGTCCTGCTCGTCGCCCAGCTCGTCCCGACGACGTGGAAGAACACCAACGACTGGTTCCCCCTCGGCTCGCTGTCGCAGTACGCGTTCGCGACCAACCCGGACGGCACCGTGAAGTCGGCTTTCATCGTCGGCACCACGGCCGAGGGAGCCGAGGTCAAGGTCTGGCTCGACCAGATGGGCATCGGCGTCGGGCACGCCGAGGTCGAGGGCCAGCTCCAGCGGATCGTCGACGACCCCGACCTGCTCGCCGGCGTGGCCCGCGCGTACGCGTGGCGGTACCCGCACCGTCCGCCGCTCGCGACGCTCACGCTCAAGCGCTCCACCAAGAAGCTCCACGACGGCCGCCCCACCGGCGAGGAGAGCGTCGAGGTGCTCGCCGTCTACCACGTGCCCGCCGGAGGAGTGAAGTGAACGCGACGAGCACCGTCGGGAGGGGCCTGCGCGCCGTCGGCCGCTGGTGGGTCTCCCCGGTCGCCCTCGCCCGCGTGGCCGTGCTGCGGGCGGCGCTGTACCTCTTCACGATCTGGGACATCTTCGTCCTCACGCACGACGTCATCGGGCACGGGTACTCGCGCGAGCTCTACCAGCCCACGCTCATCGGCCGGGTCCTGCCGATCCCCGAGCCCACCCCGACGGGCGGGTACGTCATGCAGTGGACGCTCGTCGCCACCTGCCTCGCGACCCCCGTCCTCATGGCGTGCGCGGCTCGCTCCCTCCAGTGGGCGGGGCGCGTGACCGGCTGGGTCGCGGGCGTGGTGTTCCTCGCGTGGATGGAGAACTCGCAGGGCTTCGCCTACGTCTCGCACGACCACATGGCGCTCGTGCTGGCCCTGCTCCTCCTGCCCACCGTGCCCCCCGCGCGCTTCACCGACCAGACGCCGTCCGAGGCGGCCGGCTGGGCGATCCGCTGCCTCCAGGTCGCCGTGGTGATGACCTACTTCGGGTCCGCGCTGCAGAAGATCGTCCGCACCGGCGGGCTGTTCAACTGGCCGAACAGCTCGGTGATCGTGTGGTCGCTGCTGCGGCGCGGCCGCTCGGCCGTGAGCTGGTCCACCGACTACCCGGGCCTGCTCAAGGTCGGCCAGTGGATCCTCTTCCTCGCGGAGCTCGCGTCGCCCGTCGTGCTGTGGCTGCGGGGGCGCCTGCTCTACGTCGCGGTCGCGCTCGTGTGCGTGTTCCACCTGATCACGTACGTCGCGCTCGGCATCCACTTCCTGCCGACCGTGATCTGCTGGCTCGCGTTCCTGCCGCTCGAGCGCCTCGTGCCCTGGGCGCGTCGTCGGTTCGGCCTCGGCTCGTCCGACGACGGCGCGGCGCTCGAGGGCGCCGTCGTCCCGTCAGCCGCGGCCGAGCTCCGGTAGGCGCCGGATCCCGAACGACCGGCGCAGCACGCGCCGCGCGGCGAACCACCCTCCGAGTCCGTGCACGCCCGGGCCGGGCGGCGTCGACGCCGAGCACAGGTACACGTCGTCGAGACCGCTCGCGTACGGGTCGAGCCACGGCGTCGGGCGCGCGAACATCCGGTAGAGCGACACCGCGCCCGCCGCGATGTCGCCGCCCACGTAGTTCGCGTTGTGCGCGGCCATCTCGGCGGCGGGCGTCGCGCGCGACGCGACGACGACGTCCCGGAACCCCGGCGCGAACCGCTCGACCTGCGCGGTGATCGCCTCGGTCTGGTCGACCGTCGAGCCGGCGGGCACGTGCGTGTACGTCCACAGGGGTCGCAGCCCGCCGACCTCGCGCGTCTCGTCGACCACCACCGGGTCGCTCAGGAGGACGACCGGCCGCGCCGCGTGCCGGCCCGCGTGGACCTCACGCTCCGCGACCGCCATCTCCCGGCGCGTCCCACCGACGTGCACCGTGCCCGCGCGGCCGACGTCCGGGTGCTTCCACGGGACCGGCCCGCTCAGGACGAAGTCGACCTTGGACGCGGCGTTGCCGTAGCCGAACGCGTTGAGCGAGCGGGCGGCGCGGTCGGGCATGCGATCCGCGAAGACCTCGACGAGGGTCCGGGGCGTCGTGTCGAACACGTACGCGCGCGCGGGCGGGAGGTCCGCCTCGGTCCGAACGGGACGTCCCGTCACGACCTCACCGCCGTGCGCCTCGAGATCGGCGACCAGCGCGCCGACGATGGCTCCCGAGCCGCCACGCGGGATCGGCCAGCCCTTCTCGGCGTGCGCGAGCGCCCCCAGCAGGAGCGCGGTGCCCGCGCCGGCCATCGACGGCAGCGACGTGATGGTGTGCGCCGCGATGCCCGTGAGGAGCGCCGGAGCCTCGTCGCCCTTGAAGCGCAGGTTCCACGCGGGTGTGCCCTGCTCGAGAGCGGCCAGCCCGAAGCGCACGGCGGACCACGGCGTCGAACCGCTCACGCCGGGCGGGAGCGAGCGCTTGTCCCCGAGCGCGACCGCGACGACGTCCCGCCAGTGCGGCGACAGGCGTCCGAAGAGGTCGCGCCACGCGGGGCCGTCCGGTCCCAGCCCGGCGACCGTCCGTTCGAGGTCCCGGAACGCGATCCCCGCACGACCGCCGTCGAGCGGCTGGGCGTATGAGACCTCGGGCACGAGGAGCTCGACCCGGTCCTCGAGGCCGAACGCCTCGAGGAACGGCGACGCCCACGCCATCGGGTGCACGGCCGAGCAGACGTCGTGGACCACGCCGTCGGCGAGGCCCAGGTCGAGCGTGCGCGCACCACCGCCGACGGTGTCCTCGGCCTCGAGCACCAGCACCCCGAGGCCGGCACGCGCCAGCGTGACGGCTGCCGCGAGACCGTTGGGGCCGGCCCCTACGACGACGACGTCGTGGCCGGGGCGCGGCCCGTCCATGCTGCTCAGAGCGGCCGGACCTGCTCCGCCTGCGGGCCCTTCTGGCCCTGCCCCACCTCGAACTCGACCTGCTGCCCCTCCTCGAGGGACCGGTAACCATCCGACTGGATCGCGCTGTAGTGCACGAACACGTCCTGGCCGCCCGCCTCGGGGGTGATGAAGCCGAACCCCTTCTCGGCGTTGAACCACTTGACGGTGCCCTGGGCCATCTGAGTCTCCTTCTGCGGCGAGCCGTCCCCGAAGTCCCCTCGGACCGCGCCCGACCGCTCTGCGAATCGCTCTTGCCATGTCCGCCCGTGAAGCGACCGCCCACGGTGCACGTGCGAGCCTAGCCGCGACCACGCGCGAGGGGAATGCCCGAGGCTGGTGTGTTTCGCGAGGTGAGCACCCGAGGGGGCGAGACGTCAGGACAGGTCGTGGACCAGGACCGCGATGATCGGGGCACCGCCCTTGAGGGCGCTCACCTGCTCGACGTCCGAGATGCCGAGCGTCGAGCCGACCGCCTTGGCCGTGGCCTCGTCCTTGCTGTCGACGTAGTAGACGACCGAGTCGGCCAGCTTCGTGCCCGTGTAGTCGCCGGGCGTGACCTGCGTGAAGCCGTCGCCCTCGAGCTTGGTGGCCGCCTTCGCGGCGAGCCCCGTGATGCCCGCGCCGTTCTTCACGGCGACCGCGGTCGCGTGGTCGACGTCGGCGCTCGCCGTGTCGTCGGCGCCCGACGTCTCGTCCGAGCCCGACGCGTCGGCGGACGTGGTCGGCTTGGGCTTCGTCGTGGCCTTGGGGGTGGACGTGGTGGCCGAGTCCTTCGAGGCGGACGTCGTCTTGTCCGTCGCGCTCGCGCCGTCGGAACCCAGCAGGTTCGACGCGATCGTCACCGCGCCGTAGGCGACGACGGCGAACACGACCGCGACGACGACGAACGGGACGACCTTGCGCCACGGGCTGCGCGGCACCCGGTGGACGCCCGTCGGGGCGTCCTCGGGGACGTCGTCGAACTCGTCCGGGGGGTACCGGTAGCTCTTGCTCACCGGCACAGGGTAACCGCCGCTCCTAGGGGCCCGGAATTGCCGACCACGCCCCTGGCGACGCCGCAGGTCACGCGCCCGAGCCCAGTCGGCGGGCCGAGCGTTCGCGCTGGCGGGCGGACCGCAGCCGGCGCAGGCGCTTGACGAGCATCGGGTCGTGCGCGAGCGCGGCGTCGGTGTCGATGAGCGCGTTGAGCGTCTGGTAGTAGCGGGTCGCCGTCATCCCGAAGAGCTCCGAGATCGCGGCCTCCTTGGCCCCGGCGTACTTCCACCACTGGCGCTCGAAGTCGAGGATCGCGCGGTCGCGGTCGTCGAGCTCCGCAGCGTCCGACCGACCCTCTGCCGACACGTCCGTGAGCCGACCAGCCTCGCCCATGCCCGCTCCTCCCGTTCGTCCGACCCGCCCAGGGTACGGGGCGAACCACACGGGTGTCATTCGGCCGCGCCGAGCGGCGGCGGGACGCCCGGACCGGCCCCGGAGCCCGCCCGGCCGGGCGAGACCGGGCCGTCCGGGCCTCCGGGACCGGCGGAGATCGCCGGTACCGCCCGAGGGGCTGGTCCACAATGGCGACGTGACGACGACCCCGCCCGCCCCCGAGCCCCTGCACTCCCCCGCCCCGCGCTGGACCTCCTACGTCGCGATCGGCGACTCGTTCACGGAGGGGCTGTGGGACACCGACCCGGCGCACCCGGACCGGTGCCGCGGCTGGGCGGACCGGCTCGCGGCGACGCTGTCCGCGCGCCGCGTCGCGGCCGGCGAGACGCCGCTGCGGTACGCCAACCTCGCGGTGCGCGGCAAGCTCCTCGGCCCGATCGTCGGCGACCAGCTCCCCCGCGCCCTCGACCTCGCCCCGGACCTCGTGTCCCTCGTGGGCGGCGGCAACGACATCCTGCGGCCGCGCGCCGACGTCGACCGGCTGTCGGCGGTGCTGGAGGAGGCGGTCGTCGCGCTGCGTGCCGCCGGCGTCGACGTCCTGCTGGCGACCGGCTTCGACGCGAGCGAGAGCCCGATCGTCTCCATGACCCGGTCGCGGGTGGGCGTCTACAACACGAACATCTGGACGATCGCCCGGCGCCACGGCGCCCACGTCCTCGACCTGTGGGGCATGCGCGCGCTCCAGGACTGGCGCGTCTGGGCGCAGGACCGGATCCACCTCACCGACGAGGGCCACCGGCGCGTGGCCGACGCCGCGCTCGTGGGACTCGGGCTCGCCCCCGACGACGCCGACTGGGACGTCCCGCTCACCCCGCTGCCCCGGGCGCCCTTCTCGGAGCGCGCCCGCGAGAACGCGCGCTGGGCCCGCGAGTACGTCGGACCCTGGATCCGGCGGCGGATCCGGCACGAGTCGTCGGGCGACGGCCGGGCCGCCAAGTACCCGGACCTCTCCGACTGGAGCTGACCGCGAGGCGGACTCCCCGGACGTCTCGTTCGTGAGGTAGACCCCCGGGGGTCTACCTCACGACGTCGGCGTCCACCCGGGGTACGTCGCGGTCAGGCGAGGAAGAGCGCGCGGAGCCTGCGGGTCGTGACGGTCAGGCCGATCCCGACCATCGTCACGAAGTACAGGACGTGCCACCAGATCCCGGGCGCCAGGTCGCCCGTCGTGAGCCCTCGCACGAGCTCGACGGCGTGCCACAGCGGCATGGCCTGGATGAGCCACTGCAGGGGGACCGGGTAGACGCTGATCGGGAAGAACGTCGCCGACAGCAGGAACATCGGCAGCAGCACGATGTTGATCCAGTCCATCTGCTGGAAGGTCTTCATGAGGCTCGTGATGGCCATGCCGAACGACGCGAACGCGAACGCCACCAGCACGACGGCGGGCAGCGCGAGGACCGCCGTCCACGACAGGTTCAGGCCCATGACCTGCATGACCGTGAGGAAGCCGGTCGCGTAGACCGCCCCGCGCAGCAGGGCGTAGGAGATCTCTCCGAGCGCGACGTCGAGCGGCCCGAGGGACGTCGCGAGCATCGCCTCGTAGAGGCGCGCGAACCGCATCTTGAAGAAGACGTTCCACGTGGAGTCGTAGACCGCGCCGTTCATGGCGGACACCGCGAGCAGTCCCGGCGCGATGTACGCGGCGTACTCGACGGTGAGACCCGACGGCAGCGTCACGTCGCCGACGTACGTGCCGAGGCCGACGCCCATCGCGAGCAGGTAGAACACGGGCTCGAAGAAGCCCGAGAGCACCACGGTCCAGTTGCTCGTCTTGGTCGCCGCGAGGTTGCGGGCGACGACGGCGCGCGCGTTGCCCGCGTAGAGCGCGCTCACGCCGCCGGAGCGCGCGAGCCCGGTGGCCAGGTCGCCGCTCATGCGCGCAGCCTCCTCGTGAACCGGCGGCGCACCGCGAGCCAGCCGCCGACGACCAGCCCGACGAGCACCACCACGTGAACCGCGATCAGCCAGCCGGGCTCGCTCTCGCCGTACGACACGACGCGCCCGAGCTGCGTCGCGTGCCACAGCGGCGAGACCCAGCCGATCCAGTGCAGCCACCCCGGGAGCGTCGAGAGTGGGTAGAAGGTGCCGGAGAACAGGAACATGGGCGTGAAGACGAACCGCTGCACGATCGCGAACTGGCCCTTGTCCTCGGTGAGCCCGGCCGAGTAGGCCATGAGCGGCAGCCCGAACGCGAGGCCGCCCAGGATCCCGATGAACGGCAGCACGAGCACGGTCCACGCGTGACCGAGCGCCCCGAAGGCGAGCGCCAGGACGGCGTACGCGAGGGTGGTGAACAGCATCCGCACGAGGACCGCGATCACGATCCCGCCGGCGAGCTGGCTCGGCTGGACGGGTGTCGCGTTGACGCCCCAGAAGAGCTTCCGCCAGCGGAAGCCCTCCATGATCACGTAGGTGAACTCCTCCGTCGCGACCGACACCGCGGCCGTGACGAGGAGGGCGGGCGCCACGAAGACGACGTAGTCCACCGGCCCGTCCGGTCCGGAGGCGACGGGCGTGTCGATGAACGTCGCGAGCCCCATGCCGAGGCCCAGCAGGTACAGCAGCGGGCTGCCGAGCCCGCCGACCACGATCGTCCAGCCGTACGCCTTCATGGCACGCAGGCGGTACTCCGCGACGTACCACGCGCCGAGCCGGCGCACGGGTGCCTCGGGGTGCTCGGGCAGCGTGTCGTCGGACAGTGCGCTCGTCATTCGATCAGGCTCCGCCCCGTGAGGCGGAGGAACACGTCCTCCAGGCTCGACCGGCGCACCAGGCTCGTGGTGGGCCGCAGCCCGCGCGCGGCGACCTGCTCGAGGATCGCCTCGCCGTCGGACGCGTAGACGAGCACCCTGTCGGGGAGGATCTCGAGGCGGTCCCCGACCTCGGCGAGCGCCCGCGCGGCGGCCTCGTTGCGGTCGGTGCCGAACCGCAGCTCGGCGACCTCGCGCGACGAGTAGCGGCGGATCAGCTCCGCCGGGCTGCCCTCGGCCATGATCGTGCCGTGGTCGACGACGACGAGCCGCTCGCAGAGCTGCTCGGCCTCGTCCATGAAGTGGGTCGTGACGACGAGCGTGGTGCCCTGCTCCTTGAGCCGGAACAGGCGGTCCCACAGGATGTGGCGGGCCTGCGGGTCGAGGCCCGTCGTCGGCTCGTCGAGCATGAGGAGCCGCGGCTCGTTGACCAGCGCGCGGGCGATGGTCAGACGGCGCTTCATGCCGCCCGAGAGCTCGTCGACCTTGGCGTCGGCGCGCTCGGAGAGCTGCGCGAACGCGAGCAGCTCGGTGGCGCGCTGCGCGCACACCGCCCGCGGGATCCCGAAGTACCTGCCGTAGGTCACGAGGTTGCCGCGGGCCGTGAGCTCGCCGTCGAGGTTGTCCTCCTGCGGCACCACGCCGAGCTGAGCCCTGATGCGGGGCCCGTGGTCGTCCGGGTCGAGGCCGAGGACCGTGAGGTCGCCGCCCGTGCGCGCCGACACCGCGCCGACCATCCGCATGGTCGTGGACTTGCCCGCGCCGTTGGGACCGAGCAGCCCGAACGACTCGCCCGGCGCCACCTCGAAGTCGATGCCGTCCACGGCGACGAAGTCGCCGAACCGTTTGGTCAGGCCGCGCGCCGCCACGACCGGTCCACCGCCCGACGTCCGGGCGGTTCTGGTCAGGGGCGCGCCCTCGGGCGTCGGTGTCGTGGGCACCAGGCCACGGTAGTCGGGGCCACCGACGCCGGTCATCGTGGATTCCGCCGGACGGGTACGGAGCCGCCTGTCGGGTTCGAACCGACGACCTTTCGCTTACAAGGCGAGCGCTCTACCAGCTGAGCTAAGGCGGCACGCCGGGCGCCGTCGTCGGTGGGACGCGCGGGCGCACGGATGCGCGGCACAGCCTACCGGGCGTGCGGCGTCCGCGGGGGACGACGGAGCCCGGGCCGCAGCGGCGGTCCCGGGCTCCGTCGTGGGTCGCTGCGCGCGACCGGGGTGGGTCAGTTGGTCGAGCCGGACTTCGCCGCCTCGATGGCCGACTTGAGCGCCCCGGCCTCCGTCCAGTTGCCGTCCCAGCGCTTGCCGTTGATGAGGATGGTCGGCGTGCCGAAGCCGCCCTGCGAGTTGAAGAGCGCCTTGTCGCTGCCCGCGTGGTCGGTCCACGCGTCGACCCAGTCGCCGAACGTGTGCTTGGTGAACTGGTCCGCGACCTTCTGCGAGACGCCCGCCTGCACCGCGTAGTCCTGGAGCTGCGCGTCGGTCAGGCCGGTGCTGCCCTCCTTGGGCTGGTTCGCGTAGAGCGCCTCGTGGAACTGGATGACCTTGTCGGGCTCCTGGTCCGCGACGGTCGCGAACGCGCTGCCGGCGCGCGTCGAGTAGTTCGTGCCCTGCGAGCTCGCGTTGAGGATCGCGACCGGGTGCATGACGAACGTGATCGTGCCGTCCTCGCGGAGCGCGTCGAGGTCGTCCTTGTTGACCTGCTCGAACGTCCCGCAGTTGGGGCACATGTAGTCGAAGTACAGGTCGAGCGTCACGGCGCCCGGGTTCGACTTGCCGGCGACGCCGTCCTTGTCGACGGGGATGCCGCCGCCGTCGTCGACCGACTCGGCCGTCGAGGGGGCCTTGACGTCCGCGAGGGACTTCGGCTTGCTCGCCTGGTTGATGAACACGACCGCGAGGACCACGACCACGACGAGCACGACGAGCACGCCGATCGTGATGAAGCGGTTCCGCTTCTCGCGGCGCTCCTGCTCCTGGCGGAGCTTGAGCGCCTCCGCGCGCGCGGCGTCGCGACGCTGCGCCTTGGTCAGGTTCGAGTCGTCGGGCATCGCATGTCCTGTTCTCGTTCGCGCGCGACGCGTTCGCGCGCCTCGCTCCTTGGGGGCTCAGCGTATCCAAACGTGCGCGGCTGAAAGCGCCCTGAACGCGCCGGGCCCCGGCACCCTCCGCCCTCGCCGACCACGCGGTTGCCCCCGTCGCCCCGGGCCGACCATGCGGCCATCCACCTTCTCGACGTCCCAGGGGTCCGCCCGCATGCTCGACGACGAAGAGGATGCACCACCCCACGCTCGTCGCCCCGGAGAGTGCAGAGCCGCATGCTCGCCACACGAGTGGCGACGCCCGCGCGCAACCCGCCCACGCGGGCGGTGCTGAACCAGAGCAGGGACGGACGATGACGGCACGAGGCGGGGTCGGGTGGGGTGCGCGCGATCGTGGCGGGTCTGGCGGGAGGCCGCGAGGGACGAGCGGCCGGATGGAAGATCGCGCGCACCCCACCCGATCGCGCCGCCCCGACCACGACGACGGACCACCCTCAGGAGAAGTCGGGCGCCCCGGGGAACGGCCACCACGTGATCGGGTGCGCGTCCCACGCGACCCACCCCCACCACACGGCCACCACCACCGCGACCAGCACGACGACGAGCGCCACCCGCCGCCCAGGGACGAGGTGGCGGAGCCCGGCGCGGGCGCCGTCGCGCGTGACGGACGTCGCGGGGCCGAACCAGGCGAGCAGCACGACGACGACCATGGTGACGGCGAGCGCGAGCCCGTAGAGCCAGGGGGCGTTCTGGTCGGGGTGGTCGGTGTCGGCGACGACGACCTGCCCGTCGAGCACCCACCACGCGCCGACGACGACCACGAGCCCCGCGCACCCGGCGACGACGAGCGACGGGAGCGACCCGACGGCGGCGCGGACGAGGTGCCAGGGCGCGCTGACGGCGACGCGTGCCGGGTCCGACCGCCCGACGCCGCGACGTTCGCGGCGGCCGTGGAGGGAGTTCGCGGCGTAGCCGACGTACCGCGCGAGGACGACGAGCACGGCGAGGGCGACGAACGCGGGGCCGGGCCAGGTCGCGGCGGCGGCGACCAGGGGCAGCGCGAGCGCGAACAGCAGCCCGGACCGTGCGGGGTGCTGCGGGCGCACGTACCCGGACTCGGACTCGTAGACCTGTTCGGGGACCGGGGAGAGCCAGTCGGTCGGCTCGCCGTCGGCACCGGCGTCCGCGGCGGGGAGGTCGGCGGGGTAGGCGTCCTGGGCGGTCGGCGGCGGAGGCGGGGGGACGCCGGCGGCGAGCGCGCGGGTCCGGCCGTCGTTGACGGGTGCGGTCCGGGGGTCGCGCGTGACGACCTGGGTGGGCCACTGCGAGGCGCCGCCGAGGGCGACGGTCTCGGCGAGGTCGGCGGGCGCGACGGGCGCGGGCTCGTCCCCGTCGTCGGCGGCCTTGCGCAGCGCGCCGACGACGTCCCGAGGCTCCCAGCGCTCGGCAGGGTCGGGCCGCAGCGCCCCGGAGATGGCGGAGGCGCGCAGGTGCCCGAGGCCGCGCAGGTCGGCGGACCCGGCCTGCGCACGGGCGAGGACGGCGTCGACGGGGGTCACGCCGAACGGCGCCCGCGCGGTCGCGGCGAACGCGAGGGAGGCGGCCCACCCCCACCAGTCGGTCGCGACGGAGGGGCTGGCGCCGGTGAGCATCTCGGGCGCGAGGTACCCGGGCGTCCCCATGACGAGCCCGTCGGTGGTCATGCGGGCGTCCTCGAACCCGTGCGCGATCCCGAAGTCGATGAGCACGGGCCCGTGCGCGGTGACCATGATGTTGCTGGGCTTGAGGTCGCGGTGCACGACGCCGGCCGCGTGCACGGCCTCGAGCGCGTCGGCGAGGTCGGCGGCGAGGTCGGCGAGCCGGTCGGCGTCGTAGGGGCCGCGGAGGGCGACGTCGTCCTCGAGGCTGTGCCCGTCGACGAGCTCGGTCACGATGAACGGCGACTCGCCCTCGAGCTCGACGTCGAGGACGGCGGCCACGGCGGGGTGGTCGAGGCGGCGCAGGGTCGCCGCCTCGCGCGCGAGCCTGCGCCGGGCGGACTCGTCGGTGTCGGGGCCGGCGTGCAGGACCTTGATGGCGACGGTGTTCCCGCCGCCGTCCTCGGCCCGGTACACGGCGCCCGTCGCACCCTGGCCGAGCCGCGCGACGATCCGGTACCCACCCACCTCGTCGCCGGGTGTCGCCGCAGCCCACATGGGTTCACCGTAGCGGCGCCCGGCGTGCTCGCGTGGGACGTCGCCGCCGGTCGGACGCCCTGACGACCTGTGGACGCGCCCAGGGCGAAGCACGACCCCACTGGATAGGCTGGGAGCACCGACGGACAGGAGCTGACGCCCGGTGAGCCCAGAAGCAAGCAGAGAAGGCAACGACCTGGTCGTGGTGGCGAACCGCCTCCCGGTCGACTTCACGACCGACGACGACGGCGGCATCAGCTGGCGCCGGTCCCCCGGCGGTCTCGTGACCGCCCTGGAGCCGGTGATGCAGAGCGCCGACGGCGCCTGGGTGGGCTGGGGCGGTGCCGCGGACGTGTACGCCGACCCGTTCGAGGCGGACGGCATGACGCTCGTGCCGGTGACGCTCAACGAGGACGAGATCGAGCAGTACTACGAGGGCTTCTCGAACGACACCCTGTGGCCGCTGTACCACGACGTGATCTCCCAGCCGGCGTTCCACCGGCAGTGGTGGGACGCGTACCGGCGCGTGAACCGGCGGTTCGCGGAGGCCGCCGCGGCGCAGGCCGGGACGGGCGGCACGGTCTGGGTGCAGGACTACCAGCTCCAGCTCGTCCCCGCGATGCTGCGCGAGCTGCGCCCGGACCTGCGGATCGGCTTCTTCGACCACATCCCCTTCCCGCCGTACGAGATCTTCAGCCAGCTCCCGTGGCGACGCCAGGTCGTCGAGGGGCTGCTGGGGGCGGACCTGATCGGGTTCCAGCGCAACGGCGACGCCGCGAACTTCCTGCGCACCGTCCGGCGGCTCACGCGGCACTCGACGCGCGGGCAGCTCATCACCTTCGAGGACGCGGAGGGCCGGCCCGTGCGGGAGATCCGCGCGTCGGCGTTCCCGATCTCGATCGACTCGGGCCGGTTCGACGAGCTCGCGCGGGAGGACTCGACGCGTGCCCGCGCGGCCGAGATCCGCACGGAGCTCGGGGACCCGGAGATCGTGATGCTCGGGGTCGACCGGCTCGACTACACCAAGGGCATCCGGCACCGCATCAAGGCCTACGGCGAGCTGCTCGACGACGGCCGGCTCACGGTCGAGGAGGCGACCCTCGTGCAGGTCGCCAGCCCGAGCCGCGAGAACGTCGACGCGTACCAGGAGCTGCGCGACCAGGTGGAGATCGCCGTCGGGCGGATCAACGGCGAGTTCGGGGAGCTCGGCCACGCGGCCATCCACTACCTGCACCACTCGTACCCGCCCGAGGAGATGGCGGCCCTCTACCTCGCTGCCGACGTCATGCTCGTGACGTCGTTGCGCGACGGCATGAACCTCGTCGCCAAGGAGTACGTCGCGGCACGCTCGGACCAGCAGGGCGCGCTCGTGCTGTCGGAGTTCACGGGCGCCGCGGACGAGCTGAACGGGGCGCTCCTCGTCAACCCGCACGACATCGACGAGCTCAAGGACGTCATCGAGCGCGCCGCGCGCATGGACCCCAAGGAGCAGCGGCGCCGGATGCGCCGGCTGCGCCGCAAGGTCATGGCCGACGACGTCGCGAAGTGGTCGAGCTCGTTCCTGCGCACCCTGGAGGAGATGCCCGTGGCCCCCGTCGCACCCGAGCTGCAGGACGACGACAGCGCCGGCCCCGGCCTCGAGCTCGTGGAGGCCCTCGACCGGCTGGCCGCGACCGACGGCCTCGTCATGGTCGCGACCGACTTCGACGGCGTCCTCGCGCCGCTCGTCGACGACCCGTCGTCGTCGCGGACGACGCCGCGCTCGGCGCGCGCCCTCGCCCGCCTCGGCCGGCGGCCGTCGTCGCAGGTCCGCCTGGCGCTCGTCTCGGGGCGCGACCTCGAGACGCTCGCCTCCCTCAGCCACGCGCCGTCGGGCACGCTTCTCGTCGGCTCGCACGGGGCGGAGCGCGGCGAGGTCAGCGCCGACGGCGTGGTGCGCCACGACCTCGCGCTCACGGAGGGCCAGGCGTCGCTCCTGCAGCGCATCACCGAGGGCCTCGAGGAGATCGCCGACCGCCACACCGGCGTGTGGGTCGAGAAGAAGCCGACCGCGTCCGTCCTGCACACCCGCCGCTCCACGCACGACGGCGCGACCCAGGCCACGGAGGCGGCGCGCGGCCTCGCGGAGCGCCTCGGCGTGGGGGCGCTGGAGGGCAAGGACGTCGTCGAGCTGCAGGTCGTCGAGAGCAGCAAGGGCAAGGCGATCGACGCGCTGCGCACCGAGCTCGACGCGAAGGCCGTGCTCTACGTGGGCGACGACGTCACGGACGAGCACGCGTTCGCCGTCCTGACGCCCGACGACGTGTCCGTGAAGGTGGGGCCCGGCGAGACGATCGCGGAGCACCGGGTCGCGAGCACGAAGTCCGTGGGTCTGCTGCTGGAGCACCTCGCCCGGGCGCTCGAGCGGACCAAGCGGTCCTGAGACGTCCGTCACAGGAGCACCCATCCGGGTCGGATAGCATGCTCCCGGACGGCACACGCCGCCCACCCATCCCGTCACGACGGATCGTCCGGCACGTACCTGCCGGTGAAGGGAAGTAGCAACGATGGCTACGGTCACCTACGACCACGCGACCCGGGTCTACCCGGGCACCGAGCGTCCCGCTGTGGACCAGCTCAACCTCCACATCGAGGACGGCGAGTTCCTCGTCCTCGTCGGCCCCTCGGGCTGCGGCAAGTCGACCTCCCTGCGCATGCTCGCGGGCCTCGAGGACGTCAACCAGGGCCGCATCTTCATCGGCGACCGCGACGTCACGGACGTCCAGCCGAAGGACCGCGACATCGCGATGGTCTTCCAGAACTACGCGCTGTACCCGCACATGACCGTGGCCGACAACATGGGCTTCGCGCTCAAGATCGCCGGCACGCCGAAGGCCGAGATCCGCCAGCGCGTCGAGGAGGCCGCCAAGATCCTCGACCTCACCGAGTACCTCGACCGCAAGCCGAAGGCGCTCTCCGGTGGTCAGCGTCAGCGCGTCGCCATGGGCCGCGCGATCGTCCGCCAGCCGCAGGTGTTCCTCATGGACGAGCCGCTGTCGAACCTCGACGCCAAGCTCCGCGTCCAGACCCGTACGCAGATCGCGTCGCTCCAGCGCCGCCTCGGCGTCACCACGGTCTACGTCACGCACGACCAGACCGAGGCGCTCACCATGGGCGACCGCATCGCGGTCCTCAAGGACGGCCTCCTGCAGCAGGTCGGCACGCCGCGCGAGATGTACGACACCCCGGCCAACGTCTTCGTCGCCGGCTTCATCGGCTCCCCGGCCATGAACATCGGCACGTTCGACGTCAACGGCGGCAACATCGAGGTCGGCCCGGCCCGCCTCGCCCTCCCCCGCGACGTCGCCGGCAAGCTGACGTCGGAGGACGGCAACAAGGTGACCCTGGGCTTCCGCCCCGAGGCGCTCGACGTCACCACCGAGGCGAACGCGTCCGCGTTCCCGGTCGAGGTCAACATCGTCGAGGAGCTCGGCTCCGACGCGTTCGTCTACGGCACGCTCCGTGGCCCGGTCGCGCAGCAGGGCGACACCGTCATCACCTCGGGTGCCGGCGACAACCAGGTCATCGTGCGCGTCGACCCGCGCAACGTCCCGCAGAAGGGCGAGCGCGTGTACGTCACGATCCGCCCGGGCGAGGAGCACGTCTTCTCCGCCGCGACGGGTCAGCGCCTGTCCTGACGCACCACCCATCGCCGCGGGGCGGGTCCGGTTCGCCGGGCCCGCCCCGCAGTGCGTCCACCGCCGTTGCTGGAATCGGGGGGCCTGAGGGCCCCCGCCCTGGGAGGATGGCGTGACCATGAGGCACAACCTGCAGATCACCGCGTCCGCGCCGGACCCGGCCCTCCTCGACCTCCCCTGGGACGTCCCGCTCGAGGACTGGCCGGCCGACCGGATCGCCGCGCTCCCCCGCGGCATCTCGCGCCACACCGTCCGGTTCGTGCGGCTCTCCGGGCGCGTCATCGCGCTCAAGGAGATCGGCGAGACCGTGGCGTACCGCGAGTACGCGCTGCTGCGCCAGCTCAAGCGGCTCGAGGTGCCGAGCGTCGAGCCCGTGGGCGTCGTCACCGGGCGGCTCGACCCCGACGGGGAGCGTCTCGAGGCCGTCCTCGTGACCGAGCACCTCCAGTACTCCCTGCCCTACCGGGCGCTCTTCAGCCAGGCGCTGCGCCCCGACACGCTCACGCGGCTCATCGACGCGCTCGCCGTGCTCCTCGTGCGCCTGCACGTCGTCGGGTTCTACTGGGGCGACGTGTCGCTGTCGAACACCCTGTTCCGGCGCGACGCCGAGGCGTTCGCCGCCTACCTCGTGGACGCGGAGACCGGCGACCTGCACCGCAAGCTCACCGACGGCCAGCGCAACTACGACGTCGACCTGGCTCGCACCAACATCATCGGCGAGCTCATGGACCTCGCCGCGGGCGAGCTGCTGGACGAGGACGTCGACGAGCTCGCGATCGGCGACCTCCTCGTGGAGCGGTACCAGGAGCTCTGGGCCGCGCTGACGACCGAGGAGAGCTTCGACGCGGCCGAGCGCTGGCGCGTCGCCGCCCGGATCGACCGCCTCAACGACCTGGGCTTCGACGTCGACGAGCTCGCGATGATGACGGACGTCGACGGCACGACCGTCCGCATCCAGCCCAAGGTCGTCGACGCCGGGCACCACTCGCGGCGCCTCATGCGGCTCACCGGGCTCGACGTTCAGGAGAACCAGGCGCGCCGGCTCCTCAACGACCTGGACTCCTACCGCGCCGCGACCGAGCGGCAGAACGACGACGAGTCGTTCGTCGCCCACGACTGGCTCACCGAGGTGTTCGAGCCCAGCGTGCGTGCCGTGCCGCGCGACCTGCGCGGCAAGCTCGAGCCCGCCCAGCTCTTCCACGAGATGCTCGACCACCGCTGGTTCCTGTCCGAGCAGCAGAAGCGGGACGTGCCGATGGCAGAGGTCGTGCGGTCGTACGTCGACACGGTCCTGCGGCACCGCCGTGACGAGCAAGCGCTGCTCGGCGAGGACAGCTAGCCGCGTCCGCTTCTCGCTCGCGAGGTGGCGCTTCTCGCCCCAGGTAGCGCGGAGTCCGCGCTACCTCGGGCGAGAGGCGCTACCTCGGCGACTGACGGTGCTACGCGGGCCGGACTACTCGGCCTCGGCCTGGGAGCGCAGGCGCGCGACCTCGTAGAGCGCGATGCCGCCCGCGACGGACGCGTTGAGCGACTCCACGGCCGAGGTGATCGGGATGGAGGCGACCACGTCGCACGCCTCCCGTACGAGCCGTGAGAGGCCCTTGCCCTCGGAACCGACGACGACGACCAGCGGGTCGGTCGCGAAGGCGACGTCTCCGATCGCGGTCGGCCCCTCGCCGTCGAGGCCGACGACGAAGCAGCCGGCCTGCTTGAGCTCGCCGAGCGCCCGGGCCAGGTTGGTGACGCGGGCGACGGGCACGCGGGCCGCAGCGCCCGCGGAGGTCTTCCAGGCGGACGCGGTGACACCCGCGGCGCGGCGCTCCGGGACGATCACGCCGTGGCCCCCGAAGGCCCCCGCGGACCGCATGACCGCGCCAAGGTTGCGGGGGTCGGTGACGCCGTCGAGCGCGACGAGCAGCGGCGGGGTGTCGCTGCGCTCGGCGGCGTCGAGGAGGTCGTCGAGGTCCGCGTACTCGTACGGCGGGACCTGGACGGCGACGCCCTGGTGGATCGAGCCGTCGGTCAGGCGGTCGAGCTCGGGCTTGGTGACCTCGAGCAGGTTGTACCCGCGCCCGGACGCGATCTGCAGGATCTCGCGGGTCCGGTCGTCGGACTCGAGGCGCGACGCCACGTAGAGCGTCGTCACGGGCACGCCGGCGCGCAGGGCCTCGAGGACGGCGTTGCGTCCGGCGACGACCTCGGTCGTCGCGCCGCGGCCCGGGCCTCGCCCACCGGTCTGGCCGCGGCCGCCGGTCTGCCCGCGGCCACCGCGTGAGCGGTCGCCGCCGCGGCCGGCGGACGTCGAGGCGGCCTTCTTCTCGGCCTCGACCTTGCGCTTGTGGGCGACGTGGTAGGTCCGGTCCTCGGCCTTGGGGGTCGGGCCGCGACCTTCGAGGCCCTTGCGCCGCTGCCCGCCCGAGCCGACCGTGGCGCCCTTCTTGGAGCCGGGCTTGCGGACGGCGCCGCGTCGCTTCGAGTTGCCTGCCATGTCAGTCCTGCCGTCGGTCGTGCTGCGAGTGAGTGGTCGGGGTGCGGTGGGTGTCAGTCAGCGCGTGGTGCGGGGGCGGCGAGGCTCCACCGGGCGCCGGTGGGCTGGTCCTCGACGAGGATGCCGGAAGCCGCGAGCCGCCCGCGGATGGCGTCCGCGGTCGCGAAGTCGCGCGCCGCCCGGGCCTCGGCCCGCGCGTCGAGCTCGGCCTGCACGACGGCGCCCAGCGCCTCCGCGTAGCGCGAGTCGCCGCCCGTGGCCCAGTGCGGGTCGCCGGGGTCCAGGCCGAGGACGTCGAGCATCGCGCGGACCGCGACGAGCTCGGCGCGGGTGTCGCGTCGTGCCGTCTCGGCGTCGGGGCCGTGGGTCCCTGCAGCGGACGCCGCGGCGAGCGCGGTGTTGCCGAGCCGCAGGTGCTCGTGGGCGACGGCGAGCGCCGCGGGGACGTTGAGGTCGTCGTCCATCGCTGCGACGAACGCCTCGGGGAGCGCGGCGGACCGGACCTCGGCGTCGTCGACGGCGCCCACCCGCTCGGAGGCGCGGGCGACGAACCCGGCGAACCGGTCCCAGGTCGCCTCCGCCTCGGCGAGGGTGTCGGGGGTCCACTCGAGCATCGACCGGTACTGCACCGCGGTGAGGGCGTAGCGGAGCGCCGACGCGGGGGCCTGCTCGAGGACCTCGCGCACGAGCAGCCCGTTGCCGAGCGACTTGCTCATCTTGGCGCCGCCCTGCGTGACCCAGGCGCTGTGCAGCCAGTAGCGCGCGAAGCCGTACCCGGCGGCACGCGACTGCGCCTGCTCGTTCTCGTGGTGCGGGAAGCGCAGGTCGAGGCCGCCGCCGTGGATGTCGAACGTGTCGCCCAGGTACCGCTGCGCCATCGCGGAGCACTCGAGGTGCCAGCCGGGACGCCCCCGGCCGAAGGGGGTGGGCCACGCGGCGGTCGGCGGCTCGCCGTCCTTCGGGGCCTTCCAGAGCGCGAAGTCGTGCGGGTCGCGCTTGAGGCCCGCGTTCACGGGCTCGTCCGCACCGAGGTCCTCGGGGGCGATCGTGAGGTCCTCGAGCCGCTGGTTGGTCAGCGAGCCGTAGTCGGGCCAGGACCGCACGTCGAAGTAGACGTCGCCCTCAGCCGCGACGTACGCGTGCCCGCGCTCGACGAGCCGGCTCATGAGCTCGACCATGTCGACCACGTGCCCGGTCGCCCGCGGCTCGTACGTGGGCGGCAGGACGCCGACCGCGTCGTAGGCGGCGGTGAACTCACGCTCGTAGATCGCGGCGCGCTCCCACCAGCGCTGGCCCGCCGCGGCCGCCTTGGCGAGGATCTTGTCGTCGATGTCCGTCACGTTGCGCACGAGCGTGACCGCGAGGCCGGACCGGCGCAGCCAGCGGACCAGGACGTCGAACGCGACCTGGGTGCGCAGGTGCCCGATGTGGGGCTCGCTCTGGACGGTGGCCCCACACACGTAGATCCCGACCTCACCGGGCACAGCGGGCACGAAGTCCCGCACGTCGCGCGTGGCGGTGTCGAACAGGCGAAGGGTCACCCGGCAAGGGTACCGGGGCGCCCCCCACCGGGCAGAACGCGCGTCACACGCGCCAGACGACCCGGCGCGGGGTGAGGCGGACGACGACCCGCTCGTGGTCGGTCCCCTCGTCCCCGGTGTACCGCGCGGCGCCCGTGTACGTGCGCGCGAGGTCGTGGATGAGCTGGGAGTCCGGGTCGTCGACGAGCGTCACGTCGCCCCGGATCTCGAGGTAGCGGTACGGCTCGTCGCGCGGGTAGACGAGCACCGTGGCCCGCGGGTCGCGCTCGAGGTTGTCGGCCTTGCGCCGCCCGCGCACCGTGGAGACCAGCACGTCGTCGCCGTCGCGGGCGACCCACACGACCGACAGCTGCGGGCGTCCGTCGGGGTCGATCGTGGCGATCACCGCGTGCTCGGGGGCGTCGAGGAGCGCCTTCGCGTCGTCGGGGAGCGTGGGGGCCGTCGTCGTCTGCGTCATGTCCTGTCCAAGCGGCGCGGGTCCGGGCCGATTCCGGCCGTCCGCCAGGTGGACGAACGTGACGAGGGCGCCTACTCGAGGGGCCGGACGGTCCCGAGGATCGCGTCGGCGATGGCGTGGAACGAGGCGATGGCGGCGGCGTCGTCGTGCTCGACCATCCAGGCGATCTGGATGCCGTCGATCTCCGCGGACACCATGCGTGCGAGCAGCGCGATGTCCATCGAGTACTGCACGCCCGCGAGCCGGGCTGCGGCGCCGAGGTACTGCTCCGAGGCCGCCCACTGCTCGCGGAGCTGGTCGAGGACGATCGCCCGCATGCGCTCGTCGCGCGCACCGAGGGTCGCGATCTCGATGGTGAGCAGCTGGTGGTGCGAGCGCGCCTCGATGCCCTTCCACATCCCGTCCGCGAGCGCGTGCATCATCGTCGTGATGTCGCCGCCGGCGGTCAGCGCGTCGTCGAGGAACGTGGACGCGACGGCCGCGACACGCTGGCTCAGCGCGGCGAGCATCTCGTGCTTGTCGCGGAAGACGTAGTGGATGATCCCGGGCCGCACGCCGGCCTCGCGGGCGACCGACCGGATCGTGACGGCCTCGACGCCCTCCCGGAGCGCGACCGCCAGCGCGGCCTCCACGAGCTGCTCGCGGCGCTCCTCGTGGCTGAGGCGCTCGTTCACGCGCCCGCCCCCCGCTCGACGGGCACGACGAGCGCCGTCGCGAGCGCGGCGAGCCCCTCGCCCTGGCCGGTGAGCCCGAGGCCGTCGGTCGTGGTGGCGGTCAGGGTGACGACGGCACCCGCGGCCTCGCTGAGGACCTCCTGCGCCTCGGCGCGCCTCGGTCCCAGGCGGGGACGGTTCCCGATCACCTGGACCGCGACGTTCCCGATCTCGAAGCCGGCGGCGCGCACACGGCGCGCGGCCTCCGCGAGGAGGGCCGTGCCCCGCGCTCCCGCCCACTCGGGCTCGCTGGTGCCGAAGTTGGAGCCGAGGTCGCCCAGCCCGGCCGCCGAGAACAGGGCGTCCGCAGCGGCGTGCGCCGCGACGTCGCCGTCGGAGTGCCCGGCGAGCCCCGTCTCCCCCGGCCAGTGCAGGCCCCCGACCCACAGCTCCCGGGCCGGGTCCGTGTCGAACGCGTGGACGTCCGTGCCGATGCCGGTGCGGGGCAGCCCCGCGGGCCCAGCGCTCACGCGCGTCCCTCGAGCAGCAGGGTCGCGACGGCGAGGTCGTGGGCGGTCGTGATCTTCAGGGCGCGCGCGTCCCCGTCGACGAGGACGACGTCGAGGCCCAGCGCGGCGACCAGGCCGGCGTCGTCGGTCGCGGCCGTGGCCTCGTCGCCCGCCCCGGCGGCTCCCGCCGCGTGCGCGCGCTCGAGGACGTCACGACGGAAGCCCTGAGGGGTCTGGACGGCCCGGAGCGTCCGGCGGTCCACCGTCCCCGCCGATCGGGCGGGACCGGCCGAGGTCGGGACGACACGGACGACGGTGTCGGTCACGGGCAAGGCGGGCACAACGGCATCGTGACCCTCCGCGACCGTGCGCGCGACCCGAACGAGGAGGCTCTCCGGAGCGAGCGCGCGCGCGGCGTCGTGGACGAGCACCACGGGTCCCGCGGCGGGCGGGAGCGCCGCGAGCCCGGCGGCCACGCTGGCCTGGCGGGTCGGCCCCCCGGGCACGACGACGACGCGGGGCGCGACGAGCCCGTCGGCGGCGTCCAGCGCCGCGCGGACCTGGGCGAGGTGGTCGGCCGGAGCGGTCACGACGACGGCCGTCGCGCCGGCGTCGACGAGCCGCGTGGCGGCATGCACGACGAGCGGCGTCCCGCCCAGGGGGACGAGCGCCTTGGGCACGGCTGCCCCGAGCCGGGTCCCGGACCCCGCCGCGGTGAGGACGGCCGCGAAGGCCGGCCCGCTCGTCGCGGACCGGCCTTCGCGTGGTGATGCCGTGGAGCCCTCGGCTGCTGACGTGCTCAGCTCGCGAGGACCTCGTCGAGGATGGCCTCGGCCTTCTCCTCCTCGGTGTGCTCGGCGAGCGCGAGCTCCGAGACGAGGATCTGGCGGGCCTTGGCGAGCATGCGCTTCTCGCCGGCGGAGAGGCCGCGGTCGGCGTCGCGGCGCGAGAGGTCGCGGACGACCTCGGCAACCTTGATCACGTCGCCCGAGGCCAGCTTCTCGAGGTTCGCCTTGTAGCGGCGCGACCAGTTGGTCGGCTCCTCGGTGTAAGGCGCACGCAGAACCTCGAACACCCGGTCGAGACCTTCCTGACCGACGACGTCGCGCACTCCGACGAGGTCGACGTTCTCTGCGGGGACCTCGATCGTCAGGTCACCCTGGGCGACCCGGAGCTTGAGGTAGAGCTTGTCCTCCCCGCGGATGGTCCGCGTCTTGATCTCCTCGATGAGGGCTGCGCCGTGGTGCGGGTAGACAACTGTCTCCCCTACAGTGAAAGTCATCTTCAGATGTCCCCTTTCGCGGGGGTCCATCTTACCACGCGACCATTTCCCGGCCGCTGAGCGAGAAGGGTTCTCAGGTCCGCCGGTCCGTCTCCGACCAGGCGGACGACGTGGCCCACAGCACGTCGCGGGACGCGCGAGCATCGCGCGCGGAACGCTAGTCTGAGGGGTGGCCGCACCCGACAAGACCTGGAGACCGCACGTGAACCGCAGCACCGCCCGCCTGAGCAAGTTCCTCGCGGTCCCGGTGGCCCTCGCGAGCGCCGTCGCGCTCTCCGCCTGCGCCCCCACGCAGACCGACCAGCCCTACCAGCCCACGGACGGCATCGACGTCGTCGTCGGCGACGTGAAGGGCATCAACCTGATGGTGCTCTCCAGCGCCCAGGGCGACCCGGGTCGGCTGCTCGGCTCGTTCTACAACAACGGCTCCGACGCCGCGACGGTCAGCGTCACGTCCGGGAGCGCCTCCCCGTCCACCCTCTCGGTCGACCCGTCCTCGACCACGCAGCTGGGCGCCGAGGGCGGCGACGACATCGTCTTCGACTCGACCGACGCCGCTCCGGGTGCGCTCGTCCCCGTCAAGATCACCGTCGGCGACGCCACCGAGACCGTGAAGGTGCCCGTGCTCGACGGGACGCTCCCCGAGTACGCGACGCTCGTCCCGACGGTCTCGGCCGCCGGCTGAGCCCTTCTGCATCCGTTCTGCAGCCCTCGCGCCCTCTCGGGCCGGGGGCTGCGGTCGTCTCCGGTGCACCTCCGCAGCACCCGCCTGCCCGCCGACGGTGACGCTGCGTTCGCCGACGGTGACGGTGCGTGGTCGGGTTCACGGGCGGGCGCGGCGAGCTGGTTCGGGCTGTCGTGCTTCGGCCCTGGGGGCCGTGCGCACTCCTTGACGCCCCTTCACCACCTCCCCGCACCCACCCGCTCTGCTGGTTCCTCGCCGATACCTGGGGTGCCCCGCCGTCGTGACCGGTCACGTTCTGCTTCGAACACGCTCGTACGCTGCAGATCGTGCCCTCTCATGCCCTGACGTGCCGTCGAGCGCGGGGGTTGCGCGGCCCTTTCCTCGCCGAGCATGCGCTGATGCACCATTCAGTCGCCGAGCACGGGGTTGCGCACCACCTTCCGCGCCGAACACGGGGTTACGCACCCGCTCAGCGACCAAACGGTGCATAAGCCCGTTCTCGGCGCGGGAGGTGGTGACCTCTGCGTCGTCGCCGGTTCCGACCCCTGGGTTCGGGCCGAGCTGCGCTTGGACACCAGGGCAGGCTGCCGATCATGGTGTTGCGCGCATGTTCGGCGTCGAGAAGGGGCACAGCCGCATGCTCGACGACCGTCCCGGGTGGACGATCGCATGATCGACCGAGCGCAGCGTCACACTCGGCGAACCCGGCGTCACCGTCGGCGAACCCGGCGTCACCGTCGGCGAACCGGGCGTCGCCGTCGGCGAGCCCAGCGCCGCGGGTCTTGGTTGGGCGGGCGAGCGCTGTGGAGGCGACGGACTTGCGACGGGTGGGGCGGGACAGGTGCGCGCGGTCGTGGTCGGGTGGGCGGGAAGCCGAGCGAGGAACGAGCGAGGCGGATGGAAGACCGCGCGCACCCCTCCCGCCCCACCCGCCCCAGCCACGTCACCGTCGGCGGACCCAGCGTCACCGTCAGCGAACGACACAGGCCCCCGGGACGTGCGTCCCAGGGGCCTGTCTGCTGGTGCTGGTCCGGCCGAGCGGCCGGCCGCGTCACCCGAAGCGGCCGGAGATGTAGTCCTCCGTGGCCTTCTCCTTGGGCGTCGAGAAGATCGTGCCCGTGTCGTCCATCTCGATGAGCTTGCCGGGCTTGCCGGTGCCCGCGATGTTGAAGAACGCGGTCCGGTCGCTCACGCGCGCCGCCTGCTGCATGTTGTGCGTGACGATGACGATCGTGTAGTCCTTCTTCAGCTCGGTCACGAGGTCCTCGATCGCG
>Ga0164242_10001898_pt1 | contig 24493 bp, 22 predicted proteins | sample OricomgcompostMG_FD_108783 | JGI IMG/M metagenome (GOLD analysis project Ga0164242, IMG submission 108783) | Miracle-Growth compost microbial communities from Emeryville, California, USA - Original compost - Miracle growth compost (MG) ...
CGCGAGCGCCTTGTGGATCGCATCGATGTCGACTTCGACGGGCTTCGGGTGGGCTGATTTGGGCATGTGACGGTTACGCCTGCATCGTTACAGGCCGAATTGTATATCGGAAATATACGATATCTGTGATGGCACTACTGGGCGAAGGGAGACCGTGATCCGTGGGAATAAAGTGCGTCTTATGGGAATAAAGTGCGTCACGGTTGTTCCAAGAGGCTGCCGGCACAGGTTGCCTCGCGAAAAAGGCAAACGCTCCCGGACATCTAGACATGGACTGTCCGTCTCGGTGTTTTGCGGATATCGTTGACAGCGATTGCGAACGTTCTTGCAGAGTGGTTAGGTAGAAAAGATTTCAATTTCATTCTTCATGAACGGGACCGCGATGCAATGTATCTCCGGGTGGATGATGTGCCGCTTGTCTTCGTCTCATTCAATGAGGAGCCGCGCGAGGTGCATGTCTACGTCGCAGATCGAGACGTGCACGGGGAGAGCAGCTTATTACATCTGCTAGAGCAGCTACCCTTGGCTGGCACAGAGGGAGGTTGGTGGACGCGCGACGATCAGCCGCATTGGCCCGGAAATAGAGCTAACACCTTTGTCATCCGTCACCGAGGCCGCGGTTTTGGGCCGGGAGACTGAAGATCATCGCCTGAACTTGTCAAGATATTCAAGATGTCCCGCAGACGCGTTCACGATCTCTGGCCTGACGGTCTAACTCCAGTTTCGTTCCCGGTGCAATTGGAGATGTAAATGGATCGCGATTAAAAAATCGTGGAAGGGTAGGCACCTGAAGCGAGTGCCGAAAATGTGCGTGGCTAGTCGGAAAGAACATGCATCAAGAAGTCTGCGAACTGATTTTCAGAAACTCGTATACGTCGTCAAGAAAGTGCCTGCCTTCTCCCCCATTGTGATCATCCCAATACGTCCGCATCAGTTGGCCCCATCGTTCAAGCTCTTCAAGAGTTGCGCGATGAAGTCTTAGCAACACTTCTTCCCTTAGCTGTACAGTGATTTTTGACAAGACAGGAATTCCGTGTTTTCTCAGGTATACGGATATTATCCCGGGTTCAAGCCCACTTTTTTCTGATGCTTTGCAAATGTCTCCCTCGCTGTCGATGAATAGTCGAGTGAAATTTTGAGGCGAATTCAACGAATCTGATGCCGCGTGGCATACATTGCCCGGATTTTTTGGGCTTCCAATTTCCGATTCAAATTCATAAACTGATCCGAAAAGACAGGTAAGAATCATTGCGACTGCAATGCCGTTGGATGCTTGCCCATGAGTTGTTTGATCGATGCCCCACCCTCGCGAGGTATTTTCCGGAGCCAGTGATGCGGGATGATGCTTGCTGAGCCAATCATGAGGGAACATCTTGCGAACTAGTTGACCTAGAGAGGGGCCGCCGGATGGATCTTTATAGGATAACGATATCCCTGATTTGATACATGATTTTCGTATTATGTAAAAAATTTGATCGGCGATGAACTTCTCATTTCTCTCTAAAAGTTTTATTGAAAATTGATGATAACGCTGAACAATGGACGCATTTGAGCTTGGTGACGATTCCTCGAAGGTCGTGGGAACTTTTAAATAGGTGGTGGGTAGTTGCCACGTAGTGTCCGTGCTTCGAACGCAAAACAGAGGTGATCCATGGTGAATGCAAACATCGACGCCCGGTACATGATGTTCCCTGTGCCACCAGCTAAAGCCTGCGCATTTGACGTCCTCATCTATACATGCTCGGCAAAATCGACTGTGTCCTCGAATAGGGCCGTCTATCGGCTTACGCCACAGATGGACCAAATCTTGATAGGTTTTTGTGCGCATCGAACTTCTTGGTATCGCGCACCAGAACGGTAAAATGGAGTGCCTGGCTAGATAAAGGTTGATGTCTATTCCGAGCAGATCGGTAGTTACACTGCAAAGTTGTCCGAATCTGCTTCGCTTGCCTTGGTTCGCCATCTTTTCGACCATAAGGTGGCGAAGCAGACGGATATCCTTTATTCCATTGATCAATGCAATTCGTCCGGCGTGAGACGTGCCAATCTCTCCACTCATCGGGGCATTTATGATCATCCTCGATAATCCTCCATACGATTGTTGAGATTAGATAATTGTGGTGTCGATGAGATTCTGGTCAATGGTAGTTTTGATAAATCGGCTTTAAAAGCGTACCCTCTGCCTTGGCGAGTGCGGTCACCTCGGCAATAGCTTTGCTGGTGAGGGGCATGCTGTCGATGGCGTAGCTGTGCATCCGGAGTTCAGGAATATGTTTTCTCAGAGTTGATAGACGTATCGGTGTCTGAGATCCGGCTGTCAGAACGATTTGGAGTGCTATTTCTCGCACGCGCTGCGCGAGCCCGGCATCGTTGTGATTCCACGTGCCGCTGTGTGATCCGGACTGGCGTTTACTATCCGGCGAATGAGCCCGCAACCAGGCCAAATCATTCCTGCGGAGCCAGTCAGAAACGGCTGGATTCATTCGCTGGATGGCGCTGACGCTCGCACCGGGCGAAGACTGAACCGCTGCACTCCACCAGGACCGTGCATTTTCCCGGGCAGAAAGAAAACGGGCGGCCAGCCATTGCTCCTGTAAGCCAGGATCACGGCGGATCATCAACTCAATCGTTCGAGTTGTGACCCCATGTATGGAAGCGATGTCCTTCTTGTTTAATCCGTTCGCCAACGCTTGCCCAATAGCCAAATATTGCTGCGCGTCGGGCAATCCCGGTTGTTTTCCGATTGCGACTCCCAGATTTGACGTGCTCGCGTGCAGGTCTGCCACGGGGACGCCTGTGCGACGTGCAGCCTGTCTCAGCGAGATTTGTCGCTCTTGGAGTTGCCGAGCGATATCAGATGAGACGATGCCCGCAAGATATAAGTCGCGCGTCCCCGTGGGGTCCTGTTCCCTCAGGCGGGATTGCCTGTCAAGTTCGGCGAGAAAATGCTGGCAGGATTCGTATAACCAGCTGACGAACACCATCTGCTGAAGAGCGTGACGGACGTAGTTTTTGGGAGACAGGAGAGTGTGGATATTGTGAAGGGCGTCGCCTGCTGTCTGGGGTGCGCGCGATAGTTCCCACACGAGTCCCAGTTCGCGGCAGTGTGCAAGATACGACTGAGTTGTGGACTCGCGACCATGCGGCGAATCGCCGAAGCTTGTACGCGCTCTTGTCGCGTGTGCGAAAAGTACGTCTCGCGGCGGGAAAAGCTGGTTCATCGGTAGCGCAGCGAGCTTAAGTACCGTAGCAGCGAGTTTGGCCAGTGCATGGTTGTTTTCCCTCAGTTCGAGGTCGGCGCGGCGATGGTGCCGATGGTTGAAAGTTGCCGATCGGGGTAGCACTGGACCGGAACCACCTGAGGGACAGTGTGGTGTTGATGCCTTGGCCAGAAGCGTGCGGTGTTCGGAACAGACCCATACCCCTGGCAGTTGGTGTGCAACGTGCCAGTACGCGACCTGATATAGACATTCATCGCGCTCCATGCAGGCGGGACACGCCTTCAGCGGAAAACTGGCCGGAAAGGGGGCGGCCGTAAGGCCTAGACGCGCTGTGTTCAGGCGGTGGGATGTACGTACCTCGGCGACGGCTTGTTCGAGTCGGGAAAGCAGTTGGAAGCGCGTCAGTACAGGAAGGATCGTGTGCTCTGCAATGATGGCATCCGCGCCGCCCAGCACGCCTTGGGTGCGTGCTACGAACCTGTCGATGCATCCTGGTATGCCGTGCAAGATGCCGGTCCGCCTGCCGCCGAACAATAGCTGCTTGGTATCCACCCATGTGGGGAGGCCAGCAGCCTGATGATAGCGAACGCACCAGCTATAAAGAGTTTCGCCGGGAAGCCAGTCAAGCGGGATAACCCATTCCTGATTCAAATGTCCGCTGGTCGATGTGTGATTTGATACGTCAATGGAATTCAAATTGATACTCCGTGTATTACTAATTAGTGTTACGAAGTAGAACGAATTCTATATTTCTCTTGAATTTTTCATCTAATTCCTCTAAAAATCAACCAACCTGAACAAGGTGGTCCAAATGTGTGCACATCGTTCTCGTGAGGAGGTTCGAGCCGCATTCGTCGCCCATGGTGTAACGATTGCGGAGTGGGCGGGAGCTAACGGCTTCAGCGCCAACCTTGTCTATGCTGTTCTGCTGGGAAAGTCGAGAGGAACAAGGGGGGCAGTCACACCGGATCGCGGTCGCATTGGGGTTGAAATCATCGGCTTCAGGCGTAAGTCCGATGCAGTGGCCTAACGCATCGAGGGAGGGACCAGCGACGACGACATGAAATAGGCGGGAAAAAGCACGAAGGCCGCTTGCTCTGGCAGGAGCAAACGGCCTTCTGAACGTGCACATCGCTTGAGCGGCGATTAAATTAATATTCGTTCACATCTTCAGCCTTGTCAAGCTGAAGTGGTCGCTTTTTCCTTTTTCAATCGAGGAGCCACGCCGAGCTGGATCGCGGCGGTCTTCTCGTATCTCGGAAAAGGGGATCATATGGACGTCAATTCCAGACTTGCCGTGCTGGCGGCTCGGTACGAGCGGCGTCAGGGACGCATGCACATCTTTAGGGAGTATGAGCCAGCCATCCAGGCGGTGCGTGGGGAGGCGCCGTCAATTTCACGCTGTAGTCGAATTGTTGCGCCGCGCTTAGGGCGCCGGGTGCACGCTCTGAGCCGTACTGAGGCGGAAGCGATGCTGTTTGCGCTGTACTGTCCAGAGCTGGTTGATATGCAGGAGCAACGCTGTCTGCCTCTGGATTCCAGCAGGCATCCCGTTTCTCCCTACAGTACTGACCCGGCCCAACTCGCGCTTTTGCCAGGCAGCGTTCCCACAGCTGACCAGCTCGGGTTGATTCGCTTTCATCCGCGATTTGTTGATGGTCCTGCGGACGCCCGATACCATGTTCCGCTCCAAATTGTCGGCGACATACTACTCATACTTTGCGACAAAGCTGGGATCTACGCGATGAACTGGAATGTCAAACGCGACGAAAACGGCTTCCACGAAAGGCTCGGAGCCAAGCCTCTTCGTAGGGGTAGCCGACGCAATGAAGAGAAAGCTAAGGCGTTATTTGAAATAGAGAGAACGTGCTATGCAAAAGCCGGCATTCCTACGCGTGGTGTTGTGTCGGGGTCGTTTGACAAGAATCTCATCATCAATCTGTCTCACTATCACGCCTCATATTTTCAACGCACTGAGCTTTCAGAGGACGTTCAGCGCGCAATGATTGAGGCATTTCGAGGCATTCTCAATAGCGGTTGTACGCCGTTCGACCTCTCTCTTCGCCTGTGCCGCGAATTTCGATGCGCGCTCGGCGACTGTTTGACAGTCTTCAGGCAGGCAATATGGAACAGACGGTTGCTTGTGGATCTATTCAGGCCGGTGGTGAGCACTGCGCCGATCCATGCTGAGACGATCAGTCCATTTGAACGCTATGCGAAATTTTTCGCCAGAGAGTATCTCGAATGAAAATCGGCTCGCGGATCGGGTTTCCCGAAGGTTACGGTGGGTACAGCAAGACGGACCTCTTCTATCTCGTGCGAAATTCCGCTGACACCGGACTTGTGACATTTGTTGAGTTCATCCGTATAAGCACGGGTAAAAAGAGGGAGGAGCGTCGAGCCCGATTTAGGTGGATGTCACGGGATTTATTTGAAGAAGGTCTGAGTAGCGGTGCGATTAAGGAGGTTTCCGAACCGACGGGTCTACCTGAGTGGCTTGAAAAGCTGAGCGGCGTCGATCTCCGTGCTTTGGAACTCAGTCGTCGCGGTGCCAAGCGGTCGAATTATCAGACCGCTGAGGCACGGTACATGCTAATTGCTCCGCTTCTTGGGCGACAGGAGGAGATTCTCGATTCGAAGGATCCAGAGGGCGATATCGCACGCTGGACGCGAGACAATGCGAAGGACAAGCATCCAGGTCGAATTACCTTTTGGTTTTGCTGCTGTCTGGTGTTCGGTGGCAACAACATTGCTGCCGTGTATCCAGACTTTCTTCGGAATGGTCGTTGGGATCGCAAGACTCGCGATCAGAAAACTCCTCTTGGTCGGGCACCCAATCGTGGCTCGGGTACTTACTATCACGTGAACTCATCCCGGGAGAAAAAGATTGAAGAATCGTATGTGAATAACATAAAGCCGGGAAAAAAGCAGCGAGAGATCTATTACGACATGCTCCGCACCGATTTTAGTTGTTCTATCGAGGGGACTGGAAACAAAAGACGTATCGTGTCCGTCGTTGGCGAGCCGTTTCCGACACCCGACCAGGTGAGACATCATGTGGGGAAAAAATTATCTCCGCGCGCGATTGACGAGACCATATATGGTTCATCGCGGATGGAAAATGAGATGACTCCCAGCCGTGGGTCGTACAGCCAGGGTATTGCCAACGTTTTGCAGAAAGTCGAGGGCGACGGTTGGTTCCGTAAGGACCGTCTTAAGGGACCTGACGGGAAGCCACTATCTTTGTCGTTCTGCGTGGTTCGCCTGATTGACGTTGCAAGTGGGGAGCGTGTCGGTGTCGGTTTTTCATTGGGAGGCGAAAGAGTGGAAGCCTATAAAGTGGCGTTGTTTTGTGCCGCGATAGAAAAAGCCAAATTTTGCCGGCTATTTGGACTTGATATCCCACCCGAAAATTGGAATGTATGTGGCGTACCGTCCCATGTAGACATCGACCGAGGGGCGGGATCAGGATCACTGTCGCGAGAACATGATTCGATTCCATGGCAGGAACTGGCGCGGTCATACATGCGGAAGGACAAGGCAAACATCGAATCGTCTCACCCGAGGACTATCCGGTTTCAGGGGAAGCCGGTGATTCTGGACAGCGATCTTACGCCTGTCGCGGCGGCCAAACAGGAAATTCTGCGTGTAATGAAGGAGAATTGGAGTGCAGATGTAAGTTCCCGACTTACCCCGCAAATGATTGCTGATAGCGTGGTGCCCAATCCAGCAAATGTCTGGAGGTGGCTTGAGGATCATGGGCGAGTTAGCGGACATCACATGAGTTTCGACGACGCAGTCAGACAATTCCTTTCCCCTGTGAAATTTACCCTCAGCCGCGATTCGCTCCGGCTAGTTGCGCGTAGGTTTGGCTGCAGCGCGCAGGCGATCATGAAAATCCGTGAAAGACTGCGCGCCAATCAGCAGGTCACGTTGAGTGGCTACGCCTTGGAACTCTGCGTCCGATACGCCTGGGTTGAGGTGGAGCATAGGCTTATCGAGGTCGAGGCCGAGCTGCCGATCTTTGATGATGCCACCCAGTTGTATGCGCCGCTGAGTGAACTGGAAAACGAAAAGAGAAAACTTGCGGCGCTGAAGCTGGAAGCGAAGCGTGAGGGGGCGGCAGCCGAGATGGAATACCGGCTTCTTGTGAAGCAGGAAACGGGGGTAGAGCCGGATGCGGGGCGATACAGTTCTACGAAATCTTTGAAATCGAGAAAGAATGCAACGCTGGAGGCTGCATTGAGGAGAGCAGTGAGGCCGGGGAAAGCATGATAAGTGATTCATCGCCGTGGTTGACTCGATTCGCGGCGCTAACCGACGAGGAAATCGAGCGGCGCACGCGGTTTTCACCGCCAGCGGTAACGGGCATGGATAGCCTGAATCCTGGAGTTGCAACACGTCATCTTTCTAATACGCTTTCTCAAATATTTGAGCCTACACCTGCATCTTTGCATATACATCGTCGGATGGTCGATGCGGCAGAGCAATTTGCACGAGAGGCTTTCCCGAGTCGGGAGATGTTCCGGCGTCGGCTATATAATTTCGAGGGCTACCAGAGCGAGATGAGCCCGTGGAATCCTGTGTGTGTGACGGGTCTCAGCGGGGGAGGAAAAACGTCGCTGTTTGTCGCTGCGGCCCGCATTCTTCAGGACGAAACGGTTGACGCGGGTGCGGGCCATACTCTGCCCTTAATTGGGTTGAGTTATTTGGCGATCGAGGATGAGCGAAGTGAGTTGGACGTCCTGCAGAGCACTTGGCGGGCGTTGAGCAGGAAAAGACCGGATGTCGGCGCTTCGCCCTATGAACGGGCGCGATTGCAGACTGACGACGTCTTCGCGAAGAAAAAGCTGAAGGATGCACGGAAAAATACAGCGTTGATGGCTTATCGGTCGGGTTGCTGTGGAGTGATAGTCGATGAGATGCAGTTCATGACCCAGGGTTCAACGGCGAATACCTTGGTAACCAAGACTTTGCTCGAACTTTCTTACCTCAGGTTCCCATTCTTTTTCGCCGCCAACTTCAACCTCGTCGCCAAGTTACGGTCGCGTCCTCCGCAAGACCGTGACAGATTGCTAAGCGATCCAATCGTGGTCTTGCCTGACACTCTGGTGTTTGAAGCGGCGGCGAACGCATGGAAGGCGTACCTGCGTGTATGCGTACGCGTATCGGGAAACGTTATTGCCCTTGATATGGAGAAAGACGCGGAACCGTTACTTAGCTATACATTCGGACTTCGAAGAAAGTTTATTTTCATGATCAAGCAGGCGTATGGTCGTGCCCGGGAGGCCGGGAAGTTCACCATCCAAATGAGAGATGTCGAAGAAGCTTATAAGAGCACTGCCTACTTTACTCACAGGAAGGATGTCGAAAGTCTGAAGGCTCTAGAAGTGACTGGAAAATCGGAGTCCAAGGAATTCGTTTGCCCGTTTGAGGTGGATTCGACCGAGATGATGACTCGTCAAAAGCGTGCGATGGAGGAGTCTGATCGGGTCGTTGCAGAACAGATGGTCGTTGACTCACTCAGTCCGGCGGAAAAGCTGCTCTATCATCAGGCGGGTGGCCCGAGGCCGGATTCTGGAGAGAAAGCCAAGACATCCGGGCGCGTCCGGACAGCTGTTTCCGGGTCGTCATTGATCGCGGGCAGCAATCAGTTCCATGGGCGGAGGAAATGAATTGCATTTTTGACAACGGTCATTCGCACGTGAAAATCTGAAAAGCGGATTTTTTATCGTGGCGACTTGCCATGAGCGACGTCAACTGACAGGGAGATGCATGATGGACTTTGTTTCCGTTTCCGGACACATGACTGAGGCTGATCTAAGTCGTCTGGCTCGGATGGTCATGACCCTGTTTGATCACTGGCAGTTGTCAAGCGAAGATCGGGCATCCCTGCTTGGACTGGGGGCGGTAAATCGAGCGGCCTTGGCCCGCTACCGAAAGAGCGCGTGGATCTGCACGACGCGAGACCAGTACGAACGAGTTGGACATCTTCTGGCCATCCACGCAAGCCTTCGCGTGCTGTTCCCCCACGACCGGGACATGGCGTACAGCTGGATGAAACTGCCCAACTGTGCTTTCAATGACATGACGCCGGCGGAAATGATCAGGGCGTATGGGTTCACTGGGCTGCTGATGGTGCGCACATATCTTGAGCGTGCTCAGAGATAGAACGTGCTTGCTGTCAACGCTCGGCGAGCGCTTTGATTACCTTCGCATGAGTAGCGAGGACGCGCCGAACTGCTGTCCGCACGATCCGCTCACCCTCCGGGCCAGACAGGTCAATGTCGACGGGCCGGATAGGTTCGCGGCGCGGCAGAATGATGATGCCGTGGATCTTCCTTGCTGTCATCATGGGGCTCCAGCGATGCCGATAAGCGGGGCCGGACGGACATCGCGTGTGGATGACAGCGGCTCGTCGCGCCATGATGATCTACATACGACAGTCCTAGCGGCATTGGCGAGAAGATGGGCGCCTGGCGCTCAATCGCGTCCCGGTCTCGAGAGCGAGAAAGTTCTCGCGTCTGCTTGGGATTTTGCGAACTGGGTTCGCGATAAGCCGAGATAGCTATGAAGGATCAGGAATACAGCGAACACTTACGTGAAATCGTACCCGTCGAGGACTCGCTAGTCCGCTTGGCATCGGTCCCCATGCCATGGCGGGACGAACTGCGGGAGTACATCAGGATGAATTGTATCCCCGTCTCCAATGACGGTGCCGGAGATGCCATGTATGCATGGGACTGGAAGGATTGGCTCGATGGCCGCATGCCGGACATCCCCTGAAGGGCGTCTGGACGAAGGATTGCCAATCTTCTTCGGACAGACCCGCCAGAGCCGGGAGGGACCGCGGCAATCGAGTTCCGTGACGAGTTGCTTGGAAAGGGGCGGCCCGACGATCGCCGTGTTGCCGAACTGGTCGGCCCTCCGTGCAGGCCGGAAGGCACAGCGTACACAGTCCAGGCATGAGCAAAAGGCGTTCTGCTGGGCGTGTTGCTTGCTCTTCTGTGCGGTTTCGTCTATCCGGACTTCCAGTTTGACAGTTTAGGCAGCCTTCGGACGGACGCCGCCGAACTCCTCGCGGTACTGCCGGCGACAACAACTGCGGCGGCTGGACGCGTACATTCCGGCCGTATTCACAGCATTGCACGGCTCGATGGCCGGACGCCGGCGGACGTGTTTTCCAATACCCCAATATGCGCGATCGGGGCCGCAAAGGATGAATTCTGGGACAGCCCCGACGCCGCTTGGTGAGGGCACAGCTCCCCGGCAAGCCCGTTCTGCGGCCAGATGATTTTTGCGAGTGTAACGAAGGAGAGCAGTGGTGATGACTGGCGAAAAGGATTTTGCACCGTCGCCCGAGAGCGACGCGGGTGCGGCCGAACAGGCTCGCAAATGGGCCGAGGAAAACGCGCAAGCGATTGCGTGCTACAACGATTACATCGAGAAGAACGGTTTGCCTCTCGCAGACCTTGACCCGGCCGGACAGGCGCGCCGTTGGCTTGAGGAAAACGCTGATGCCATCCAGTCGTCTAACGACTACGTCGAGAAGAACGGCTTGCCTTTCAGCAGGTACCGTAAATTCTGAGGGACAACCGGTTTCATATCCTCATCCGCGGCGCGTCCGTCTTCTGCAAAATGTGAAATCCAATACAGGTGTTCAGATAACTTATCTTCCCCTCCAAAGTCCCTGAACGCCCAGATCGACTATGTTCGACAGTCGCTGGTCAGTAAAGCCAATGTCTATCAGATACTGGTGGTGCCTAGGCAGGATTTCGGGCGCCATCTTGAAGTGTTGCTCAGGTAAACAAAGAATTGCCAAAGACAAATGCCGCGCTGGAGACCGAACTGCGCGCGCTGATGGGGGACGAGCCGGCGTAGTATCGGTGCGTCGTCTTTCACCGGCACACGTCGTTCTGGTAGGACATGCAGCCAGTAGTGTGGACTGTTGTGTGGATTTCACGGCAAGTACATATCAAGGTGGAAATGAAATGTCGAAACTTGTAACCGAACTGCTTGACGCTGTCGCCTACGAGCGGTCTATTCTTGAGCAAACCTACAAAATTGCAGTTGGCGATAACCGCCCAGAAATCGACGTCGAACTGAGCTATGGAAAAGATGGGGAGCCCCTTCGAAAGGGCGTTTCTCGCCACCATCTTGATCTCAGTGGCTGGAAGTCGGGGTTTGCGAGTGCAGGCACGCCGATGATCTTCACGGCAGCTTTCAAGGTGCTCGATGCCCTCTTTGAATGGACGATCAAAACACCTGGAAAGCGCACTCCGAATCAGATTGAACACAAGCTCAAGGCATTGAATGAACTTCCCCCAGCGAGTCGTCCGGCGCTGTTCGAGGGCGAGAAGTGGTTGTTTGAACGGTTGGTTCCACTGTATAGGCGTACGGCGCTATTGCGCAATACGCTGGCCCATCGCGGCGAGTTCGAGGTCGTCGCATCGGGATTGCAGGTTCGGCTTGGTACGGAGCAGGCGGAAGACGAAAGAACGCCGGTCAGCGGCGCCGAAATAGGAGCGTTTGCGGCTGCTACACTGACGGTTGTTCGGTTGGTGGCAGGGATTTCGACACTGGATACACTGAGTCGGAAGCGCCTCCGGCGTCTATTTGACGAGTTGGTCCGCCTTCATGAACTGGAACCGCTTGGCCAGCATCCTGTGAAATTCGGGCGAGTGAACCTATCGTTTTCTGAGCCCCACGCTCCAGAGTTTGATTTGGCGAAACTACGTGATGACATCTATCCGGTGATGTCGATACCGGATGGACAGGGTAACTTCCATATGCTCAAGCACGATACCGTCTTTGAAATTCATATAACCATCGAGGATGCTTCCGGCTTTAACGTGGAGTATCTGATTCCGTATAACGATGTGGACAAATACCCCATCGGCATCTCCCATGAGGCGCTGCTGACCTATCGGATAAAAAACGATTAAAATGGGATCTAAACTTGGAAAGCTCGCTCGACCGGATAATGGGGAAACGGTCGCGTGACCAATTAAGATGATCAGGAATATTCATTGTTCGCTCAATGAGGGACAAAATTTCTGACAACGGAGATTGATCATATGCGCGATGATCTGATGACGGAGGCTCTATGCTGGCAAGTGGAATCAAAGGTGAATGCGGACTACGCGTACAAGGCAAAGGTGGCATTTGATCTCACCTGCTATTGTCCAAACGAAGTCTGCCTCGTCAAGGTGCATCCCAAGAAGAGGATCAACACATATTTCTATGCTCCCGAACGACACGTAGCTGGCTGCCCCAACGAGGCCCGCTCTACAGAACCGTCGATGTATCCCGGCGAGTCTCACCCAAGATCTGCGGATGAACCTCGCAAACCCGTGCCAAACCTTTTCGGTCCTGGTCCGATCATCAGAAAAAAAACTGCTGAGCCTACGAGGGAGGAACTGCTGCAACTGGCCGTGACCGTCCGTACACTCCCTGCGTACTATCCGGGAACGCTGGAAGAAGTGATTGATGCCTGGATCCAGTTGACGCCCGGAGAGCGTGCGTTACAGCCATTGACTATCGGGAACCAGCACCTGACGTACGAGACTGCCTTTACGTTTCTTGGCAGTGTTTCCGCTGACATCAGTTGGCTGAATCCGCGTGAGCGGATCATTTTCGGCGCGTCAACCATCAGAGAGGCTGACTATAGCTTTCTTATAGAAAGCAGAAAGCGATTTCTCCATGAAGCGAAGAACCTTCCCTTGCTACTGGTGTCGAGCAAAAAGAAAGTGCTACCCGACTACCTTCCGACACTGGCAGGCAAGAAGGCAACGTTGTTCTGGCACGGCGCCATTCCCGGGTTGACCGACAAGAAGAACGCCTTCCGCTTCAACCTTGATTCCAGTTCTCCGTATGCGGGCATCGCGCTCAGATCCGGCGAACTGACGCCCTGGGTAAATGCAGGGTCGGCGGACGCGCCGACGTAGCACCAAGCGCCCACGTCCCGCACTACAGTCCAACTGGCCAAGATCGTTGATCCCGCTATCTATGCGGTCGATCTCAACAATGACGTAACGAAGACGCTGGCCTATTGGCGGCGCGTCGGCGAATGTTTGAGAACGACGATGTTGATCGTATTTCAACATCGAACCACTGACCCAAGCTGAGGGGACGTCGAGCTGGTGTCGTTTCGACGGCGTAAGTCAGACTTGGAAACCCTGCGTATCAAACCCGGCGACGTGAACGAGTTACATAGCAACCTCACCGATGCCTTAGCAAGAAAGTTGGTTTAGCTGTACAGCTAAACCAACCGAAATTGCTAAAGAACGCGATCCTCTGAGATCGTGTCGGCCATTGCCAACTGTCCTAACATGGCTTTGCTATAGAAAATTCTTGTTCGATTGACTGCGGCTATGGGTTTTGTTTTAGGTGTCGCGTCCGATGCCACCGTCCGCTGCAGTTCGTGACAGATAGACGATGACGCAGTCGGTCAGGAGGCCGAGCATCACCAGCATTGCGCCGAGCACCAGCAGGGCGGCGGTCTGGTGCTGGCTATCTGGACTGACGAACTGTGGCAGAAAGGCGATATAGAACAGGAAGACCTTGGGGTTGGTCACATTGGTGACGAAGCCGCGCACAAGGAGCGAGCCGGGGAGCGAGCGGGCATCGGCCCTATCCGCTGGGGGCGCGGTTCTCGCTGTTGCCCGTAGCGTCTGCAGGCCGATATAGACGAGGTAGGCTGCGCCAACCCACCTGATCACAGCAAATGCCGTGGGAGAAGCCGCGATCAATGCGCTCAGCCCGAATGCACAGGCCAGCGTGTGCATGCTGCCACCAATCGCAACCCCGAAGGCAGAGCGAATTCCGGCTTGGCGACCGCGGGCAATGGTCTGGCCTGCCACGTAGGCCATGTCGGGGCCGGGGGTAACGTTTAGCAGCATGACTGCGCCGACAAACAGCGGGACACTGGATATGCCGAGCATGATGGGGCGATCGATCGCGCAAGGATGTCCCCGATTCTACGTCAATCGTTCTCGCCCGCCTCTATCCGGTGCGATCCTGATTTACCTCTGACAACGACCTGATCGCCGCCACCCCAGTCAATAAAAGTGTGCTCCGGAGTCCGTGACCTGGAGCCGAATGCGGTCACGTTGAGTCCGCTGCGACAGTTTGTCCTGGCTTTGGCCCGCTCGTCCCATGTGGGGGCGTGGTGGCTATGGACGGGACCTGCCGGGGCCTGCAGTCGAGGCGCCCGGTGCTGACTGACGTAACACCATTCAGAACCGATCGGTTTGCATATGAAATGGCAATTCACTTTAAGTCTTGATGAATTCGTTGGCTGAATCGAACCGATCGGTTTACAATTCGCCTGTGCTGCAATGTGCGCGGCCATGCGTCCCGTCACTCATTGATGGGACGGTCGCGCCTTGCATTCCGCGGCATGAAGCCTGGCCCGCTGGCCAGACCCTGACCATATGGGGCGGGTAGTGCAGGCGCCAGGGTTGCAGCAGCCTGTCGGCGGCTATCGGTTCCGCGCGTGCGTTGTCTGATCGCGATGCGAATCGGAGGGTGATCCAGAAGCGTTTCTCCAGGGATATCGCGAATACAGCTGCAGCGTGGATTTGATGTGCATGTTTAGTGGCATACCCGGTTGGAGAGCTTCCTCCGTGCGACGCAGTGTTCCGGTTTTCACCCCTTGCGAGAATGCTGCGACCGCTGGGTGCCTGTGTTCTTTTTCCGGAAGGCGCGCAGAAACGCGCTAACAGCCTCCTTTGCCCACTGATCCCTTTGCGCAGCAGATGCCGCAGCGTCAGGATGCGTCAGGCATTGCATGTGTGCTTCACCCCGGACCATGTTCACGAACAGCGAGGCGGCTGAATCGAGTCCGATGCCGCCGAGATCCAGTTCACCATTGGCATCAGCGGCCGCGAGCTCTTCGGCGACGATGCCGTTGATCGCGGCAGGGCCGGCCAGATAAAAACGTCTTCCCAGTTCAGGAAATCTCGGGGCTTCGGCTACGACGATTCGATAGAGCGCCAGTCCGTCTCGCGACAGCACAATCTCCAGATAGGCCTGTGCGATTTCGAGCAGGATGTCCGCCAGGCGTTTTCCGGAAAACCGGATCTGGCTGACCGCATTGAGAAATTGCGTGCACTGGCTCTCGACGACCGCCACGAACAGCGCTTCCTTGTTCGGGTAGTGCGCGTACACCGTCGATTTCGACACGCCAGCGGCCTGCTGGATCATGTCCGTCGTCGCGGCAGCAAAGCCATTATCCAGAAAAACGGCCCTGGCTCCGGCAAGCACCGCGCGTGCCTTTTCCGACTGGATTGCCGCGCCTTCGGGCAAAGGAGGCTCGCCAGATCGGGTGGTCTTCGGGCGCACTGAAGAGATAGCCATGTCTTCCATCGAGGCTGAGGATAAGAGGAAACAATACCACACAACCTCGCCCGAATCATACCGGCCCGTCCACTGTTCTTTCTGTCCTATCTCCCCATGAGCCGGCAATTCACCCGTCAAATACTTGACTGTACCGTACCGATCGGTTTAGCATGCCTCACCTTGGTTGAACTCAGAGGCGGTAACGATGTGGTGTCGGTCAGTTTCCTGTGGGACAGGTCTTGCTGGCGGAGGGAGCGGAGCCGGTCGGCGCCTCGCCGCTGCCGTGGTGCCCCTGGTCTGCGTCGCGCTGTGCTCGTGTGCGCTGTTGCCGGACGTCGGGCCCGCGCCGCAGCCGGTGCAGGCTTCGGCACTGGCGTCGGAGCGAAGCCTTGCTGCGCCCAAGGTCGACTGGCCGACGGATCGCTGGTGGAGTGAGTTTGGCGACCAGCAGCTTGACGCATTGATGGATGAGGCGCTGGCGCAGTCGCCTTCGATGGCGCAGGCCGAAGCGCGGGTACGGGAAGCCATCGCCCGCACGCAGACGGCCCGCTCCGCGTTGTACCCGACGATCGATGCCGGCGCATCGGTCAGCCGGGAAAAGCTCAGCTACAACTACATCTTTCCCAAAAGCGCCGTTCCCCGTGGCTGGAACGACATGGGCGACGTCACGCTGGACTTCAGCTGGGAGCTGGACTTCTGGGGCAAGATCCTCCACGCCAAAATGCTACGAGGCGGTTGATCATGGGACTGGGTGCATGCCGATTACTCTCCCGCATCGCCTGTAACGTAGCGATGCCGAGCCACGACTACATTACCCTCGTGGTCGCGCTACTTCCGAATTTGAAGATCAGCGTCAGCAAGGAACTGGTCGGCAAGGCGATCGAACTTGCTTTGCCGCAAGAGCCGAACGAGGTTTCGTCCGCCGTTTTGGATCGACTGCTGTCGGCGGCAGGTAGCAAGCTGAACGGGGGACGAGCAATGCGTGTGGGGTTGCAGCATGGGGTGTCGCCGGCCGCCGCATCCCGAAATCTCGTGTCTTTCGGTAACGCGCCGGAAGCTGTCCGCAGGCATATTCTTACCGGCGTCGAGGAGATGGCTGCGGCCCTGGGGGGGCGGCACCAGTTGGACATTTCAAAGGAGGCGGCTGAAGCGGCCGCGAAGTTACTGTGGGAATATGGAACGGTGACCACGAACGGTTTTGTTCGGGCGGCGACTACTCTTCTACCACTCGCGCTGAACGAAAGGCGCGAGGTTGCGTCACCCTTGATCGCCGCGGCGTTTCCGCCTGTGTACCGTGAACTCGCCAAGGGAAGTGCGTTTGACCTGCTTAGTTTGATGTTCGTTTTCCTCGACTGGGACAAGTGCAAGAGCGCGCGGCGACGCCTAACGGACGCTTTTGTTCATTCGGAATGGCGAATATCCGACATCGCCACTGCAGCTGTGAGGGCCGGCGATCCTGTCCGTATTCTGGGGGGAATCGCTCAGGAGCATGGCGGGGAGCAGGTGCTTCGGGATCTGATCGCCGACTTAAATCAGGTTCCAGAGGATGTGCGCGAGCGCGCCCGTGGCTAACACGTTGGGGCCCGGTCCATGCCACTCTATCGCGAACCTGTCGGGAATTCGCCTGTTGGTACAGACCGGGTGACCCGTGCGGAGAACGGCGCGATTGGGTTGCTCACGGTGATGTACCGAGGCTCCAGTCCAGCATCATGTGCCCCCCACGATGCTGGCCGTTGATATTCAGGCCGGGGCAACGTCAACGGAAACGCGGGTAATGCTATAACGTCGCACGCCAATACCTCTGGCCTTCGCCGGATCAAAAAGCGCGAGATTCATGCCGCTGCTGACGGAGCTGCGAAAAACCACGCCGTCATAGCCGCTCTTCTTGATGAACTCGCACAGATACTGGCTCGGAATGTAATCGATAGCTGCGCTTCGCGGCAGGACTGGACGGGTCAGTTCTTCACCCAGTCGTTCCAGAAAGGGAATGTCGGCACGCATCTGCCCGATCGCGCTGGCGTCAGCCAGCACGAAGGGCGAAACGAAACCGCGGGGATCGCGCAGATCGACAGCGGCGAGAGGTGACGGCACTTGGAATTCGGCGACATAGGCGACTTCGCCGGTATGGGGGCGCACCTCGGCCGCCGCGGTTTCCGGGAGGGATCCGAGGTAGAGGTACGGAATGCCCACAGGATTAGCGCGCCCATGCGTCGCGTAACGCTGCGGGGGGGCACCCATTTCGTCGATCGTGAACACCGTGTCGCCGTCGCTGATCCGTGCCCGATACCACACTTCCTGCAGCGGATCGGTCAGCAGGTGGGCGAGCAGTTCCCGCAACCGGTCCGTATCCAGTGTTCCATCGAGAAAATAGCGGTTCTTATGAAGTAGTTCGTCTCTGAGCGTTTCCCAGCGCGCGAGCCCCTCACTGCGGTAGGCCGGCGACGGGGAGAATGTTCGCCGGACAATCTCTCCATCGTCGAGGATCTCGCTCAGCAGCGCCCTGGCATTGGCGGCGTCCATCCGGGGATGCGAAAAAAGTCGCCAGTCCTCCTTCATCCATTCGGTCAGCGGCCTGCCTGCTACATCCGGCTCATACACATTCACGAGCATTTCGAACACGTCGGCGAGTTGCCTGGGTTCAACGAGATCAATGTCGTCAGACCCGCAGAAGTCGCATTGTCCCGCCACGGGATTTCGTGAAGGGATAATGTTCTTGCGCAGACCGCGGTCACCGAAACACTCGGGACAGCACCTTGCAGTCATGATTGTGTTCAGGAAAGGTAGTTGGCGAGCGTCTCGATGTGATGCTTCATCGAAAGTTTCTTGACAGAGCCGAGACCCGGGAAATGCTTCTTGGCGTGGAGGTCCCGGAATTCGCTGATGGCGGTGCTCTCGAACAGATGGGAGTGACCGGAGTTGAGCAGAGAGATCAGCTTTTCTAGAGCTTGGCCGAATTTGCCTGCCGGATCGGTCGGAGTGTTGTTGGAGGTCGAGAGGAAATGGTAGACGTCCATCACATCGTCCTTGCCAGGATTGATGTAAGTCAGGTGGATGGCTACGGCGTAGGCCGGCCCGCCACCTTCGCTATAGTCGTCGCCCACGGTAAGAAAATCCCCGAAACCGTTCATGCCTTCTTCTTCAAAAGTGACGTGAAGATCGGAGAATTGCTCATTCGGCGGATAGTCTGCGTTCTTGCGTCGCTTAAATCCGTCACGCAAAAGAATGCGCATACTGTGCCTGAAGTGGCGCCAGTAGAGTTTTCCGCAATGCTCTTCAACGAAAACATGCTGGGTATTGGCTAGATCGTCGCCCAGTTTTTCGGCCAGAGTTTTCGGTTCGCCGAACCCTGCGTGAATAAAGACCGGGCGGTGGCCCCGGTGTTCTTCATAGAACGCGAAGGCATCGTCGATGGACATGCCGTCCTTGAGCAGGATGCCAGCGCAAATGTCGCTTGCTCCGGCAAAGCCTTCCCTGAGTAATGCTGTGATGTCCGCACCGTCCTGGGCGTGCTCGCCGAAGTTGGGATTTACGATGACAATCGCTCTGCCCTCTGCGGCGCAGATCGCTTTCAGCGTGCGTTCCAGCCCGCCGAGCGCCTCTCTCACCGGCTCGATGATGGGCACAAAACCCGACTCGGCCAGTAAGCCTGCGGTCTCACGAATGGTTAAAAGTTCGAACTGTTTCCCTCGGAAATAGGGGTAGTACATATTATTTGTTATACCCAGGTCATTGCTTCATCGAGCGAAGTGTGGACCGCTTCGACTAGGCGTTCGTGATCCGCGCGACGCACCTGAATGGACAGCGCTGCTGGCTGGAGCGACATCGGCAACTGCTCGACCAGCGAACTCAGTGACGTCAGATTGCGCGTTTTCTTTAATGTGCAAACCATCTGCTGATGTACGTCGGTCGGTGCGAGTGTCGCGAACAGTTCGCGCATGCTTGTCCACAGTAGCGTGTTTGGTACATCGGGGATGGGCACCTGAAGATTTTTCAGGATCGCGCGCGCCTCCGCCACCCTTAACGATTCAAAAACCGTTACCGGGCACACAAGGTCAGCGCGTTCCACGGCTTCGCGTACGGTACATATCCTATCCCACCGCACGAGGCTGAGCACACCCACCTCCTCCGATGTGCTGTCCATTACGCCCTGCACGTGGGCTTCGCCGGCGATCACATAGACCTTCGCGAAGACTTTGCGATAGTTTTCGACCTGGTTAGCCAGTCTAGACAGCGAATCGCGGTCCGACTTGATTTCGTAGACGGTCCCTGTGCCGTTCAGGATGGCGAGATCCGCTTTGCATGATCCCGCGCGGAATTCTGTCAGCATGCTGGCCGTATTCAGGGAGTGCCGGCCAAGCAGGATATTGTGCGTGAGCGCGGCGCGGTATACATATTCGTCGCGGATACCCGCGCGGCGCAGCACCGAAAAGGCCATATCGAATGCCGCGCTGACAGTCTGGACGTCCGCTGTTTTTTCCCTGAGCAGACCGGATTCAGCAAACAACTGGGCGAACAGGGCAGAGTGGCCTTTGCGCGCCATCTCACGAAACACGCTGGAGGAGAAAAGGCGTGAGAGCGCCGACAGCTGTGTTGCGTTCAGTAACATGATTCTCCCGGGCCCGTACTGTATCCCCTTGCGGGATTCTCACTGACTCTATCCTCCCGCGGGGACTCAAAGTCACTTCACACATTTCACTCGTAAGGTTGTGATTTTACACTAATATTTTATGAATGCCCTGCGTTCTGGCATCGGGGGGCCTGCGATTGCAGCCTGTTTATCCTGTCGGGCGAGCATCGGCCCGGGTTTCGGCCGCTGGGGGCGCGGTCGCCCCTCTGCAAGCATTGCGAAGATGGTGGCGCAGATCGGGTCGGGGGATTGGCAACGAGTTGAGTACCCGGCTCCCCCAGGCGATTGCACCGATCAGCGCCTATTCGTTCGTTCCCGCCGGCAATACCTTGCGGTCAAACGCAATCTCAAATCCATCTGGTACGGGTTTGAATGGCTTGGCTGGCGAACGGTGGCTACTCTGAAACTGGCGTAGTGCCTGCACGTCAATCTCTCCGACCACGCAGTAGTCGGTAATGCCTCCCTTGACACGAAGCAGATCGCGTTGCCAGTTTTCCTTGAATGGGGCTCGGATACGGCTGTCGCCGTACTGGCGGTCATTGCACTGAATGATGTAGGCATGTACGTCCAGTGCGGCAGATTCCACCAGGGCATTGAAGGTCTCGGTGTCTTGGTTCCACTCCGGCACAAAGAGCGCGTCCACTTTGCCGCGCAACGCTGCACGGTAGCTAATGTTGGTCAATTCGCTACAGACTACCAACGCAAAGCGCAGATCGCCATGCTGCAGGATTGGTGGCGTGCGCCAGACCGTGTCCGGCTTGAGTTCTAGTTTGCCAAGACGCGCCAGCTCTTGTTCCTCGTGCAATGCTGGCCGCTGCTTGTCCTGCCTGTAGATCATCAGTGAGGGGAACCCAAGACCAGTGTGCGAGAGTGCGGCCCACACCTGATTGCGCACGCGCGCTTTGCTGGCGTGCAGGTATTCGACGCCGGTTATCAGTGAAATTCCGCGCCCCTGCAGTTTGCGGGCGATGCGGATGAACCAGTGCGCGGGCAGTGCCAGCTCAGGCAATATGAGGTAGCGACTGTGCTGTGGCTGGGCAATGACCCCGTCCAGCAAACGGCACAGCCGGGCATAGCGCCCAGCGTCGGGGTCGGGCATTTGCATAACCGCCGCCGTCCAGCTCGCCATGCGCGTTTTCCAGCTTGACACGGCAATGCCGTATTGGCGTTGCGGTTGGTCATTCGGAATCTTCAGCACACCATGCTTGTCGAAGCTGGGCGAGGCCTTGCCAAGGCTGAAGCCACGCACCGCTAGAACCACTGCTTTCAGGGAAGCATGTTCCGAGGCCTCGTAAACGGCCTTGTTCAGGATGAACAGCTCAGGCAGGTTGTACGGGCGGCAGGCAAACAGCAACCCGTGCGGCAGGCTTTTGAACCGGATTGACTTGGCGAGAAGCCCGATTCCGCCAATTACGTTGCTCGGCAGCAGATCGGCCGCATTCGGGCAGTGTGCGACGGTCTTCCTGGCCGGAATGCCGCGCTGGGCCACCATCTCGATCGGTAGCCCTATAAAGCGGAAGGGCATATGGGCTAGGTCAAACGAAAACAGGCGCGCTTGTTCGATTTGAAAGCTTTTGCAGGATGCGGGCCAACGGAGCAAAAGATCGATGTCCAGTGTTGGCAGATAGTCCGCCATGTGTGCCTGCCATGCTTGCTTGCCAACTGTAGACAAACGAGGTGGAAAAGCTGCACTGATGCTCTCCTGCACGGTGGTGTAGAGCTGCCTTTGCCAGCAATCAATCAGGTCATCGGGGGACGGCAGTTGCTCAGCAGGGCAGGCCTTGACACGGAGCGTGCAGTTTTGGGCGACCTGCTTGCAGAGTTGTTCGAGTGCGTGCAGGATCTTGCGCAGATCTTCGAAGTCCTCGCAGGCGGTGGCCAGACGAACGATCCTCGGCAGGTAGACGGCTAGATCAAAAAACTGCGGCAATACCAGCACATGCTGGACAAACGCGCGGAAAAAAGCGCGCCGATGTTCTCGCCACGCTTCGGGAGCCAAATCGCGTTCGTAAGCTTCGAAGTCGCGCAGCTTGATGGCAAAACCAGCACGCCGCATCGTTAATGCATCGGCCTTGCGCAGGTTGTCAGCGGCCTCGCCGTCGCTTTGCGTTGCAGCAAGCAGATCAGTGCCAACATGTTGCGCGGAGTGCGGCAGCCGGGGCATGGCGCGCCATTCGCTGGCGCGCTCATGAATCTGGTGAGCAATGGCATCCACCAGTGTCTTGCCTGAATCTCCCGCCAGGACGAACACCTTGTTCTTGGCATTGGCAAACTGGATCTGGCTGTCGCTCAGGTAGGCTGGCGCAAAGCCGATTTTCTTGCGCCCGGTTTGATCGATCCAGCCCAGCTTGCCACCCGAACGCTCGAACAGCCACTCCCAGAGTTCGAAAGTTGAGTGAAAACCGGCGGCATTATCGATGACGAGCAAGATGTCGTCCACGTAACGGCCGTAATATAGCGGCGTACACTGCCGCTCGATGATTCGGTCCAGTTCGACTAGCGCAAGATTTGCTACGACCGCCGAGGCAGGGAGCCCCACCGGCAAACCTTTCTTCAATGGTGTTGTTGCTGCCCACGCGACGAGAGCGTGGATGAACATGCGATGGAGCTTGGTCTGGGGAGCAGTGAGTTCCAGTCCCAGCAGATCCGAGACAAAAGCTGGATCGAGCATGAATCCTGGGTTCAGCTCATGATAAAAGGAGCTGACATCCGCTGTGAGCGCCACGATCTTTTTGCCAGCCTCCAATGCACCTCGCATGGTCGCAATGCCTCGATCCCGCCATTCGCGAAAAGGCTTGAGATAGGGCTGGAAAGAGCCGAGCGAGAGCCTGTTGATGCCTTTGCCGTCTTGGGTGCGGCGCAGGCGATTGCCGTAGGCGCATCGGGTCAGTTTGGTATCGAACAGATGACCGACCTCGACCATCCACAGTGCCGATAGCACGTGAAAGTCCACGCTACATTGCGCCATTACGCGAAACTCTGCCCCAGGCTTCTGGGGCGGTTCATCGGCGGCCAGGAGCGCACAGGCGTTTGTCCACTCTTCTGCCGGAGAGGAGAAAATCAAGCCATTCCCATGTTTCTCCCGGTATTCGTTCCAGCAGTTCATCTCGACGGTCTTGGTAGCCAAGGTCCAACCGCCGATGAACTCAGGTTTTGTCACCCAAGATTCATCGTCTCCGTGAATCTTGGCGTGTAGGTCAGCGAGGTTGGCATGCAGTTGAGCCTCATAGTCGGCAATCGCGGTGAGCGAGGCATGGGACGAGTAATACAGGTCAACTTTGGCTTTGCGATAAGCCAAGCCGAGATCATGAAGGCTGGTCACTGGTTTTATATATTCCGGATGCCGTTGATGTGGTGCATGGGTACAAGCGGCTGTTCGAAGAACGCGACGATGCTTGTTTCTCACTTTTACGTCTTTCAAAAAGAGGCGACCGGCGTGACGCGACGGCTGTAACTAATTGTAACTTCAATCGTTGCAAGGGTCTCAACTTCACCTACTGCGATAAGCTCGAGGCCGGGAGGCATAAGACGGCAAAGTTGTGCGATTGCTCGTCGCGAGCACTCGGGCTCTCATGGCGTGGTTTCGCAGGCGTTGCCGCTGATTTACTCGCTCAAGAAAATAGGGAGCTCGGTATTCTGGGCCGGAGGCTGTTTGCGGTTTGTTTTTCACATAGCGGTACGGCCGAACGCAGCACTGCGACGTAGATGTTGCAAGCGTCGCGCAAGTTTCCCTCGTCACATTACGGTTGGCGTAAGCAAAAACTGCGACACGGTGGGCTCGTGGTGAGCCGTTACTCCCAATCGTGCGACGTCACATGTGGCGCAAAAGGAGGGCCACTTGGGTAGCTTTCCCTAGCGGCGGAACCACTGAACCAGCGATGTGGCACGCTTAACATGCGAGTCTACGACGCTTGACGGCCCGTTGAGGCAGGGGTGACCGTTTTTCTACCCAGTAAAAATAGGGTCGGTAAATTTATGCTATGAACGGCACCGCCGATCTTCTCGGTGCTCAATGTGACGGAGTTTATTCCGCGCGCGTATCAGACGATCTCCACGTCGGAGGTTTGTGACGGACTTTGCGTTTTTGGTTGCCAGATAATTTTTATTTAAAAATCAATGGCGTAAAAGACCTCATTCTGACGCACTTTATTCCCACGGATCAACCGGGGCCTGCCGGCCACGTCAATCAAGAAAGGTCGTAAACGCATCGACGGGTTCCCGCTTCGGCCTGAACTGGTTGACGACGGCATCCGGGTCCGCGTAGCCCAACGCCATGCCGCACAACACCATCTGTTCGGGACCG
>Ga0164242_10001899_pt1 | contig 24491 bp, 24 predicted proteins | sample OricomgcompostMG_FD_108783 | JGI IMG/M metagenome (GOLD analysis project Ga0164242, IMG submission 108783) | Miracle-Growth compost microbial communities from Emeryville, California, USA - Original compost - Miracle growth compost (MG) ...
CAGCGACTGACGGCCCTGGGGCGTCTGGGACAACCCGACGACATTGCGTCAGCCGTGATGTTGCTGTTAAGTCCCGAGGCACGCTGGATCACAGGGCAAATCGTCGAAGCAAGCGGCGGTATGAGCCTCTGACGGCCGGGTAAGGTCGTTCCCAACCGTCCGCCATTGCGGCACTCCACTTGAGGCAAAGAAGCCTCAGTTCAGATATTACGTCTGACATATTCGAGAGTCTCATGAAACGCCTTGCGACAGGTAACGTTTTAGCTTGGCATGGTCCGATTGCGTGCGGAGTGAAAACAATACCCGACGATGCCACTATTTGGTCATGTGACGCCTTCGAATTCGCTTGCCCCATCATGAATTGGCTGATGGATTCTGGTCGGATGTCTAGCCATTCGCGAGTACCCGCCGCGCATTAGGTTCTTGAGGAAGCCGCTTTCCTTCGGGCGACAAGCCATTCACAAGCGTATCGGAGACGGTAGTGAAGAATAGCCGACATGCGTGCAGCAAAGGCCTGCCCTTCAGGCGTGAGCGCGAGCCGCACAACCCGGCGATCTACGAAACTACGCGCGCGCTCAAGCAGGTCGCGCTGCTCCGGTAATCCGACGAGGTACGTCATCGCGCTCGCGTCGATCCCGAATTCGCGCGCAAGTTCAGCGGCGAGCACGCGCTCGTCGCTTGCTACTATGAGAAGAAAGCTGGGATGCTTGTTGAGTGCATACAGGAGCTCTGGAACTTCAATTCACCAACGCGCACTACGATTTCAGGTTCCCCAAAGTATACTTTTGCGACGACGTAACGCTCGTTCTCCCCGCTTCGTCTGCCCAACAGCTATAACCTGTCCAACATAAGCCAGCGGGCACTTGAGAGGGTGCGTCCTGCGGGGCGGACCCGACATGCCGCCCCCATCGGCATGCAAACGTCAAGCCGCCATGGCCGCAGTGGTTTCCCTATCTACCACTTCACGAGAGATACCGAATAGTCTGGATGCGTTGCCACCCAGCACCGCCGCCCATTGTTCTTCGGTCAGCCCCGGGTTGGCCGCGCGCGCCTGCTCGACGACCTGCATTGAGCGCGGGAAGGTGCCTTCGCTGTGCGGGTAGTCGGTGGCAAACAGGAAGTTAGCCGTGGTCAGGCCCGGGATCGTGGATAACGCACCGGTGTCGTTCTGCATCGCACAGTGCACCTGGGCGCGCACTATGTCGCTGGGCATGCGCGAGAGCTTCGGGCTAATGGCGGGGGCGTGCCCGTAGTAGACCTCGTCCATACGCTCGGCCAGCCCGTACAGCCAGCCCGCGCCGCATTCGGCAAACAGGATGTGCGCACTCGGGTGGCGGTCTAGCACGCCGCCGCCGACCATCTGCGCGATCACATCTACCGCGTCGTTCATCTGGCGAGTGTAGTTGTACAGCGCACCTCCCGGACCCTTCAGCGCGCGCAACGTCATCTGGCCCACGCCTGTGTGGAAGCACAGCGGAATACCGGCCTGAGCGCAGCGGGCCACGAACGGATCCCAAACCGGATCGTTGTACTTAGGCATACTATCGACGTTGGAGATCGGCAGTGTGACGGCGCGATACCCCTTCTGGATCACATACTCCAGTTCGGCCAGCGCGTCCTCCATATTAACAGTGGGAATCAGCGCAGCTGGCACCAACTTATTGCGCAGGCCATCGAGGTAGTCCCAAGCCCAGTCGTTGTAGAGGCGAGTGGCTGTGCGCACCGCTTCGGCGTCGGTGATGCGGCACACCAGCAAACCCAGACTGGGAAAACACAGCTCGGCGTCCACACCGTCCCGCTTCATATCGACAAGGCGCTTCCTGAGGTCGCGCGCCCCGAGGCGGCGGGTATCCAGGTCGTCGGCCTCACCCACGCGGTGAGTGTGAAAGTTGCCCGGGATCTTGAACAGCACGGTCTCGCCCAAGCGATTCAACCGCATGCCAGCTTCGTCCATGCAGGCGTTCGGCGCCCATTGCTTCAGGTGGTCGGGCATGCCGGCGGTGAACAGGTTCAGCGGTTCGACGATGTGGGCATCACAGCTAAAAACGAAAGGCTTCATGGAATCTCCTCGCAGTCTGGTTCTGATGGGGATGCAACCGGGCGCTATACGGCTGCAGCCATCGCCCACTATAAAGGCACCTTTATATATGGAAATTGCGCTAAATCAAGGCAAGACGGTTTCCATCAGAAGGCCGAAAATTCGATTCTTATTCGCCGTGTCCGCTATTTTTTGGCAACCCCACCGGCAGCAATCCTGATCGACCACCTCTCCCGCAACACAATAAGGTTACCTTTATTGTGCACTCTGGGCGCGCCGGCCGTGGCACCCGATCAATCCCCCAAAAACCATCTGATGAATTCCTGCATGCCGGGCCCGCGCATAGCCGATGCCAACGCCGCCCTGACGCTCAATCACAGCAGGGAACCGCGTTGTGAACCTACTGATCACCCATCTCCGGGATTCGAGCAGCTCCGACAGGCGCGCGCGACGCGACCAAAGCGGCACCTTTCGTAGGTCCCGCCCATCGAGGCACATGAGAACGAACCGGAAGTAGACGATCTCCCGGCTCGTCCGCGCGTCCATCGCGTTCTGCAGCGCGGAGAAATCTGACAGACAATCCTTCAACATGACGATCTCGCCGTCGAAATCGGCAGCGCCTCAAATTCGCCAACCTGCGTCGGAAATTTCGCTGCCCAGTTGTGGCCGCCGCGCGTGAAAAGACGGACCTCGCCGCGCTCAATACGCGCGCGCAGCCGACGGCCGTCACGCTTCGTCTCGGTGATCCATTCACCGCCGCTGGGCAACGAAGGGGCAAGCGTTGCCATCTGCGGTTCGATCTTCGCAGGCATCGGAGCGCGCCGCCGCCGAAGAAAGAGCAGGTACAAGCGGCGCTTTCGCGCGACTGGGGAGCCGCTTTCAGTTCGCGTTCGTCAACCGGCCCCAAGGGCTGCGACACCGCGCTGACGGGCAGCGCCTTGACGACGTCATACTCGGAGAGTGGCCGGGCCTATTCGTCGCGCTTCTTGAACAGCATCCACTGGTCTTGTTTGTCATCCGGCTTCGAGTCCGGACCAGCTCCCAGAGGCGCGTGGGCTTTTCGCCGTGAAGCCGGAAAACGAGCTTTCCCGCCGTCACCCCCTCAGCAGGATCGCCCACCAGCGCCCACGTCCCACGGTCCCATACCATGACATCCCCTCGGCCTTCCGCTGCTCGGTATCATGCTCGAGGCGGCCGACCGTCCTCCCCAGAATCCCGACGCACCTGCTCGGACCCAATTTGCGGGGTTCGCGCAGAGCGGCCAGGGCTTGCTCGGTGCGGCTCGACTTTTTCGATTCGGCCGCGGGCTTCGATGCAGGCGCCGATTTCATCGACTTGGTGTCTCGCCGTTGCGTTATCAAATCCATGCGATACTCCTCCGAAAAAAGCGCGCCCACCTTACCGTTGTTGAAAAATCGCGATGTCGTCTCAGATAGCGCGGACCAGAATTCCTCAAATGTCTCGCCGTCTTCCCGTAAGCGCTTATCTCAGACGATTCGTCTGCAGTTCAGTGCTGAGCCGGTTCGTAGTTCGGTACTGCATCGGCGATGTCCCATAGGTGCGCACAAAAAAATGCGTGAACGCGCTTGTCGATCCGAAATGCAAGCGGCCGGCGATTTCGCCGATTGGCAACTGTGTATGCGTGAGTAGATGAATCGCCTCGTGCACGCGCGCGAGATTGAGCAAATGGCCGAACTGAACCTTTTCAGCCTGCAATCGCCTTTGTAACGTCCAGCGCGAAATTCTGAGTTGTTCACAAAGACGTTGCCGCATCCACTCCTGAGATAGATCGTCAGATGCCTCGCGCAGCCACTTGCGCAAATGCAACTTGACTTCCTCGGTGAACGATCCTCGGCAGCGGATTTTGTCACGAACCTGCGTCGCCGCCTCGAGATGAATGCTGGCAAGTGCGGCGTTGTACTGCAAGAATGGTGTGCGAAGTGCCTTTGAGCGCAATACAAGACGGTTGTGCGGCTGATGACTCTCGACGCGTGCTCCTAGCACGTCGCTCCATGCCTTATAGGCGTGCAACGGCGCGCCGCTCAGTTCCGCGCCGCAAACCGTAACCGCCGGGTCATATAGCCGCGCAAGATCGACGATCAACGCGAAGTTTCCAAGCGCGCTTCCTGAGAAGCGCTCGTTGTCCTCAAGCGTATAGTCGATCATGATCAGGTCATCTGACTCGTTAATCGTCACCCAATCGACATTACCGATGATATCGCGATAGTGTGCGAAGCGTTGCAATGCGTTGCCAAGCGTCGGGCAATTGCATACGACGCCCGCAACTTCCGGAAACGGACGAAGCCAGCCGGCGATACCGCCGCTCATAGGTGCGCACGGGATGGACCACTCGGCCGCCATCCTTAGCAGGCTCAAATGCCTATCACCGGTGACTCGCGAATAAGGGTTTTCCAGAAAATCTTCATCGAGATCCGCCGCTCTGCAGATCGCCTCCGGGTCGCATCCGTTCCTTTCTGCGTGCGCGAGGAACGATCGGTAAACGCGTGCCGATACGGTCTTCTGAAATGGCTTCATTGCTTGTCCTTTCCTTAAAACACGCAGGTTTCTTTTGCGACGATACCGGTCTATCAATTCGGGTTTCCACTGGCAGTCGCACGATCAAATGTTGCTCCTTGCGATCAAATGCGATGCAGCGCTCTTCATTACACTCCATTTCAAAAGTAGAACATGTCCTGACTGGAGGAGCAATGCATCAAATCGATTCGAAGCGTCGTCAAATTAAAAACTTAATGAAGCTCAGCGCTGTCGCCAGCGCGTGTAGCATCGCGGCTCTCATTGCAGCATGTGGCCACGACAACGGAATTACTGAAACGGATCCGGGGGCGATTGCAGATCAGCGTGCGGCTCAACTCGTCGCGCAGTTGACAACGACGGAGAAACTTCAACTCGTTCACGGCACCGGTATGCCAAGTCTTGGCTATGGAACGTTCCCGGCTGGAGCTCTGAGTGGCGCGAGTTATATCCCCGGTATTCCGCGGCTAGGCATACCGGCAATCAGCAGCGCCGATTCGGCTGCGGGCGTCAACGTGAGTAACGCGCGCGTAACTGCCCTGCCCGCCCCTATCGCGCTAGCCGCCAGTTGGGACCCGACGCTCGCGAATCAGTACGGTTCCACGATCGCGACCGAATTGCGCACGCTCGGCTACGCCGAAGGCCTAGGCGGCGGCGTGAATCTCGCACGTGAACCGCGCAGTGGCCGTACGTTTGAGTTCATGGGTGAAGATCCTGTGCTGGCAGGCACGATGAGCGCGCAGCGCACGCTCGGAACGCAGTCGCAACATGTTATCGCGACGATCAAGCACTACGCGATGAACGACCAGGAAACGAATCGCACAACATCTGATTCTGTCGTCGACGAACGCACGATGCGCGAGACGGAATTGCTTGCGTTCGAGATCGGCGTCAAGGATGGGCAGCCGGGTAATGTCATGTGCTCATACAACATGGTGAATACAATCTATGCGTGCCAAAACCCAACACTGCTAACCAATATTCTGAAGACCGAATGGGGCTTCAAGGGCGTTGTTCAATCCGATTGGGGGGCAAACCATAGCGCCGCGCCGGCCGCGATAGCGGGCCTCGACGAAGAAGAACCGGGGCCGGCCGCCGGCGCCGACAATAGTCCTCTCGCCTCATATTTCGTCCCGTATTTTGGCACTCCATTAACGGATGCCGTGAATTCAGGCGCCGTACCGATGTCCCGCCTGAATGATATGGTCCAGCGTAAGCTTCGAACGATGGCCGTGCTGGGCCTGCTCGACTCACCGCCCAGCCCATCGGGCTCAATCGACGAAACCGCGGGCAATGCGTTTGCGCTGAACGTTGCTGAACAATCGGCGGTGCTTCTCAAGAACGCGGCTGCCCCTGTCAGTCCGAATCCCGTTCTGCCGCTGGCGGCGGCAAGCCTATCGAACATCGTTGTCATTGGCGGCCATGCTGATGCCGGCGTCATGTCAGGCGGCGGTTCGGGCTCGGTGCCCGCGATCGACGGCAACGCAGTCTCGGGATGCACACCGCCGTATGCGGGAGCGCTCGCATGCGCGACGTGGTACAAATCGTCGCCGCTCGTGGCGATCCAAGCGAAGGCGCCCGGTGCGACCGTTACGTATCTGGACGGCACCGATGCTGCGGCTGCCGCCAATGCCGCCGCCAGCGCGGACGTCGCAATTGTCTTCGCAACGCAATGGGAAACGGAAACACTCGACCTGCCGAGTCTGAGTCTGCCGGATAACGTAGCCGATCCGTACAACCAGACCTATGACCAGAACGCATTGATTTCAGCGGTCGCCGCGAAGGCGAAGCGTGTGGTTGTCGTGCTCGAAAACGGCAGTCCGGTGTTGATGCCATGGATCGGCAATGTTCATGCAGTGCTCGAATCATGGTATCCGGGTATCCAAGGAGGACAGGCGATTGCCGATCTGTTGTTCGGCGACGCCAATCCGTCGGGCAAACTGCCTATGACGTTCCCTGTACAGGATGCCGACCTACCACAACCGACGATTTCGGCGACCAATCTGACTGTCGACTATAGCGAGGGGCTGTTGATGGGGTACCGTTGGTATGACGCGAAGCAGATCACGCCGTTGTTCCCCTTCGGTTATGGACTATCCTATACGAGCTTCGCCTATTCGTCGATGCAATCAGTCCGGAATGCAAACGGCGACGTCACAGTGACATTCACGGTGCAAAACACCGGCAAACGAGCAGGCTCCGAGGTGGCACAAATTTACGCGACGCTGCCGACCGGGCTCGGCGAGCCGCCTCAGCGTCTCGTCGGCTGGCAAAAGGTGACGCTCGCGGCAGGCCAGTCACAGCAGATCAGTGTCACGATTCCGTCGCAGCGGTTCGCGATCTGGAACGTTACGCAGCATATGTGGAATGTCAGAGCGGGTACCTACAAGCTATCAGCAGGCACATCGTCTCGGGACCCCAATGCCTTGACGAGCAGCGTCACGCTTACCGCACTTTGATCGTTCGACGATACTTCGCCGCCAACATTTTCGCGCTTTGCAATGCTTCGCCGGAATCTTCGGGAGTAGTTTTTGCACTTCGTTCCTGCCTCCTTCCCAGAGCGCTTCCGGCTTCAAAGCGCAGTCGCAAGTCGATCAAAAACTCCGTGCGCCGATCGTAGTTGCACCAGCCATTCCCAACGCAACTGCAAGCGCGTGGGCTGGACCGCGCTATCCAGAACTTCGGCGCGATGGGACTGACACCGGACATCCCGCTTGCCTTCCTGTTCACCCGAAGCCGCACGATGCGCTTCTTCGACGGCCCGAACGAGGCGCATTTGCGCGTGCTGGCATCACTGGGTTGGACGCCTACCGCGCCTGTCGGTTTGAAGCAAACTCTTTTCCGCAAGCGAGGTCAAGGGCTACCTGTTGACATCAATCAAGGGGCATCGGAAACATCTGTGTTCTGCTTTGAAGACTCGCACTGCAACTACCAGCGGCAAACGATATTGGATACTTGCAAAGCGACGGATTGAATACGGGCGACCAAATTTTCCTGGGGCAACTCCCCGGTAAAACAGGCCGCTGATGACAGCAAACCCGATCTCAAGGAGACGGAAATGAAGATACGAAATGCAAGTGCATTGATTTTCTCTATCGTTTTTTCATGTGCAACTTTTGCACAGACCGGGGAGCAACTCGCCAAAGCGAAAGGATGCATAGCCTGTCACAGTCTTGATGGCGAAGGCGTGGGCCCGTCGTTCCGCGACATCGCGCAACGCTTCGCGGGACTGAAGAATGCCCAACCGATGCTGATCCGGATCGTCAAGACAGGTACGGGCAGCGGACCCATCCCCTACCACTGGGGTAACGTCCAGATGCCACCGGATACGGCTCGTGTTCCAGTGAATGAAGCGGAGGCCAGAGAACTGATCGACTACATTCTCAGCCAGCATTAATTCCCATGGAGCGGAGGTCATCCGCACGGTAAGAGGATTGGAGGGGCGTTCTTTGCTCCGGCAAAGCAGATGCGCTGACCGGGCGAAAAACACCCCATTCACTGTTACCTCGCCGCAGCTAGTGCGTCATTGTGTCTTGTCCAGCACGTGCACTCAGAACACCAAAAGCCACTATTCGGGGCGAAGCAACCGCTGCCCCGTTCAGAACGACATGCAGTCCGCTGCTGCGTGTTCGTCTGACTCCTCTTCTGTCGCATTTCAGCGTAGGCAATATTTACTATATGCGAATGAATCCAATCATCTTAATTATTGCACATTTTTGGTGAAGTTCCGCCGCACTACTGTATTAGCGAGACTTGCTCGAAAACGCTAGCCAAGTGCATGCACCGCCGAATCCCGTCAGCGACCCGGGCGACACAAGAACTGCTATCGCGGCAAATCACACATCCCGAGTATGACAACCGGATTTCCCTATGCCTATCCCCTGCTTCCAGCTCCACGCGCCTCGGGCGGATTCGTGCCATCGCGTCGCCGGTGTTCCGCGCGTCGCACCTCACCATTGATGCCAGTTGGCCCAGCAACAACAGCCAATCCATGAGTTTCGATGCGCGCGCGATCTGCTGCCTCCCGCAGATACACCTATCGCACGCGTGGTGGCATGGGATCGCGTGCAAGCCACGCTATCCGCCGATCGCACGATCCAGAAGATTGCGAGCCAACCCGAACATCCTAGCCTTCAGCAACTCGTCAGCGCTCGTGACGGAGGTCATCTGCGGGAGGCATTAGATGACGCGCCCACAGAAAAGCATGCATCGGGCAGCGCGCTATCTGCTGATCAACGACTTCGCCGGCGCGAGCCTCGTTGCCCTTGGGGCGTGGCAGCACTGGTCCACGACAGGAAAAACGACTGCAGAGGTGCCGCCCGTTCTCCCCCCGCTACAAGGGCAAGGAGAATCGGACGAATGGGAGACCTTTGCATCCGCTGTCGCCCTGGGTCGACAGCGCTGCGGGACAATTCTGGCGGCCACCAAAATAGCGCAGACGTGGCGCCGCTTCCCAATCTGGCCCCCTCCGTTGGCACGAACTGCCGACATGTGGCGCGATAGCGATCAGATTCGCATCGACGCAATGTTTCAAGGCAGCGACAGCCCCCCCTTCGGGCACGCGTAAGGACATCCTCGAGTACAGCCTCGACGTCGTTGCCGATTTACAGTCGCTAATGCTAACAAACAAGCGTGTACGCCACGCATCCCGCCCCTCCCGGAATGCCCCTCGGCGGTGCAAAACACCGACCGGCTGCTCGGGGTTCCGCTGCGCTCCGCCGTTTTCGAACATCTACCGAAGACTCTTGGCTGCCCCCGTCTCAACGACGCGTTGCGCACACTCGCCGAGGTGCCAATGATGCTCGATGCGCTAAACCGCGCTTGGTTGAAACGCGAGACGGCGCGCAGCAAAGCACGACTGCATCCGGATTCTCAATGCCGCTGCCGGAACCCAACACAAGATGCCCGCATTGCCGGATACGAAAGTGGGCGTGCCAGCTCGCAACAGGGCGGTTTGAGCCTACCCGCCCACTGAACTCGGGATCGACTTACCCGATCTACGTCAGCCTGTTTTCTGCGCGAAAATCGAGCGCGCGTTAGATAACTCCCCGAAACCGTAGATGCCCTTGCTGCGACCGATCCCGCTTCCGTTCACCGCCGGAATGGCAACCGCGTTTCGTCGTAGTACATCATGATGCCGTTGACAGTCACGCCACCCGACGACGAATGCAGCAGAACCCGGTCGATGAAGCGCTGATCCGGGCTGAAAACATACAGAGCCCGTGTTCGCCCTAGCATCCACGTGTTTGGTCGCCTCATCGAGAAACCGGTACGTAAGAACCGGCACAATCAGCCCGAAAATCTCCTCCTGCACGATTCGAGCATCGACTAGCACACCGGCATGGATCGTGCGGTCCTGCGCGTCGGCCTCCTCGCCGATTACCACTCTTGCACCACGCGAGACAGCCTCGCTAACGCCCCCCTCGACCCGCTCGAAATACTTCACCCGCGCCCGTCTGAACACCGCCCGCCTGCCCCCCATCCCAACAAAGCCTTCCGAGCGACCAGTTGAGTTCGCGAAAACGCAAGCAGTACGAGGGCTGCCCCCTTCAGCTCTTGCAGATCCCGCAGGAGGTTGGGATCATCAGGCCATGGGCTCCACACGACACGCCGGTCCCGCCGCTCCCAATTTTTCGACGACTCCAGCGTCTTCGTGCCCGCGACTGGCTGGCCAGGGAAGCAGCGCATTAGCGATGCACGGTCAAACCCGTGTGGCAAAGCCCCGTAGCCACTATGCGCACGACAACCTCTCTCGCGCCGGCTTCGTCCATTTCGTCTACAACAACCCAAGGACCATGGTTGGCTAATGCCAGTGCGGCTTTGATTTGCAAGATATGCGCCTTATCTATACTGTCAAAGTCGACTGCGGCCGAATCAGACCGCTTTGAAGATCGGTTGCTTCCAGCCCTCGCTGATATCGTTCCATTCAACCGTGACGCGCATGCCAATGTGAACCTGCTCCGGATCGACGTCGACGAGGTTCGATACGAGGCGCACTCCCAACGCACCGTCGAGTTCCACCACCACTGGCACGTAAACAAAGTCCTCGACACCGGGAAACGGTGAGCGGTTGCAGATAGCAAAGCTGTAGACCGTCCCTTTGCCGGACAGAGCGGGCCAATCGGTCTTCTGGCTTTGGCAATTCGGGCAGAACGGTGTGGGCGGCATACGGAACGTACCGCAATCTCCGCATCTGGCGGCAGTCAGGCGCCGCTCCTTCGCTGCCTGCCAGAACGGCTCGGTCCACGGGTCCATACCGATATGCACATGCTCGCCCGGCAATGCGCGCGAAATCACTTTACTCATGCCGATTTCTCCAGAATCAGGCCGGACACAGGAATCGATGCGGGACCGCCGGTCACGAGCGCGAACTGTGCATCCGACACCTGGTTGATCGCGGTGCCGCGCAACTGCTCAACGCCTTCGAGAATATGCGTCATCCCGATGATGTACGCTTCGGAAAGCTGCCCGCCATGTGGGTTGACAGGAATAATGCCGCCCATACGGATCGCACCGCTTTCGACAAACGGCCCACCTTCGCCCTTTGCGCAGAATCCGTAGTCTTCGAGTTGCATCACGACCATCGGTGTAAAGTGGTCGTAGAGTAGCGCGACGTCCACGTCAGCAGCCGTGATACCCGCCTTCGTGTAGAGGCGGTCGGCCACTGATTTGTGACCGGAAGAAGCAAAATACTCGTCGCTCATGCCCATCCATCCGAACGCCCGGCCCCACTCGCGTCGGCCACCATGTGCGGCTGCACGCACCAGCACCGGCCTTTGCCTCAGGTCGCGAGCACGCTCCGTCGAGGTCGTAATGACCGCCACTGCGCCGTCGGTCTCAAGACAGAAGTCGAGGCGACACAGCGGATCGGCCAGCATCGGAGACGCGAAGTATTCTTCGAGTGTAAGCGGTTTGCGACGAATCGCTTTTGGCCGGTTCAGCGCATTGTTGCGCGAGCTAATTGCCACTTCGGCAAAGGCCTCGCGCCGCGTACCGTACAGGTGCATATGGCGTCGCGCCAGCACAGACATCAGGTGACCTGGCCCGACAAGTCCCGCCGGTTGCAAAAACGACACTTCCGGGTCAGGCTTGATAGCGCCGAAAACGGTGCCGAGCCGCTGCGCACGCTGCTGGAGCGACATCACTGTGACTACGTAAGTCGCGTCGCCTGCCAGAATGGCCGCCGAAGCCAGTCCGATCGATCCGGCCGAGCCACCACCGCCGGACGTCAGCGTGGCCGTGAACGTCACCTCCGGAATGCCTAGCATTTCCATGATGCTGGCCGTGTCCATCTTGTCGGTATAGCCGGCCATAGCGCTAGCGTAATACGCGAATCCATCGATGTCCTTGACCGAGAGCCCCGCATCGGCGCACGCATTGAGGATGGCCTCCCCAATCATCTCGTTCACAGTGCGTGGCCAAGACTGACCCCGCAGGTAGTAGGGCGTCGCGCCCACGCCGACGATCGCCGTCTTGTTGCTATGTTCCCAGGTCACTGGTTGATCTCCTGTCGCCTCTGGACGAGGCCGGCATCGGTCGCCGACGCCCCACCCTCGCCCACCAAAGAGATACCTTTTTATTCGCCCACATATTTCGCCGTCAAGCAAAAACACGATAAATTACGAATTTATCCGGGAAAACACTGAGCCCCCCTCTCCTGCCGATGGTGAAATAATAGACCACACAGACTATTGAGATATCTCAACGGATCGATATCCAGCATCCACTACGACACGATTTTCGGGAACTTCGCACCACCGCACGCTGGGTTTGCAACGCCCTCTACTTGAAAGGCTTCTCGTATGTCCATCCGACCATTTATTTTCAGCGCCGATTCGCATCTTGTCGAACCTAACGAACTGTTCCTCGACAGCATGCCTGCCTCCCTCAAGCGACATGCACTGCGGGCCGTCAAGGAAGGTGACATGATCGTCACCCGCACTGAGGAGCAGGTCATCTATCGTCTGAAGCCGCAGATGATCGAACTGGTCGGCGAGAAGCGTATTGGCGCTCGCGACCTAGGCGGCCGCCTGCAGGACATGGAGAGAGACGGTATCGATGCGGAGATCTGCTTTCCCAGCCTCGGGCTGTGGACCTATGCGCTGACCGACCCCGAAGCAGAACTTGCGACGACCCAGATCTACAACGACTGGAATAACAGCTACCTGTCGGCACACCTGGACACTTTCGTGCGCTGTGGCGTGCTGCCGGTGCGCCGCTTGACCGACACGGTCGCCGAACTCAAACGGCTCGGTCAGCTAGGCTTCAGCGCCGCGATGCTGCCCTCTGTCACCCCGACCGGCGTGCCGCGCTACAACAGCGCCGAGTGGGATCCGGTATTCGCTGCCGCGGCTGAACTCGGTATCGTCCTCGTGCTCCACACAGGCACGGGGCTCGAAACTGTGATTCATGAGCGCGGCGCGGGCGCGGCAGTGGTCAACTACACGCGCCAGATGAACGACGGAATCGACGCCATCACCTATATGGTTGCGGGCGGCGTGCTCGACCGCAATCCGGCCACGCAGGTTGCGGTGATCGAATGCGGCGCAAGCTGGCTGGCCGCACTGTCCGAACGGATGGACGAAGTCTACTTCGCCCATGCGCCCTTCGTACATCCGAAGCTGAGCGTACCGCCGAGCGAAGTGATCCGCCGCCAAGTTAAGGCATCGTTCCAGCACGACCGCGCGTGCATCGCCTCTCGTCATGTCACCGGAGTAGAGGCACTGCTTTGGGCCTCGGACTATCCGCACGCCGAGGGCACGTTCCCGCATTCGGAGGCGGTCATATCGAAGCTGTTCGATGGTATTACCATTACGGAAAAGGAAAAGGCAGATATTCTCGGCGGCAACGCCGCACGACTCTTCAGGCTCCAACGGCCGGGCGTACCGACCTGAGCTAGCTGCGCAGCCGGAAACCGTCTCAACTGCGCCGCCGCGTCTTTGCTCGAATACGTTGACCGCAACCTCTATAACTTGCGACTCATGAGCGACACACATCACTCTTACGACCAAGTGCGCCTGCACAGCTTCGGCGACATACTGCGCGAACAGGCGCGCTCGCGCCCGCAACACGTTGCTCTGGTCGAGCAGGATACGCGCTATACGTATGCCCAGTTGCACCATCGGATCAACCGCCTGACCTACTCGCTGCAACAACGCGGTGTAACGTCGGGCTCACGTCTGCTGTGGTTGGGGCAGAACTCCCATCGCGTACTGGAACTGCTCGGCGCCGCCGCACGGCTCGGTGCGATCGTCTGCCCGGCCAACTGGCGCATGACGGCGGCTGAGACGGTTCGTACGCTGAACGACTTCGCCCCATCGATCGTCTTCTGGCAAGAATCCGAGGTCGGCGACATCGCGCGGGAAGCGCGTACCGCCGCAGGATCCGGCAATGCGGTATGGATCCAGCATGACGGTTCTGACAAACACAGCTACGAGGCGCTGATCTCGAACGGAGCCGATGAGGATGACGAAGCGCGCGTCAATCCGGACCTGCCATTATTGGCGATCTATACCGCCGCATTCGACGGCGCGCCGATGGCGGCGCTACTGTCGCATACGGCGCTGATGTTGCAAGGGCTGATGAACACGCAGAGCCAGCTCATCGCGGAGACGAGTTCGTATCTGGTCTCAGGGCCGATGTTCCATGTCGGGGTGATGATGGGTACGCTGGCGACCATCCTCGCCGGCGGCCGCTGCGTGTTCGTTTCGCGCCCAGACGCGCAGACGCTGCTTCAGGTAATCGCCGCCGAGCGCGTGACACATGCCTTTCTCGTGCAGCCCACCCTCGAGCAGATGCGGCGAATCAATCAGGAGGGCCTCTATGACACATCCAGCCTATTTGCCACGCCTGACATGTCCGATTGGCGTATGCCGATGGTGATGCCGGCCGGCGCGCCGCTCGTGGCGAAGCTTGGCGGCTATGGGCAAACCGAGATCGGTGGCCTCTCGGTGTTGCTGTGGCTCGGCGGCAGCGGCGCCGGACGGCCCGCGCCCTTCATTCAGGTGAAGATTCTCGACGAAGACGGCAATGAAACACCGCCCGACACCCCGGGCGAGATCGCAGTGCGCGGCGCCCTTGTCATGAACGGCTACCTCGGACAGACGAAAGAAAACGCACGACGCACACGCGATGGCTGGCATCGCACCAACGATTTGGGGTTGCGCAAGGCCGATGGCTCGATCGTGTTCGTCGGACCGAAGACGACCATGATCAAGTCGGGCTTGGAGAATATTTACCCGGCCGAGGTTGAGAGCTGTCTTCGCAACCATCCCGCAGTGGCCGACGTCTGCGTGATCGGCGTGCCGGATTCGACCTGGTCACAGAACGTCAAGGCCGTGGTTGTCACACGCCCCGGCGCTCAGGTCAGTGCAGAGGCATTGATCGAGCACTGTCGCGAACGCATCGCATCGTACAAGAAGCCTAAGGTGGTGACTTTCGTCGATGCGCTGCCTCGCAGCAGTACAGGGGGAATTGATCGTGCTGGTGTAGACGCCGCGCACGGTGGCGGTAATTATCCCCGTGTGGCTTGAAAGCAACGTTAGTGACGTGTGACGCGCAAGCAACCCAGCGCGTCACATAAGCCCAATGTCATGCCGCGCCAGGCGTTAGGCCTTCTTTCCCTTCACGCGCAACCACACCGTCCAGCTATAAATTCCGGTTAAGCGCGAATACCTGAGTCGGACAGCCCATTCAGCAGCCGAACAGGATCGGTTCAGCACCGCAGACGCGATGCCTTGCCAGGGACGTCTTCGGTCGCGGGACGAATTGGATGGCCGCCGGGGTCAGCAGATCTTCGTCCTGGTAGACGAGCTCGACGTTGAGATGCGGCACCCGGTCTCGCGCCGATGCGTAACCGCGTTGAGCCCAAACAACAGCTCGAGATACAGGTCGATCGATGAACACAGAACGATCTTCGATGGTCCCGCAACGGACACGGATTGATCACCGTCCTATACCTGCCGGTGCAGTCTAGACGCCGCATGCTTCCTTTCCGTAAACCTCTGGATGAATTGAAAGAAGTTGTCGGTCGAGCACGTACATGTCCCCTCTTGTTCGCCGTCTGATCGCCAACAGTCGGCGACGGTATTCGGGCGTCTAATGTTCAGTCGGTTTAGTTCATAGCTAGGAAAAAGGAATAGTCAATGGAATCCTCTGCTCTGGTTGATCCCGAACTGCTTCCGTTACTGGAATTTCTTCCGGCATTCAGCTGGTCAGCCGAGACATTGGACAATGCCCGTTCCATCCTCGAGCGGATGTCGGAAGCAGTGCCGTTGCCGGATCTTCCGGTAGAGGTGAGCACGAGATCGGTTCCGCGCAACGGCGAAGAGGGCGAGGTAACCGTCTTCATCTTCCGTCCGCGCGGCGTCCGAGGACTGTTGCCGGCGATGCTCGATATACATGGGGGCGGTTATATCGCCGGCTCCGCCAAGATGAACTCTGTGCGTAATATCACCCTTGCGCATGACCTAGGCTGTGTCGTTGTCTCGGTCGATTATCGCCTAGCCCCCGAAGCGCCCTACCCGGCCGCTCTTAACGATTGCTATACCGCGCTACGTTGGCTGAACGATAATGCTGCTTCGCTGTGCGTAGATACCGCTCGGATCGCCATCAGTGGCGAGAGCGCAGGCGGCGGCCTAACCGCGGCATTGGGGCTGCTTGCCCGTGATCGGGGAGAGATTCCGCTCGCCGCGCAGATATTGACATATCCCATGTTGGATGACCGCACAGCGTCTACCGTCACGCACAATATCTACACTGGCGAATTTGTGTGGGACGCGGCGTCAAACCGCTTCGGCTGGGAATGCTATTTGGGCAGCGCGCCTGGCGGCGCCGTCGAAGGCTATTCCGTCCCTGGTCGTTTCGAGGATCTTGCAGGCCTGCCGCCCACCTTCATCGCCATCGGGCAGCTGGATCTCTTTGTCGGGGAAAATATTGATTATGCACGCCGCCTCATCGAGGTCGGTGTACCGACCGAGCTGCACATCTACGCCGGGGCCTTCCACGGTTTTGATTTCGCGCCGAACTCCTCGTCCGCGGCGAGCTATGCGGCGGCGGTGCGTGCAGCTCTTACCCGCGCATTCAAAACGGCATAACGATTTCGGTGGACAATCCGTTGCCCATGCGTGGCGCGAACTTGGTCAGGCGGTTAGCGAGTGTCGGAGTTCCGGCGCTCGATGGATTCGGCAGGCTTTGTGTGAAGCACTGAGCGACATACCGAAACTCAGGGCCAGCGTCTCCCGGACACCCTTGAAGGGAGCCTAAGATCATAGTGGCCACTGACCAGTGTCGCGCGTCGGCCGTTGAGGCGATAGCCAAAGCGGAAGCTGACTAGGCCGGACAACGTGACCGCAACGCACAGGCCGCGATGGCCGGCCACTTTTTAGATCCTGCCGGCAGGCTTGAGCACTCGCAATTCGAGATCGGTAAGCATGCGATGCACCGTCAGCTGATACCGTCACGCCTCGCGACAGTATCACGTTGGATCGTCCGCACAGCAAAATGCTATACCGTCAAACATGCCGACAGAACGGTAGTGACCAGATGTTGTCGGTCCCCATTAGATCGCATTTGGCAATAAACCATTGATTCCGTGGGGATAGGCGTTTCGATGCCAGCAGACTGCTGCAGAGCATTCTGAATTACTCCCATCTCATTTTCGCGTTTACAATCACATCAATTATATATATTATTTTACCATTGGTGCCTGCGCCCCCCCCGGACCTTATCGTGACTGCAATCCGTATCGAAACAATTGCGACGCCGGTGGCTGCACGTCCCAAAGAATCGCTACTCGTGACGGGGTCGCGATTGGTACCCGGCCTCTCCTCAAAAAGAGGCCGGGCTCTTTTTCGACTGGCCAAGATTTGTCGCAGGCGTGTGCTCTTCAAATCCCGCCGCAGACATCGGCTCGCTCACGTCTGCCGGTCAGAGCGGTTATCTCTGGATCGGTCGGTAGAACGCGTGCAATGCCACTCCCCGTGGTGCTTCATCCGGCGATCAGAGCACATTTTCCTGTACGAGACTTCTCACAAGAACTTCTCTTCCCCTCCCCATGCACGAGTTCAGTTCGCTTGGTAAGCAGCTTCACGTCAGGTCTGATGTCGATATCGCCCAAGGCAACGACTCCCCGTACCCGAGCGCCGAACCCGAGGCAATGCGTGCCGCACACAGCCACGAAAACGCGACGATTCCCGTCGGGCGCGCCTGGGCCTGGGCAAAGCATGGCGACTACGACTGGATGGACGAACATTGCCCTTTCATCAGCAAGGAATGAATCACGCACCCGCAGCGCCGTTGAGAGCGTTTGCCAGTGCCCTACCCAACGCATGAAAATCATTCACTCCATTCACGAACTGCGCGACCAGTTGCGCGGTCAGAATCGCTCCGCCTTCGTTCCAACGATGGGCAACCTGCACGAAGGTCATCTTTCGCTGATGCGTCTCGCGCATCAGCATGGCGACCCGGTCGTGGCAAGTATCTTCGTCAACCGGCTGCAGTTCGGACCCAACGAGGACTTCGACAAATATCCGCGCACGCTCGAAGCCGACATTGAGAAGCTACAGAAGGAAAACGTCTACGTGCTGTTCGCACCGACCGAAAAGGATCTGTACCCCGAGCCCCAGGAATATCGCGTACATCCGCCGCACGATCTGGGCGACATACTCGAAGGGGAATTCCGGCCGGGGTTCTTCCAGGGCGTGTGCACGGTGGTGATGAAGTTAATATCGTGCGTGCAGCCGCGTGTCGCTGTCTTCGGCAAGAAAGACTACCAGCAGTTGATGATCGTACGGCAGATGTTCCACCAGTTCGCGCTACCGATGGACGTCATCGCGGCCGAAACTGTGCGCGACGCCGACGGCCTCGCGCTCTCCTCGCGCAATCGCTACCTGCAGGCTTCCGAGCGCATCGAAGCTCCGGTGTTAGCCGCGACGCTGAACCGGGTCCGCAACGAGGTACGGACGGGCAACCGCAACTTCGCACAGATCGAACGTGACGCGATGGGGTCCCTGGCCGCGCGCGGCTGGCGACCCGACTACATCGCCGTACGCAAGCGCGCGGACCTGCTGCCGCCAACCGTGCAGGACACCGATGCACCGCTCGTCGTGCTCGCCGCTGCCAAGCTCGGCTCGACTCGCCTCATCGACAACCTCGAAATCTGACGCTTGAAATCCGACATTGCATATGGGTTCCCACAAACGGCAGGACGTATGCATGCAGCACGATTAAAAAATGACGAGCTTCGACGCAGTTCATAGCAATTTGCGCATGGTGGGGTGGATCGTGCCTACGTCCGCACCATGAAGCGCGGAGCATTCCACTGAACGTCTCAACGCTGATCACGCTCGGGGCGTTGCATCGTTCGCGCAGACCTCTGACCCACGAGTAGCTCGACCCAACTTCCATTCACCCCGATCTCATCGATGCGATTCTGCACAGTTTTCTGAATCGAAAGTGCGCCTGAGACCGGCCAGAACCGACCTGCCGTCTTGGTGTCAGCGCGAATCTCTGTGTTATAAACAATCTGTATAATTAAGGTGATAAACTTTCGAAGGGAATGCCGACTCATGGCCACTCGCCAATCCAGATCGTCCGTGTCCACGCATGCTGACGTCATTACACCGGTCGCACCAGAGGCGCCCACGCCGTTGCGCCGCTCGGCCCTGTACGTTCCCAAGGCACCTGAGATTATTGCTGACCGCATCCGCAAGCAGATCGTCAGCGGGGCGCTCAAGGTCGGAGAACTTCTGCCCGCAGAGAGCAAGCTGATGGAAGAATACGGCGTTTCACGGCCGACCATTCGCGAAGCTTTCCGTATCCTCGAGGCCGAACGCCTGATTTCGGTGGCGCGTGGCGCACGCGGCGGTGCACTGATCCACGCGCCCGACCCGCAACTGATTTCGGCGTATACGCTCCTGGTGCTGCAGGCCGAACGTACTACGGTTGTCGAAGTGTTCAACACCCGCCGACTGATTGAGCCGCCGCTGGCACGCGAAATCGCGCTCAATGGACCAGCGGACGCGGCAGCACAACTGCAGGAAAAACTCGATGCCGAACGCGCATCAGTCAAGGACATCCTGGCGTTCAACGCTGCCCTAACCAGTTTCCACCACACGATCGTGGAACTGTCGGGCAACCGGCCGCTCATCCTGATGATGGCAGCCGTCACCAGCGTGATCGAGAAACACCAGGCCATGACGATGCAACTCACGCGCCGACGTCAGCCGCAAGAAAAGGTCCTTGCTGAGGTCGACGTGGCGTTCCGTTCGCAGAAAAAGCTGATTGACCTGATCGCGAAGCGTGACGGTAAAGCGGCGGAGGCGCATTGGACCCGGCATATGGACATCACACACCGGCTGTTCGTGAGCGGTTTTGAGGAGCTGACGATCCACGACCTGCTCACAGAATGAGCCGCTAAAAGCTGCAGCGTCACGATGGCGAGGGGTGAGCCAGGAGAAAAATATGAGAAGAAAGGGAGATCGGGAACACACCGAGTCGCGCGGGCTCGAGGATGCTCCTCTGCTTGAGCGGGCCATGTCACGCACCGGACTGCCGCGGCGCCTGGCGTGTCACGCAAGTGGCCAGCGTTGCCGAGGTCAGCGGTTTTCCGGACGCTGGCTCAAGTCGATGCCGAGCTGGCGCAGGCTAGTTCGAGCCAACTTTGCAACAGGCAGCTCTCGCGCCTACATCTGCTAACCATTTGATATAGGCACGCCAGTCGCATGGGGCGCCTGGCGAGTATCGCCGTGCGATTACGACGCAAATACGATAGCAAACCGTGGCGCGGCGTGTCGATCGGTAGGTCCGTACCTTGAACTGCATCTCACTTGTTGCCGGTACCGTTATGAACAGACTAAGTGGCTCCATCAAGTCGAAAATTATTCTCACATTAGGGCTCTGCCTTGTGTTGACGATAGCGGTCGGGCTGACGGGTATTCATGGCCTTCGGACCCTGAGTGCAAACATGGGTTTGATGTATACGAACGACACGCTACCCCTTGAGGACCTCGCTGGGACGCAGGCCATCGCGCTTAGGAACCGGGTCGCGCTCAACAGTCTGATGCTGGTGCACAACCCAGAGGTTATCAAACAGGAAATCAAGCAAATCCAGGAGCGGCAAATAAAGCTCAACGCGGCTTGGAGGGACTACTATCCCTCGCGAGTCACGGCAGGCGATGAACGCAAGCTTGCGGACGGCATCGCAGCACAGATCAATGAGTTCACGTCGGTCATGGACAGCGTATTAGCGTCAATTGCCCAGAACGATCTGATGGGCGCTGCCCCGGCGCTCGATGGGCTGGAAACACTGGGTAACTCGCTTTCCGATAGCCTAGACCAGGAAATCGACATCAAAGCGAGTCAGACCAGGCAGTTTGGGCTCAGCGGCGCCGACATGTTCCAGACGCAGCTACGGATCGCCATAGGTATGATGATCGCCGGCGCGGCGGTCGCGGTAGGTGCGGCTATCTATTTGCTTAAGGCCATTATGACGCCGCTCGGCGCGGCAGTCAGTGTCGCGCAGCGTATTACTGAAGGGCATCTGGAAAACCAGCTTCCAGCTCATTCGAATGACGAGTTTGGCCGCTTGCTCGTTGCGCTCAAAGGAATGGACGCAAAACTCGCCGCGATTGTCCGCAAGATCAAGACGTCGAGCAACTCGATTCTCGGCGCAGCGAGCGAGATTGCCGCGGGCAATAGGGATCTATCTTCGCGTACCGAACAACAGGCGTCCTCGCTTGGTAAAACGGCAGCGCGCATGGAGCAGCTCACAGCCACCGTCAAACAGAACTCCGACAATGCCCGGCAGGCCAACGGGCTGGCCGCCAATGCATCGCAAGTTGCTGATCACGGCAACGCTGCCGTAGAGCAGATGGTTGCCACGATGAATGAAATCACGGCTAGCTCCGCGAAGATCGCGGAGATCACGACTTTAATCGAAGGCATTGCCTTCCAGACCAACATCCTGGCATTGAACGCCGCGGTTGAGGCAGCACGCGCCGGGGAGCAAGGACGCGGCTTCGCAGTGGTAGCAAGCGAAGTCCGCAGTCTTGCACAGCGCTCCTCAAGCGCCGCCAAAGAAATCAAGGAACTGATCCAGGGCTCGGTGGAAACGGTCCACTGTGGCTCTGCCCAGGCAGAGGAGGTCGGCCGTACCATGGTCGAAGTGACGCAGGCAATCCGGAGGGTCGCGGATATCAATGCGGAAATATCCTCTGCCTCAGACGAGCAGGCCCGCGATATCGAGCAGGTCAACCTGGCTGTCAACCAGATGGATGAGGCCACGCAGCAGAACGCAGCGCTCGTCCTGGAAGCGACCGTCGCGGCGCAGTCGCTCGAGCAAATGGCTGGGGAGCAAAAGAGCGCAGTGGCCGTGTTCAGCCTGGCAGGAACTGAGGAGCAATTCACTCGCAATGTCCCGTACTTGTCTGAACCCGCGCCGGCTACTGGGCGTGCCATACATCAAGCTATATCAGCCTGAACGTTATCCAAGAATCAGTCGGACCGAGAGACAAGAAGCGGTCAATGGAGAATGATTTTCTCCCCGGCTGCTGACGCTCCGATCGGCCAATGTGGCGGCGAAGTTGACCAAAACCAGGAGTCACGAATAGCCGCCGTTCGACTGCAACCTCCTCCAGCCTTGGCTTTGCACGCGGCGACCCATTCGCGGATGCCTGACGTGCATGCACCCCCCTACCGCGCAACGCCAAGTTCTCTGCGCTCATCGCTCATCCCCGGGTCAACCCTAACTTCTTCGTTCAGCATGACGCTGGAAAATCGCATTAATTCGCTATATCATTAAGCTAATTACACTAAAACTTCGAGACGCCTTTCTCATGTCTGATCCGCATATCGTTGTGGGCCATGCCGACGGCATCACAACCCTGACCCTCACGCGCCCGGAGCGGCGTAACGCGTTGACGCTCGGCATGTACCGCGCACTTGCCGATGCCCTGACCGCGGCAACCCACGACACTCAAACCCGAGCGGTGGTGTTATGCGGCGCGGAGGGCTATTTCACCGCAGGCAATGACCTCGCGGACTTCATCGACTACCGGAAAGGCGGAGAGTTTGTCGCGCTGACCTTTCTGCATGCGCTTTCAGCCTGCAAGAAGCCCGTCGTGGCGGCGGTCGAACGCGGGGCGATCGGCGTCGGCGCGACACTCCTTCAGCATTGTGATTTTGTCTACGCGGGCCGTAGTACGCGTTTCTCACTGCCGTTCATCAACTTTGGACTCAGTCTGGAAGGCGGCACGAGTCTCGCAATGGGTCGCGGCCCCCTAGCGCGCCAGGTGACCCGCTGGCTGATGCTCGGTGAACCTTTCAACGCTGCAGAGGCGCTCGCCGCTGGCCTCGTCACCGAAGTGCTCGACGACGATTCGACGCTCGCCGCAGCGCAGACAACTGCAGCACGTCTTGCAGCGATGCCGCCGGAACCGCTCCAGCGCACCAAGGCGTTGCTGCAGAAAGCACGCGGCCCGATGCACGAGACTCTGACCGAAGAAATCGACTATTTCACCGGTCTTTTGCAAGGCGAATTCGCCCAGGATCAACTGCGACGCTTCACAACGAGGGACAAGTCATGAAACGTACGATCTTCGAATCTGAGCACGAGAGCTTTCGCGACAGCGTGCGCCGTTTCGTGAATAACGAAGTCGCACCCCACGTCGAAGCATGGCGTGCCCAGGGTTCCGTGAGCCGCGAGGCATGGCGCAAGGCCGGTGAGCAGTCGCTCCTGTGCATGTGGGCAGGGGAGCAGTATGGTGGTGCGGAAATCGAAGACTTTCGCTATGACCAGATCCTTGCCGAGGAACTGTATCTTGGCGGCGACCCGGGCTTCTACATTCCGCTGCACAACCGCATCGTCGGGCCCTATATCCAGCGCTTCGGCAACGACGAACAGCGTCGGCGCTTTCTGCCAGGCGCGGTCAGCGGCGAGACAATCCTCGCGGTCGCCATGACAGAGCCGGGCGCAGGATCCGACCTGGCCGGCATGAAAGCCCACGCGCGCGACTGCGGCGACTACTGGCTGCTCAACGGCAGCAAGACGTACATCTCGAACGGGATTCTCGCGGACACGATTATCGTCGCAGCACGAACCGACCCGGAAAACAGTCATGGGCTGAGCCTGTTCATCGTCGAACGCGGCATGCAAGGATTCGAGCGAGGGCGCCGCCTCGCCAAGATGGGTCTCGACGCCCAGGACACCGCCGAGCTGTTCTTCAACGATGTGAAGGTCCCAAAGGCCAATGTGCTGGGCGAGCCCGGAAAGGGGTTTGTCTATCTTGCGAGCAATCTGGCCGAGGAACGCCTGATGTGCGCCGTTCAGTCGCTCGCACACGCCCAAGCCGCTTTCGATCTCACGCTCGATTATGTGAAACAGCGTCGTGCCTTCGGCAAGCCCATTGGCGCGTTGCAGAACACACGCTTCAAAATGGCCGAGATGCGCGCGCAACTGGACTGTCAACAGGTCTGGGTCGATCAGCTGGTGCTTCTGCACAACGAAGGAAAGCTCAACGCGGTCGATGCATCGTCGGCGAAGCTGCTCGCGACGGAACTCGAAGGGCGCGTCATCGACGAGTGCGTGCAGTTACACGGCGGTGCCGGCTTCATGGAAGAGTACCGGATTTCACGCATGTATCGCGACGCGCGCGTCACGCGCATTTTTGCGGGTACCAACGAGATCATGAAGGAAATCATTGGCCGATCGCTCGGCCTCGACGAACGCAAGCTGACCTGATCCGGTTGTCTCCAACTGGTTTGGCTGACTGGCCCAAATGGCCCCATAGATCCACACGCATATGACAACACCGCTGACCATGAAGACCCGCGTCACCGAACTGCTGGGCACCCGGTACCCCATCGTGCAGGGCGGCATGCAGTGGGTCGGCCTGGCCGAAATGGCCGCAGCGGTCGCCAACGC